>ODAI014540800.1_pt1 | contig 11158 bp, 9 predicted proteins | sample 1539321 | NCBI WGS metagenome assembly ODAI01 (sample SAMN02144231, study PRJEB22623) | gut metagenome | biome: sheep rumen | host: Ovis aries | place: New Zealand | reverse complement strand
ATGCAGCGCATGCGCCAGAGGGCCGCAGGCGTTCATGGCTTCCTCCACCGTATTATTCTGTGCGCCCAGTTCCACCAGGAGCGACCTTTCCCGCAAATGCAGATTATACCGGTATCCCTTCAGATAAATCTTCCGCGTAAGCCCCGGATAGTACTCCGCGCATTTGAGCTGCATCTGAAAAGAAAAAGCCAGGTTGCCCGCAATATTTTCATTTTTCAGATAGGCGATGTCTCCGGTCTTCCTGGTCCGCGATAACCCGTTAAAAAACATGAACCTGGCAGTGGGTTTCCCGTCCAGCTCCGTCACAAGCCGCACATTTGCAGGCATTTCATCCCGGTGCAGATCGATCATCACCTGAATCGACGGATTCTCTTTCAGAATCTGTTTCAGCGCAGGCAAAGCCTTGCTATATGCCTGATTTCGATCCTCCACGTCGAACTCCTCCGTACAATGCATCACCCGGTAGCCGTATTCTTCCTGCAAGATCCGGGTCAGACACTCCCCCACCCCTACCACGGAAGTCGCGGGATCGCCGGGAACCGAATCCGCATAAGCTTCCTGGGAATGCGTATGATAGATCAGGATCAGCGGTCCCTCCCCACTCTCTGTGATCCCGAGATTTCTCTGCATTAGCTTCTCGATATTCAGCTGGTCATTGCCCGCCATCGTGTTGGCGTCGATGGTGTAAAACTCTTTTACCAGCTCTTCATAGGATCGGTACCGTTCCAGCTCCAGCATCTGCTGTTGTTCCCCGGGCACAAAATCCGGCATCTGCCGGGAGACGGCGCCATTTGCCGGGACCACTTCCATATCCTTCTGATCGTCTGCCGTATGCACATTTGCGTCCGCAGCCATATCCGTCCCGCCTCCGGCTGCCTCCCCGCCCGTATTCCCCTCCATCTCTTCCAGGGAAAGGAGCCTCAAGTTTTCCTCCAGCGGCTGCGCCTGTGGCTTCCCGGGCTGCCGCGGGTCTTCCCGCTCCGCAGGTTCCCCGGCAATTTCCCCGGCTTCCAGCATGCCGTAAACCGGCAATACCGCCTCGATCTGTCTATGTAGCACCCAGTTGCACAGACCGGGATTTTGGGCTTCCCGCCCTCCAAAGCTTGTACCCCCTGTCACCGACGGCAGAAACAGTTCTGCCGCCACACCTGCCAGGATTATAAAAAACATTCTGCTCAGATATCTGCCCAAAGAAGCTTACCCTTGCCGCACCTTTTTGTCCAATATATGACCGGGCTGCGCGTCGTAGACTACCATTTTTTTCTCCATGGCGAGATTGATCCCCTCCGACAGCGTATAACTCACCCTCTTGATCACCGCGTCGATGTCCTTCCCTGTCATATACATATTGTTCAGCTCCGCAAACGCCAGTCTGGAATCAAATTTATCGTCTTCCTCGTCCATCCACTTTTTCAGCGCATCCCCGACGATCGTGGCGGCGTCCACCACAGTCGGCACGCCGACGGCAATGACGGGAATTCCCAATTCCTCCTCCGTCAGTGCATTCCGGTGATTTCCCACGCCCGATCCCGGCTGGATCCCCGTGTTCGTGATCTGGATCGTCCGGTTCAGGCGCTTGGTGCTCCGGGCTGCCAGCGCGTCGATCACCACCAGCACATCCGGCTTTGTCTGCGCCACCACGCCCTTGATGATCTCCGCCGTCTCCATACCCGTCTTTGCCATCACGCCGGGCTCCAGACTGCTGACCAGATTCATCTTACTGCAGTTATAAGCCGCTTTCCCGAACTCTTTTACCACATGTCTGGTAATGTACAGATGGTCCACCACCTGCGGTCCCAGCGCATCCGCCGTCACCTCCCTGTTTCCCAGTCCCACCACAAGGACCGACAGTTCCCTGTCCCCGTCCGGGAACAGTTTCAAAAGTTGTGCCGCAAAGCTCTCCGAGATCTCCCTGTGATAATCTTCATCCGGCTCCACCAGTGCCGGCGCCTCCATGGTCACATAGACTCCCACCGGCTTTCCCATCAGCTTCGCCGCGTTCTTGGTTTCAATCATCACCTTTGTAACCCGGATATCCTTTGCCTCTTCATATTCCTCCTCCACACGCACGCCTCGGAGTTCACCGCATTCTCCCTCCGTGATCCCTTCTCTTGCCTCCAACGCCAGATCCGTTCTTACCTGAAAGTTCCCCATTCCAAAGCACCTCTCGCATCGCATTTTTTCATATTTTTTGCAATTTTTAGGAAAATATGTATTGACAAATCCTTTGGAATTTACTACTATACAATAGTATGTTTACATTAGTCTTCCGTGTCTGGCTAAGGTGAAACATTTTCAAAAACTATTTAAATCGTATAAAATGGAGGTGTAAGACTTGGCTAACATTAAATCCGCAAAGAAGAGAATCTTAGTTGCCCGCACAAGAGCAGACAGAAATAAAGCTGTTCGTTCCGGCGTTAAGACCGCGATCAAGAAGGTTTACGCTGCAATCGAGTCCGGTGATAAGAACGCTGCACAGGCAGAGCTTCTCGCTGCTACCAAAACCATCGAGATGGCCGGAAGCAAGGGCATTTATCACAAGAATAACGTTGCCCGCAAGGTTGCCCGCATCAGCAAGGCAGTCAATACCATGAACTAATAAAACGATTATTTCGTAAACCGAATCTTTCGTTTTTATAAAAGATCAAAAAGCACCCATACCGTCATGTGGGTGCTTTTTTCGTGCGTTTATTTTCGTTTCCGGGTTTTACCTTCTCCTTCCGCCGCCGCCATGACTGTGACCGCCGCTGGAGGTATGGTGTCCATAGCTTCCGCCGCCGGAATGCCCGCCGGATCTGCTGCTTCCGCCGCTGCTACTGCTGGTGTCAATATGTCTTGTCACCACGTTTTTGCGAAGGAACTGATCCTGCCTATTCTTAACCACTGCCCGTCCGTTCACCACATAGGTACTCGGAAGCGTGGTATCCTTCGCCGGCGCATTTTTCAGATTGGAAAGCGCGTAGATCAGCGCAATGATGAACGGTATGATACATCCGCCACAGGCTACCACACTCATCATCTCGGATATAGAATAATGATGGCCATCGCCCTTCTCTCCGTAGTCCGCCAGCTTGGTGACCGCCGCGTAATACGCCCGGTAAGGCGCATAATCGATATAATCATACATGGCATCCAACACCACATCTTCTTCGTAAGCGCCGATATACTCTTCCATTTTACCTGCGGTAGAGAGCCACGTACCCTTCTGGGATCCGTTCTCATCTTCATACCAGTTGTCCAGGATCAACGCACCGTCCCCATAAGCCTGATTCCAGCCGAACTGATGATTGTCATAAAAATCATCCGCGTAGTTCATCATGTTACGATTCCATTCGCTGTCAGAGATACCCATGGGCTGATCGATCGTAACCACAATAATATCCGTCCGGGATTTTTGTTCGCATTCCGCGATGTATTCCCGAAGCTTCTGTTCCTCCTCATCCGTTAAAATATCCGCATAGTCAAACACTCTCTCCTTCTCCGCGGACGTCGTATTTCCCCTTTGCATGGCAGAATTTTTCGGCATAAGTTTTGGCACCACTGCAATCAGAAGCACCGCCACACTGATACCTGTAAGGACGAACCAGATCCGAAAATAATGTAAATACTGTTTGAATGCCAGTTTTCGTACTTCGTTGTTCATGTTCCCTTATCCTCTCTCCGATCTGTCATTTCGTTTATACGTTTATACCAGACCAAATACCAACGCCATCAAAAGCACTGTCGAAAAAATGATAGATAGACAGATCCACAGCGTGCCCGCATAAGCCCAGACCTTCGGCACGGAAAGCGGTGCCATTCCCACAATCTTGCCGGTCTGTCCGTTGATATAAAACGGATAATCCTTCCCCCCATACCGATAGATATATTTCCACACCGGCAGCATGCCGTAATTCTGCTCCTCCCGCAGCACACCCGCCGCATTGTGGATCTCCTTGATACCGCTGTATCCGGAAAGTTCCTGCTGCATCAACGCCTTGGTATCCTCACCCATCTTGATCCGCGCCCTTTTTTCCAACTCCGCCGCAGGCATATTGTAGCGCTCTGCCATAAACCCGGACAGATACTTGGGGTCAAAATCGGTCAGCTCCTTGTAATCATAGGGCTCCATCAGATCCATGACCGCATCCGGCATGGGAATGGAGGCATCCACAGGAATATCTCTAAAATGAATATCCAGATTTCTGCGCACATCATAGTAAGAGGTCTCCGTATACTGCGTGTTGCCGCTGGTCCACGACCGCACCTTTCTGCCCTCTCCCTGATAATCCGCATTCACATCATAGTCAAAAAACCAGAAAGGCACATAATCTCCCTCCATGGTCTCCAAACGCGCCTCGGACAAAAAGTCCGTAGGTGCGAACACATTCTTCTTAAATTTTTCGCGCAGGCTTTGCTTGATCGTCTCCTTGCCCAATCGGAATGGGATCAGTCTCTTAGGCAGGAACTGCCCTTCCACGCGCTCATCCAACACAATATAATTGTCACAATAGGGACATCTGGTGGCCGCCGTGTACTCCTGTACAGGGATCACACCGTTACAGTCAGGACAGATTGTCATCTGCCCCCACTTCACATATTTGATCTCATGGCTGTCCTCGCTGTCACAATAGGGACATACCATCTTTTTCTTCTCCGGGCTGAACACCACATTTCCGCCACAGTTTACACACTTAAAGATCATGTCTGCATCCTCTTAGTCAACAACCCTGCCGCAAGCAGCGGGGAATCAAATTTCACGCACAACCGCCTTACGAAACAACAGCCGGAGAAGTGCTGCCTCCTCCGGCTATCATTCTGCACTAAAAACAACTTACTGCATGTCGATCACGATATGTCTGGGCTGACCGGTAATCATGATCGGGGTCAGCTCTGCCTGGATCAGAGGCTTGATGTAATTTACCATTTCCTTGGAAACGAAAGTGCCGTCCTCGGTAATCCACTCCAAAGGAACCTTCTTCTCTACATTTGCGATCTTATGTACATCATACAGACCTGTGGTGCAGATGTAAGGATCGCTGGACTCTCTCTTCAGGGTTACCATCATGCCGGTCTCACCGTCAAACGCAGCCTTCACTGCGGAACCGCCTACCTGATAAGCTTCGGTGATATCCACTCTGGAGGTCAAATGGCCTGCGCAGCGCTGCATGGTGGAAAGCTCGATCGCTCTGGATTTGCATCCGAACTTCTCGCTTACCAGATCTGCCAGATACTTCGCGGTACCGGACAGCTGCTTATGACCGAATGCATCCACATACTCATTGTGGGCGCCATGCTCGAATACATACTTGCCGTCGGCAGTCTTGATACCCTCGGAAACCGCCATCACGATAGCGGACTTGGACTCTAACAGTTTGCCGACCTTCTCCACAAATTTATCAATGTCAAATGCAACCTCCGGCAGATAGATGCCGTCCACGCCTTCACAGTCCTCGCAGGTAGCCAGCGCAGCTGCACCGGTCAGCCATCCCGCATTACGTCCCATGATCTCGATGATGGTCACATTCTTAATATCATATACCAGACCGTCACGGATGATCTCCTTGGTCACGGATGCGATATACTTTGCAGCGCTGCCGAAGCCGGGCGTGTGATCCGTCACTTCCAGATCGTTGTCGATGGTCTTGGGCACACCGATGAAGCGGATCGGGCTGTCAATATCGGCCGCATAATCGGACAGCTTCTTGATGGTATCCATGGAATCATTACCGCCGATATAGAAAAATGCGGAAATCTCATACTTCTTCAGGATCTCAAAGATCTTCTCATACATTGCCTTGTCTGCTTCCACCTCGGGAAGTTTGAAACGGCAGGAGCCTAAAAATGCGGAAGGAGTTCTCTTTAACAGCTCCAGATCCAGATCGGACTTGATCTTGGTGTCCAGATCCACAATGTTCTCCTCCAGAAAGCCGTGGATACCATGACGCATACCATATACCTTGTTTGCCCCCAGATCCTTCGCCGTCTTATACACACCTGCCAAAGACGAGTTGATTACGGCGGTAGGTCCGCCGGACTGCCCCACAATTACATTACCTAACATAAATAACCTCCTTCTCTCATTTTATGAGATTTCCCGTGAGTTTCCCACGGAAATTTATTCCCTTTTTGTATTTTAACACAAAATGAGGAGACATACAAGAAAGACTTGTCTGACTCCTCACAGTTTATTCCGATCTTTTCATTTTATTCCTGATTTTCCCTTAAATATTCTTCCACCTTTGGTCTCAGTCTGATAAATGCTTCCGCTACCACAGGATCAAAATGGGTCCCGATAGACTCCCGAATGATCTGATAGGCCTGATCGATGGACATGGCATCCTTATAGCACCGTTTGGAAGTCAGCGCATCAAACACATCCGCCACCGCCATGATACGCGCACAGAGCGGAATATTCTGCCCGGAAAGACCTTCGGGATACCCGGTCCCGTTCCATTTTTCATGATGATACTGAGCCACATCATGAGCAATCTCCACATAATCCTGTTCCTCGATATCCCGCATGGTCTCATAGACGATCTTACCGCCCTCTGCGGCGTGCAGCTTCATGCGTTCATACTCCTCCGGCGTCAGCTTCCCCGGCTTACATAGGATCGTATCCGACACCTTGATCTTGCCGATGTCATGCAGCGGCGCCGCCTTCCACAGATTGTCCAGATAGCTGTCCGTGAGCTGATCCTTGTAGGGACTGTCCTTTGCCAGTTCTCTGGCAATGAGATCCACATACCAGCTGGTGCGCTTGACGTGTTCCCCGGTGTCCTCATCCCGGCTCTCAATCAGATTTGCCATAGCCACGATGATATTATACTGCAGCTCCATCACCCGCTGTTCGTGACTCCGTTTCTCTTCCTCCTGCTGACCCACAATCCGTTTTCCGTTCCGGAACACCAGATAAACGCAGACCACGATGATCAACCCCACGACCACCAGACAAATAATGGCCTCCAGCCGCGCCTTATAAATGCTTGCCTCCATCTCCTCCTCGGCCCGTCTGCTGTTCTCCGCCGTCTTCCGGTCCACCGTGCTCAGCAATTCATTTGCCGCGTTGAAATAGGGGCTCAGTTCCTTTTCCACATAATACTGCGCCGACTGCTTGGAGCCCTGCCTGCTCAGTTCCAGCACTACCTGCACACTGCTCTTGAATCCCGTATACTGTCTGATCACCTCGTGGGAAAGTACCCTGTCCTCCTCATCGGTCAGACTGTCCTGCAGATCGGATAAAAGAGTGGACATAGAAGCAAGGAGCCCATCAATGCGCTCCTCATACTTCTCATATTCCTCTTCCTTTTCATTCACAATATGCTGCCATACCTGCGATTCCGTCTGGTAAATATTCTCGCAGATCTCCGCTACCAGCTGTTGGCTTTCCATCGCGCTGCTGATATTGGATTCATATTGTCTCGCCACGGTATTCACGTTCATCACCAGAAACAGGATCACCAGCATACATGCTGCCAATGCGGCGATCACGGTGGTCAGAACGCGAACGGTCATTTTCCGCATACGAAATCCTCCCGCTGCTCCTCCACTACTCTTCCGGCTTCTCTGCCGCCTCCACCAATTCATCCAGAACCTGCTGCAGATCTCTTCCATCCGGATTTCCGGCAGCCATCATCGTACCAAACACAGTAGACGGCGTCCAAAACGGCCCTGCGATCAACTGTCGCACCGAATAAGGCGCCTGCTCCGCCAATGCCACCGCCGCCGGTGCCGCCTGCACCTCCTGCGCCTGCGCTGCCTGCACGTTGGATGGCGTTTCTCCGGTCACCTGAAACCGTTTCAGCTGATTCTCCTCATTGGTAATATACGCAGCAAATGCCGAAGCCCATTTGGCATTTGCACTGTTCGCATTCACACCTACCATCTTATAACCGGAAAAGCTTCCCATCTGCACCTGCTCTCCCTTCAGCGTATAAGTCGGAAGCTTTACCGCCCTATAGTCATCGCCCCACTGGCTCTTGACATATTCCGCATTCCAGGAGCCGTTTACCCCGGCGATCACCTGACCGTTCGCGATCCCTTCCTTCAGTCCGTCATCATTGGTATTCAGAAAAGCGTCCTGCGCCGCAATATCCAGCATGGCCTGGGCCACATCCGTCCCCTTATATTTCCCGTCCGTCCGGTTCCAGTCACAGGAATTATGTTTGCCGTCCTCCGCCAGATAGATATGCATTCCCGCGCCGCCGAAGAACGAATAAATATACCAACCGCTACTCCAGTCCATGGCAACCTTCTTCCCGGCCTTCTTCGCAGCCGCAAGCATGCCGTCAAGAGTCTCCACATCCCGATCCGTAAAATAGGCCGCATTGTAATACATAAAATAGCCGTTGCTGGCCGTCAACGGATACGCATAGAGCGTCCCGTCCACCGATGCCGTCTGGATCGCCGCACTGTCCGCTCCGCCGTTCTCGGCAATCACCTGTCCGGCATTTTCTCCCACCGGCAGCAGCAACCCAGCATTCACAAGCCTCTGCATCTGATCTCCCGCAAACGAAAACACATCCGCAAGCTGCGTCGGATTTGCCACCGCATTGTCCGCAGCCGTATCCTCATCCTCCTCGCGCAGCACGATCTCGATATCTGCCTCTTTTTTATGCAGTTCAATAAAGGAGTCTGCCATCTCCCTGAGCATCTCCTGACTCGCCTTCGACCCCCAGACCGTCAGCTTTACCTGCTCCTTTTTGCCGCACCCCGAAAACCCGGCCAAAGTGGGAATCAGCATTGCACATAACAGCAGCCATGTAAGTCCTTTTTTCCTGCTTGTCTTACGGAATCTCATAGTTTTCTCCATTACAACGCCTCCCATTCCACCTGTCTTGTTTGCAAAATAATCCCATATTAAAAATTCTATATCTATTTTAGTATAGCAGATTGTTAAATTAGTGTCAAATAATATTTGTTGCATTCTGCACACTGTTTTTACACGCAAAACAGCCGGAGATCCCAGCACGCTCTGCGCCTCAATCTCCGGCCGTCAAGAAGCCGTTTTACTTCATTATTTGTTGTAATTTACGATCTTTCCGAAATCGGGCTTCAGGGATGCACCGCCTACCAGACCGCCGTCAATGTCTGCCTGGGCAAACAACTCGGGAGCGCTGGATGCGGATACGGAACCGCCGTACTGGATACGGATCGCTGCAGCCGTCGCATCGTCATAAATCTCACCGATACAGTCACGGATTGCTTTGCATACCTCCTGCGCCTGCTCGGTGGTAGCCACCTTGCCGGTACCGATAGCCCAGATGGGCTCGTAAGCGATCACTGCCTTCTTCGCCTGATCTGCGGTCACGTTCAGGAACGCGATCTTGATCTGCTGACGGATCCAGTCAATGGTGATTCCCTGCTCTCTCTGGGTCAGGGTCTCGCCGCAGCAGATGATCGGGGTCAGGTCGTGCTCGAAAGCCTTCAATACTTTCTTGTTCACGGTCTCATCTGTCTCCGCAAAGTACTCACGTCTCTCGGAATGTCCGATGATCACATACTTTACGCCTGCATCAACCAGCATATTGGGAGAAATCTCTCCTGTGAAAGCGCCCTTCTCCTCAAAATACAGATTCTCGGCACCGATATTGATGTTGGTGCCCTTTGCAGCCTCAATCGCCGGAATGATATCGATAGCCGGTACGCAGAATACTACGTCCACATCATCATTCTTCACAAGGGGCTTCAAGGTTTCGATCAATGCAACTGCCTCGCTGGGAGTCATGTTCATCTTCCAGTTGCCGGCAATAATCTTCTTTCTTGCCATATCCCTATTCCTCCATTTTCCTGATTTCTATCTTCTTACTTGTCATCCGCTGCTGCCACGCCGGGAAGCTCCTTGCCCTCAAGGAATTCCAGAGAAGCGCCGCCGCCTGTGGAAATGTGGCTCATCTTGTCGCCGAAACCGAGCTGGTTTACAGCTGCTGCGGAATCACCGCCGCCAATAATGGTAGTTGCATCTGTATCAGCCAAAGCCTTTGCCACAGCGATGGTACCTGCTGCCAGGATCGGATTCTCGAACACACCCATAGGTCCGTTCCATACAACGGTCTTTGCATTCTTTACTGCATCCGCATACAGAGCCTGGGTCTTCGGTCCGATGTCGCAGCCCTCTCTGTCCGCAGGCATTTCCTTTACATCCACAACCAAAGTCTCCACCGGTGCATCGATAGGATTCGGGAACTGTGCGATGGTCACAGAGTCAACGGGAAGCAGAAGCTTCTTGCCCAGTTTCTCTGCCTTTGCCATCATCTCCTTACAGTAATCGATCTTCTCATCATCTACCAGGGAATTACCGATCTCATAGCCTTGTGCTTTCAGGAAAGTATAAGCCATACCGCCGCCGATGATCAGGGTATCGCACTTCTCCAGCAGGTTGGAGATAACATTCAGCTTGTCTGCAACCTTTGCACCGCCCAGGATTGCCACGAAAGGACGAACCGGATTCTCCACCGCATTGCCTAAGAAGTTGATCTCCTTCTGCATCAGATAGCCGACAACATTCTCGCCACCCTTTTCGGTGATGAACTTGGTCACGCCTGCCACGGAAGCATGTGCTCTGTGGGAAGATCCGAATGCATCGCACACATACAGATCAGCCAGATCAGCCAATTCCTTGGAGAACTGCTCGCCGTTCTTGGTCTCCTCTGCGCCGCGGAAACGGGTATTCTGAAGCAGAACCACATCGCCTTCCTTCATTGCCTCTACCGCTTTGGTTGCTGCCTCGCCGGTCACATTGTAATCGGACACAAACACAACCTCTTTTCCCAGCTTCTCGGACAGTCTCTTTGCAACCGGTGCCAGGGACTCACCCTCATTGGGGCCGTTCTTTACCTTGCCCAGATGGGAGCAAAGGATCACCTTGCCGCCGTCATTTAACAGCTTCTGAATGGTAGGCAGTGCAGCCACGATACGGGTCTCGTCCGTGATCTCGCCGTTCTTCAGAGGCACGTTAAAGTCGCATCTTACCAGCACGCGTTTGCCTTTTGCATTGATGTCATCTACAGATTTTTTGTTCAAACCCATTTTGATAAACTCCTTTTCTTTTTGTTGTAACTATTTACCCCATTCGCAAAACAAAACAGGGTCCGGTCCAACAAGACCGGACCCCTAAGTCCTGATTGGTTTATTCAGAATTAGCCCAACTCAGCGAAGTACTTAATGGTGCGAACCATCT
>ODAI011420658.1_pt1 | contig 11158 bp, 8 predicted proteins | sample 1539321 | NCBI WGS metagenome assembly ODAI01 (sample SAMN02144231, study PRJEB22623) | gut metagenome | biome: sheep rumen | host: Ovis aries | place: New Zealand | reverse complement strand
TGGTGAAGTCGCGGCTGTTCAGATCGGGGTCTAAGCCTGCGGCCTCGGCATGTCGCACCACGAAGCGGCTGATTGCGAAGGGCTCCTTGAAGTCGAGCTGCACCCAGGCCGTGCCGTCGTCATCCTTTGACGTCCACATATATTCTTGCGCGTGCGAGCCGTCGGCGGCGTATTTTGCCAGGGTCTTGGTGGGCGACGAGGTGATCTCCATGTCCTCGAGCAGTGTGATGTTGAATGGCAGGTGGTGGGCTTCGTTGTAGTAGCTGAACCAATGGTCGGCGCGCACGATGCTGACGTTGCCTGGCGCGAGGGCGTCGAGCTTGTCGCGCAGGGCTATGAGCTTGTCGGGGCCTGCGTCCCACACGGTGGCCTGCCCAGTGACGAACATTGGCTCTGTGCCTTTGAAGTTCTTGATGTCGCGGTTGAAGAAGTCGGTGATGACGTCGGCGCCGCTGGCGTAGCAGGGGTATAGCGGCACCACGGGCAGCCATTCGTCCTGAATGCTGGCCGTGAGGCGCCCTGTCTGCCGTTCCCAGTCGTTGATTGTCAGGCCGTAGAGGTATGGGCAGTTGTCGGCATACACTTGGCGCTGTGTCGCGCTGACGTTGTCCCAGATGGTGACCACGCGCAGGCCGGTTTTCTCGAGGTAGCGCTGGGTGAGCTGTGCGTAGGGCGTGATGAGTCCGGCCGACGTGGCGCCAGCGTAGTAGCGCGAGTTGTGGGCATCGTAGGGCATGGCGTAGCCCAGTCCTGAAGGGCCGCTCACGAAGCAGTCGTTGTTCGTCGCCTTGCGATAGTAGTAGTTGAGCATCATGGGTGCAATGTCGGCCAGCGCTGGGCTGACGGTCCAGTTCAGTGCCATCTTGCCTCGTCCGGCTTGCTCGTAGATTTTAGCCATGGCGTGCTGGCAGTATTGAATGTTGTCGCCGTCGCTGATGTAGATGGCGGCATACACTTTGTTCTCCAACTTTGGGCGCTTGGGCACGGGCGCTATTCTTACGGGCTTGCTTACGGCCGAATAGACGGTGGCGTTCTCGAAGAAGTCGGCAGGCACCGTGGAGAGGCCGAAGCGCGTGGCTTCGCCCACGCCGGAGCGCTCCTCGGGGTACCATCCGAGCACGATGTCGCGCCCGGGTGTCATCTCGCGCAACATCTTGTCGAGCAAGATACGCTCTGCGCCCACGCGCGGGTCGAGCCACACGCAGGCTGAGCCGCAGGCCACGCCAACGTCGTGGACGTAGGGTATCGTGGGCCGCTCGCTGATCAGCAGGCGGTGGTTGCAGCGGCTCCAGTAGTTGTCGTAGAGGTGTTGATAGACGGCGACGGTGGTCTTCATGGTGAGCTGCGTGAGGTCCTCGACGACGGGGAAGTCCAGGCCTGCCGCCACGAGCTTCTCCCTGACCTCGGCCGTCACGGGCAGCAGGCGCTCGAGGCCGGCGATGGTGGTGGCGAGGTTGGCATAGTGCTCGCTGAGCTGCGTGCTGTAGAGCACCAGACCCTTGATCTCATCCTTGAACGCGTTGACCAGGTTATATGGCCTTGAGGCTGGAATCGGCGTGGTGCGCAGGCTGTGTGCCGAAGGCCACGTCGACTGTGGCTCTTCGTTGTGGTTGTAGAGCAGGATTCGTGGCTGTGAGCGATTTACAATGCCCTGAAGGGCGCAGAACATCACGCGCTCCTCACTCGTCAGCGAGGCGGAATTCATGTCGAGCGAACGGAGCGACGAAGCGGGCGCGAGCAGGTGGGGCAGCAGGCGGTCGGCAGGCCAGCAGAGATCGGCGGGCTCGAGGATGCGCAGCCCTGCGCTGTTGACGTTGTAGAGCGTGTCGGCAAACGTGATCCTCTCCACCTCGCTGACGTCGGTTCGCAGGACGGCGCCGTTGGTGAGTTTCATGAGCATCGTGGCCGGCTGCTGAGCCATGAGCTGGGCAGCCCCGATGAGGGCTGTGGCCAGAAGTGTTATCTTTTTCATATTGCAGAAACGACTGATGGGGTAGGTGAGAGGGTTAAAGTTTTATCTTGGTGGAGAAGCGGCCCACTTTCACTATGAAGACGCCCCGGCCCAGCTGTGCTCTGCTCAGGCGCAGCTCGCCGCCCTGCAGGGGTGGGGTAGGCAGGCTGCGGCCGTCGAGGGCATAGACGTGCGGACGGGCACCCTGTGGCAGGCCGCGCAGCACCACGGCACCGTCCTGCAGCACGCAGGCAAAGCCCTGCAGCTCACGCACGGCCGTGGCATCGGCCACGTCGCCGAAGACAATCTCCTCGATGTCGGCAATCTCAAATTCCGACGCCTCGGCCGCCTCAGCCGTAACCATGAGCTTGCCATTGGCGATAGTCACTACGGGGCGGGCCTCGAAGAGCACGGCGGCCGCAGTGCCGCCAGCGGTCTTGACGAGCAGGCCCTTGCCGCCCTCGTCGAGGGTGAGGAAGCTCAGCTGCTTCAGTTCGGCAGCGCGCGTCAGGGCGGTGGTCCCGTCCTTCTTGTGAACTTTCATGACGGGCTCTTGTGCATGTCCTGCCAGAGCCACAGCGAACAGCGCCGCTACGATAGAAATCTTTCTCATATTTAGCTTGTGCTTGTTATTGTAGTTTTGCTTCGTGATGTCGCAACGGACATCGGATTGACGTGGCAAAGTTATACTTTTTTGTAAGTAATCGCGCAAAGAAACGAAAAAGTAGTGTTCATCAGACTTTTTTTTAAGTCATTTATACTATTTTTTGTTGTTTAGTGCCTGATAATGCTTAACTTTGCCGCGCTAAACAGAGACGCTTATGACAGAATTGGAGAAACTGAACGCCGGCATGGTCTATAGCTATGCCGACGCCGAGGCTGTTGCGTCGCTGGCGGCCAGGGCTGTTAGGGTGCAGAAGTAGGGTAGCAGTAGCGCAATAAATAGCCGTTGCATAGGGCTTGTTGATTAGTTTCAGGGCGCAAAGGTAGGATTTAAAATGAAAAGAGAAAAATGTAGGGATAAAGATGAAGAGTGAAAATTTAAAGGGTAAGATTTTCGATTAAATGGGAAGATGAAAAGGGAAAACGAAGCAATATCACGAAAAAAGTTGCTCAAATCTTCAAGTTTTGAGAAATTGTTGTATCTTTGACAACAAAATTTACTGATAAGAAGCAAAAGAATGTCAAATCGAAAGGTCCTTCTGATGGGCGAGAACCCTCTGGCTGCTGATGTGATTCGGCAATATGTGGCCTTGGGTCGCGAGGTAGTTCGTGGCGAAGGCTTGCTGTCGTCGGGTTCCGACATTATCAGCTTCGACGAATTGTTCCTTCTGCCTGCTGCCGACGGCGACCCTCTTCATGCCGACTATTGCAGCCTCGCCTTGCTGGCGGCGCTCGCCGACATGGTCGAACCGCCAGTTCGCAAGCTGTGCTGCCACTTGATGGTTCGTAGCCCTCAGACGTTGCAGATGTTGCGGGCAACCGATTTCTGCGAGGCCATCTCTTCGCGCTTCGATGTCTATGCCTTTATGCTTGAGGACGTTTGGAGCACCTCGATAGCTCTGGATCGTGAGGCAATCACTTATCAGTCGGAGCAGCACGTGCATTTGGTGGTCTTCGGCATGAGCAGCATGGCGGAGCTGGTGGCTGTGAATGCAGCTCTAAGGGCTCATTACCCAAACTATGTGCGCGACCATTCGTTGCGTACGCGCATCACTATGGTCGATGATAATGCTCAGTCCATGAGGCAGACACTGACCGCTCGCTATCCCCACCTCTTCGACAATAGCTACTACCGTACTGTCAGGCCTTCAGCTCAGCGCCCCGTTACAGAACTCCACAGGCCTATGTACGAGGGTGTGCTTGAGGATTTTGTCGATGTAGAGTGGGAGTTTGTTCAGGCGCCGTTGGGTGATGCTCTACTTATGGAGAAACTGAAATCGTGGTCTGCTGATGAGCGCCAGCAACTGACTGTGGTGCTTGCTCATGACGATGCGCAGCAAAACATTAGCCAAGCACTGCTGTTGCCGCAGGCTCTTTACTCTAACGCTATACCTATTTATATTTATACGCGCGAGAGCGTAAGCTTCATGAAGTGCACGAATATTCGCCTTTTCGGTATGGCGGATTGTGGCTACGACGTGACGTTGCCTATAGTGCGGATGGCCAAGAACATCAACTATGTCTATGACCGTTGCTATGCCGACAACGTGGAGCATTGGGCTGGACAGCCACGCTACGCGGTGGAGATAGACCGCGACGAGCGTGAGCGCTCGTGGGCCCGGCTGAAGAACGTGAAGCGGGCCTCGAACGTCTATAATGCCATGACCATTCCCGTGAAGCTACACTCATTAGGGCTTGAGGCTGAAGACTGGGATAAGTTCTACGACATCTCGCAGCGCGACTTGGAGCTACTGGCGCAGGTGGAGCACAACCGCTGGAGCGTGGAGGAATTGATTATGGGCTGGCGCCCCTGCACGCCCGACGAGCAGAAAGCCGTAGAGGCCGATATCGATCAGAAAGAAGAGCTGAAGAGGTTGCGTATTCATTACGACCTGCGCGCTTACGATGACCTGCGAGTTGATCGCACAGGCAAGTCGTCGAAGATTTATGACGTCTGCATCAGCGCGTGCCTGCCCCTTATTGCCAAGGCCTTTGCCGATGAGAAAGGAGGTGGCGCATGAACGTTAGAGTGCCCGCCTTCGCGCTGACTCCCAAGGGCGAGAGCAGCTACCACCGTAGCGGCAAGGCTATTGTCCTGACCACCGGCAGTGCCAACATTGGCGAGAGTGCCGACTGCGACATCCGCTATCCAGCCGGCGACCTTCCCCCCGAATACTATGCCTCAATAATCCGCGACGCCGAGCGGCAGCGATGGTTCCTGGTCAGGCGCTCGCAGCACGTGGGCATAAGCATTGATGGCAAAGGTGATATAGGCTATGCCTGTGGGCTCGGCAGTGGCGACGTGATCCGTTTCGAGGGTCAGCAGATGGCGCTCCTCTTTCAAGAGCACGTCAAGCGCGACGCGTGGCAGGTGCGCCTGTGGGCCTTGCTGACAATAGCCTGCGGGCTGCTACTGCTGGCGGGGCTATGGGCCTTGGCCGGCCGGAGAAGCGACCCGATAGGCATCGATGACGTGACGCCGCTCGAGGCCTCCCTCTATATCATAAAAGCTGACTCTGTGAAGCAACTGTTGACGGCACGTGGCGAAGATACTCTTCTGCGCCCGACCAAGGTGCTGACGGCCGAGGCACCCACGGGCACGGCTTTCATGACCACCGACGGTGTGCTCGTGACGGCGCGCCACTGTGTGGAATACTGGATAGGCACGGCGCTGAACCTGACACAGAGGTTCAGCCGTCTGGCCGACGATGACATCGTGAAGTGGGCCATTGAAGCCGAGACTTTCAACCAGGCGCAGCACACCGATTCTACGATGCAGCTTCGTGTATACTTTAGTATATACGACTTTATGGGCGAGCCGAAGTACACCTTCAGCACCGCTGATCCGCGCGTGCACATCAATACCGCTCATGACGGCATTTTCCAGCTTGCCGACTTCAACAGCGACTACTACTGGCGTACGATACGTCCGTATTTCCAGGACTCGCAGATGGAATTGGGCGATATAATGTGGATCGACGGCTTCGAGGAGAAGGGGCAGATAGCCCTCGCAACAGACGCCGACTTTCTGTCGCTCGCCAAAGGCTCCAGGCTGATGATCTGCGGCTATCCCATCACGAATGCCAGCACCCGTCAGGCCACGTTCAGCGAAGGCGTCATAAAGCATGAGCCCCAGCCAGCCGCAGAGAACCTCGTTTTTGAATCCAACATCAATCACGGCTTCTCGGGCGGCCCTGTGCTGACGAAGACGTCAGGCGCCATCGTTGCCGTGGGAGTAGTCTCGCGCGTTGACAGCGTCAGCAGCGGTATCTTCAAGCATGCCGTGCCGACGTCTGAGATTAAAATAAAGGAGGGAGGACAGGACTATGATTGAGAGCTTACGATTGCATCACATTGCGGGGTATTGCCCTGAGGAGGCCATTTGGAAAATGATTATCGATCTCTGCGAAAGCGCTTGCGGGCAGGCCGGCGTGCCGTTGCTTTCGCCTGAATCAATCCTCGTTGATGCCGACAGCTTCCTTGTCGATGTCAGGCAAAAGAGGTGCCCCGAATTCCTTCCGCCGGAATGCCAGGGCGACGACAGCACGCTCACGAGTCAGCAATTCGTTTGGAGCCTGGGAGCTTGCGTTTACTACGCCTCGTCGGGACGCACGCTCTTTGGCGGCCACGGCGGCAGCTATCAGCATAGCTACCCGCACGTGGCACTGCCCGTGCTGCAAAAAAAACATCAGGCGTTGACGCCCGTGGTGCAACGCTGTCTGCAGAGCGAACCATCGGCTCGCATCGGCGTGAAGGAATTACTGGAGATAGCAAAGAAAGAGCATACACGATGTCGGATGACGCAGCGCCAGCATATCGCTTCGCACATCGTGGCGCCGCCACCTAGCCGCCACGACTGCACCGGCTGGCCTGAAGAGATGACAGATATTGGAAATTGAATAACTGCTTCGCAGTCACAGTGCTCACAGAGGAGACTGAGGACGCAGAGATTTTGTAAATCGAAGATCTAAACAGAGATATGAGACAGTTTTTTATAATAGCATCCTTGGCAGCAATGGCACCGTCGGCCGAAGCCTTGGCCCAAGAGACGTCGCAACTGGCGCCCTTCGTAAAAGATGTCATAGCCCTTCGCCAGGCTAAAGCCTCAAAGGCGGCCCTCAACCAGACCGTGCTCAGATGGTCGGGGGCAGGGCGGCCCAAGATAACGCTTATGGACGAGATTGGCCGTTCGCCCGATGAATACAGGGGCGATGGTGCCGGCAGGTTTAAGATGAATCAAGTTGTCACCTTCGTCTACGACCGTCAAAACAAGGGGCTCACAACGAAGGGCGAGTTCTTCAACAGTACTGAGCTGGGCGTATTCTTCTCGGCCATAGAGAAGAGCGTGGCCAAGGGTAAGGCGGTGACCTATACGCTTACGGGCCATCAGGGGCCGCAGGAGCTGGCTTTCGTGCCTTTTAGTCAAAAGGCAAAGTATTCAGTGAAAGTAAATGCCGTCGCAGCAAAGCCCGACAGTAACGGCGTGGCCTGGGTGACGCTGCCGCACGTGTCGCCCTCAGATAGCATAACTTTCACAATCACTCTCGCAGCTGATAATGCTGCGGCTCATGAGTCGTTCACGATTCTCAACTATAATCCCCAGCAATGATGATGCGACGTTCCCTTCAGCTTCTCATGCTCTTCAGCCTGAGCCTGCAAGCATTAGCTGCCAGCGATCTCAGCCATCGCCTGATGGCGCTCTTCGACGAGGCCGAGCGCTGCTATCTCATCGACGATTATCAGCGCCTGCATGAGTGCATTGGGGAGTACTATCAGCTTTTTGACGTCAACCGCCAGCAGCTGACCGACTCGGCCGACGTCTATGAGGCCTACTACCAGAAGATGTGTGGCTCGTACTACTATGGATGGGCTGAAGAACAGCGCTATGCCGCCCTCGCTGAGGACTATTACCGCAAGAGCCTCGAAACGTTCCGCCGGAGAGTGGCTGCTACAAACATCTGGGGCATGCACCCTAATGAGCTGACGCTGCATCGCGAGCTGGCGCAGCTGTACTACAAGGCCAAGGCCTACGACCGGGCCAGCGCCCAGCTCGACACAGTCTTCCTTTACTACGACAATAAAAGCGATATCCCCTCTTACGATGCCGCCAGATATGAGGTCATGGCCCAGCTGGCTATATGTAATGCCCGGTTAGGACGTTTTGCCTTGGCTCGTGAGCAAATCGACGACGTGCTGGGCTACAGCCGTAGGCACACCCTTGATGGCTACCACGAGACGTTGCGGAAAAAGGGAAAGATACTTATGCTGCAGGCCGAAGCTGAGGGCGATGGCGATTATGCCGGGGCTAAGGAATGCTATCAGCGGTATGTGCGCGAACAGTATGCTGCCGTTGGCCGCCAATTGGCACAGATGAGCAGCTCGCAACGGGCGCAGTACTGGCTCACGAGCCATCAGTTTCTCTACGACTGCTTCCGCCTCGGCAACCATGCTCCTGAGATGCTTTACGACCTGGCCCTGTTCACTAAGGGCTATCTCATAGCTTACGAGCGCAATCAGAGCGTGGCGCAGACGGGCTGGAAACAGGTGCGCAAAGAACTGGGAGAGAAGGAATGTGCCGTGGAATTCGTGCAGTACTTCGGGCGTAACGACCAAGTGAGAATGGGCTGTCTCGTGCTGCGGCATGACAGTCGCCGTCCGCTCTTCATCGACCTCTTTGCCACAGACAGTCTGCTCAGCTTGCCGCTGACGGCTACCAGCAGCTTAGGTCAGGCGCTGGCCTCGACCGCGCCCGCACTGAAGGATATCCTCTACGCAGACAGCCGTCTGCCACAATGCGTCTGGTCGCCAGCGCTCATGGCGGCTATCGGTGATGCCCGCAAGGTGTATTTTGCAGCCGATGGCATTTTCCACCAATGGGCCATAGAATACATCATGCCCGATGAGCAGAAAGCATGCTACCGCCTGACCTCCACACGCCTCTTACACAAGAATCGCGCAAAAGCCCGTCTCGGGAGCGCCCTCATTTGCGGTGGCATTCAATACAATGCCGCTATTACCCCCACCGAAGGAGAGAACGACGCTGCGGCCTATCGCTTTCTTGGTGCTATGACAACGAACGTCTGCGAGCTGCCGGAAGCCAAACGCGAGGTTGACTCTATCTACGCCCTGAGGGCTAATCCTCTCGACACGCTCCTGACAGGCCCCTCAGCCACCGATGAGAACTTCATCAGTCTGCTGAAGCGTGGCTACGACGTCATTCACCTCTCTACGCATGGCTTTTTCACTGGCGAGACGGGCGTTTTCAATGACATCAAACCTCTGACCAACGATGACTCGATGTCGAAAAGCGGACTCGTGTTTGCAGGAGCCTCAACGACCTTGTCCGACAGAGGCTTCGACACGGCACTGTCCGACGGCATACTCTCGGCGGCGGAACTGGCCCGACAGGATTTCAGCAGGACAAAGCTCATAGTGCTCTCAGCCTGTGAGACGGGCTTAGGCCATCTGACAGCCGACGGCGTCTATGGCGTGCAGCGAGCGCTGAAGCAAGCCGGGGCTCAGGCAATGATCGTATCGCTCTGGCGTGTCAACGACCTCTCATGCAGTCTGCTCATGCGCTATTTCTATGAGGAAATGCAGAGCGAGCGCTCGGCCGACATCCACGAGGCTTTCCTGAGAGCTCGCCAGCGGCTGATGTGCGAGGAGCACTCGCGCTTCATCTTCGACGCCGCAACACTCTCCATCGAGGAGGATACCGTGAGGTTCGATGCCCCACGCCACGTCAATCCTTTCATACTTATAGATGTGTTCTGATTCAATTCGTAAGATGCTAAATGACAATAAATAAGAAAATACAACTATGAGAAAGACTTTAACACTGCTGCTTGCATTCCTCGCTGCGGGAATCACTTGTGCGCAGCAGCCCAAGAGCGGCCAGCCTCAAGGTAGTGCGCCGCAGGGCAAGGCAGCACAGGCCAAGGGCCAACAGATCCGGCGCGCACAGCGCAAGTTCCAGATCCTGGTAAAGAACGTAGAGCGCGAGAGTATCATACGCTCCAGCAACGAGCAGATGCAGGAGCAGCAGACAGCTGCCAAGGAGAGAGCCATTGGCGCGTTCGGGAATCTCCTCTGGTCTTCATATTCCTCGTCGATTATCCAAAAGACCGTCAACGCCACATCGAACTTGGTGAGCTTAGGCGTCAACTATCTTGCAGAGTCCATTAAGGGTGAGCGCTCACAATGGTATAAGACAGCTAAAGAGCAATGCCATTTCAACCAAGTGCTGTCGGCCGAGAGCAGTATCGACGATTTCTATGCCGCGCCTTCGGTCAAAGGGGCCATGGACCCCGAGAACCTCAAGTTCGAGGGCTTCGGTTGCAAGAACTTCATCGAACTGACCGACGAGCCGGGGCAGGGCGTCAACGTCTTCTACATCTTCTGCAAGATGCGCCGCGACAGTGTCGGCATAAGTCATATCGTGAACCATTCCAAGTTCCTTGTAGAGATAGATACACTGGCATTCATACCCAAATATTGCAACCTGCCAAACGATCCCACTGGCGGAGCCGACGTCCGCTTCAGCTTCGACAAGCGCAAGGATTTGCAGCTGACGCTCAAGGCGCGCATTTATTCTTCGTGGATGAATCAGGCCACCATGATAACCAACGATGAGCAGTTGGGCGAATTCACCATCCATGTCAAGGTCGATGCCAAAATGCTTGACTCTAACGGGCAGTTTATCTACAAGAAAGGCGACCCCGCTTACCAGAGACTGGTGTCCATTGAGGGTGACTCATATATCGTACCACGCAGTTACACCGGCACCACCGATGCACTGAACTATCAGCCCTCATGGGGCACCGGGCAATATCGCGTCGAGATGGAAGTGTCGGAGGATTGTGCTATCGTCGACAGCTATTATCAGATACGCGAAGCTGGCAACGGAGAAGCGGTGGCAACGGCCGAAGCCGCTAAAGGCAAGACGAAATGGGACAAGGCAAAATGGAAGACAGAATGGACGGCGATGAAGCAGCGTCGCAAGGGCGACAGTGTGTGGAAGAATGCCTGGAACTGCATCGTTCAGGCCTACAAAGGCACCAGTTGGGTTGCCACTCTCACTGACCCCGCAGCAACTTCGCTCTATTCTTACGAAACGACAAAGCTCAACGAGGCGTTCAGCAACCTGCGCAACAGCTGGTTCGACGAGACAGGCAGTGCCGCGCCGGTAGCCACGCCCGGAATGCAGCAGGCAGGGGCAGCAGGGCAGGGCGCCAAGGCAGCAGGGCAGGGCGGCAAGGCAGCAGGGCAGGGCGCCAAGGCAGCAGGGCAGGGCGCCAATGGTGGAGGCTCAAAACCGTTTGGTGGCATGAAACAATAGGCTTACTTGAGACAACTCAGTCCATACATAATCAACAACTTATGAAATCATCACTCTCTATATTCGTTTCCGGGTCAAAGAAACTAAAGGAACACCGGTTGAGGCTGAAAGCCCTTGTCAATAATCTTAACGGCGAGAACCGTATGAAGGGTTATCCCGTGGCCCTGAATATGTACTCCTACGTCAACCTTGGCGACAATCAGGCC
>ODAI011004538.1_pt1 | contig 11158 bp, 7 predicted proteins | sample 1539321 | NCBI WGS metagenome assembly ODAI01 (sample SAMN02144231, study PRJEB22623) | gut metagenome | biome: sheep rumen | host: Ovis aries | place: New Zealand | reverse complement strand
CCTCGTTTCAGGTTCTTGTCGGCGCCGCAACTGGTAAGCAACAATATGGCGGCGAGAAAGGCCGAGAGGCATAGACGGTTTGTCATGATATTATGAATAACGTGTTTTTGGCCGCTTTATTGTGATGGCATCATCGCTTTCTTTGCAACGCTGTTGCAGATAACGGATATTGATCATCTGCCGCAAGCCGGAAACTTCCAGAGGCAATGGCACGAAACAAGGAAAGACCAAAGACGAAAGTCATGTCACTGAGGAGACCATGCACAGCATCTCGTTCATCTTTGGTAGGGGACGGCATTTCTTTCTGCAAAAGGCAGATGATCAAAAAGCTACAAAAAAATCAATTACAAAAATGATGTTAAAGTGATGAAAAATGAAAGAGCTCTATAAAAATCCTAAAAAAAAGGCGTTGTGGTTGGAGTTTGGTGGAAAAATATTAATTTTGCAGTGTCCTTTTCAGCGGCCCAGAAAACAAAGGCGTGATATAACTGTTACACCATAAAGGATGTGCACGTTGTAGAGACGGGATTCTTCCCGTCTCGCCAGAAGAATGCCACAGGATATTTGGCACAGTGAGCACTGAGACGGGAAGAATCCCGTCTCTACTACAAAACCATCAATTATGTTATATAGAAGGTAAAAATATTGGATATGAAAAAGATAGTATTACTGTTGTATGCCCTGCTGTGTGGAGCCACACAGGGAATTTGGGCAGAGAGTGTAGAATTTGTGGAGCGCTCTTGGGACTTGAATGAAAAAAAAGTGGTTGAGACCGAGGTTACAAAAGATGCCACCGTGTTGACAGGCGACCCCGGCGAATGGATGATGCTGGGCAGTGCCACCGACCAGGAGGACCACTATTACATGGTGAAGGGAAACGTGGAATATCAGACGCTTAACGTTTTCGGGCGTGCCCACCTCATCCTGTGCGACGGCTCCTCGCTCAAATGCACCGGTGGCATCAAGGTGGAAAAGGCAAACAACGCCAAACTCTTCATCTATGGCCAGAGCCAAAACACAGGCAAGCTTACTGTTACCAACAGCTATAAGAGAGCTGCCGGTATAGGCAGCAGCATTGGTTCTGATTGCGGTGAGATAACCATCCATGGCGGCATACTTGATATTACCGGCGGACAATATGCTGCCGGCATCGGAGCTGGTGGCGCTAATTTGACTGCTGAAAGAATTAATTTTGAAAAGGTCTCAAATGACGGCATCACGATAGTCTATGGCGGAGAGGTGACAGCTCATGGTGGTGACAGTGGCGCCGGCATAGGCGGCGGTGGCGCATATACCAAAGTTATGTCCAATGGTGGTAGATTCTACCTTTATGGCGGCACTGTCACGGCAACGGGAGGAGAATATGCAGCCGGTGTCGGTGGTGGCGGCGGTCATCGGGAAGCAGTTTCGAACTGGTATGGTCAAGGTGGCAAAAGCAGCAAAGTGTATGTCTATGGCGGCACGCTCACTGCCCAAGGCGGCCGACGCGCTGCCGGCATCGGAGCAGGCAATAACGGTAAAGGTGATGAAAGTTCATGGAACAAGGAATTCGAATTGTACGTTTATAACGGCACTGTGAATGCAACTGGTGGCGACTATGGTGCCGGAATCGGTGGCGGTTGCAACTGCAACGGCGGAATAGTGTACATCTTAGATGGGAATGTGACGGCCAAGGGCGGCGAAGACGCTGCTGGCATCGGCGGCGGCGAAGACGGCTGGGGTGGCGAGCTACATGTGAGCGGCGGCACGGTGAAGGCCGAGGGGGCAGGATGTGGTGCCGGCATCGGTGGCGGTGAATGCACCGGTCAATTCACTTCTGTTCAAGGAAAGGGCGCCGACACCTACATCACCGGCGGCATCGTGACAGCCATTGCCGGAAACGAATGCAAGGGCCGCGATGCAAAGGGAGGCAGTGCCATAGGCGGCGGTCAGGGCTTGAAAAACAAGGATGACAGCGACAGAGCCAAGGTGCTGGAAATCCCCGGCAACTATATGGTGACGGGCGGCGACGCTGAGAACAACATAGAGCGGGTGTTCACCAACGGCGAGCGCATTGCTGCCTGCCGCTGGCGCAACTTCGTGCGCATAGAGCCTTGCACGCATACTACCCCCACTGTGGGCAGCGACCATTCGGAAGCCCTGACCTACAGCATCGACTACGACGACCCCGACGACAATACCAAGTCGCTCAGCCACACCAAGCACTGCCGCTACTGCAGCAAAACGGTCACGGAACTCCATGTGGATTATGGCACATGTGTCTGCGGCGTGAATATAATAGGATACACGCTGAGCCTGTATGTGCCCGACACAGAGAAAGGCAGCGGCTACCGAAAGCTGGAAAGCTACACGCTGGGCAAGGGCAAAGATTTCTATCTGCCCGTATGTGAAGTGGTGCCGGAGGGTTACCGATTCCTTGGCTGGGAGATGAACCCGGACACCAATGTTGAGGACAATCCCACCTGCTACGACTGGGCCGCCTACATGGGCGGCGATCCGGCCGGCGACGACAAAATAAAGGCCGGCACGTCGGTAAGAACCATAGAGGGCATGACCGATGCCGATTTCTACGCCCGCTATCTCTTCGATATCGATGTAGAGTGGATGTGGGACACAAACAATCCGGTGGCTTACACCACCGTCTCTTACAGCTACACAGGCCTGTCTACCCCATCAGCCCTGAAACCGACAATCACCTATGAACCCCTCACCGGGAGAGATGGCAGTGAAATAGGCATACGCTACAAGGGTACGGCCAAGCTGACGCTGAACGGCTATGAATACACTTTCACCGACGATTTTGACCAGTACGACATCGTGAAACTAAGCCTCAGCGACGATGCCGACAACGACCAGACACTGAAGGACAATGAAGAATACCACGCCAACGTTACCCTCAATGGCCGCTCCCTTTTGACCGACGGCTCGTGGAACACCCTCTGCCTGCCATTCGACATCGATGACATCAGCGCCACGCCTCTCAGCGGAGCCACCATCAAGAGACTCGTCTCGTCGGCCTACGACAGTGCTACCAATACACTGACGCTGAACTTTGCCGACGTGGAAAGCATTGTTGCCGGCAAGCCTTTTATCATCCGCTGGGACAACAACGGAGAAGGCGACGGCTCCAATGTGGCAAACCCAATCTTCAGGGATGTTGTCATCAGTGCCATCCACACCGACATCGTAGATACGGAGTGTGTGGACTTCGCCGGCAGCTTCTCGCCCGTCGCCCTGGATGCCAACGACCACTCAGTGCTATACCTTGGTGCCGACAACAAACTCTACTTCCCGTCTGTTGACATGACAGTAGGCTCCTGCCGTGCCATCTTCCGTCTGAGCAGTGAGGTAATCGAAAACCTGTCGCAGCAGTCGGCATCCTCCTTCGTGCTGAATTTCGGCGATGAAGCCACTGGCATCGAAGATGTGGAAACCTCTGTTTCGGGGTCGGGAAAACATGCTTGCGGCAAGTCACGGGAAGCATGGTATTCGCTTGACGGACGCAAATGGTCGGGCAGGCCCACGGGCAAAGGCGTATATGTGAACAACGGGCAAAAGGTGGTGATCAGATGATGCAGGCAGAGGCAAAACTACAGAATATCTGGAGCGATATTTCCGTAGCATGTTGCTGGATGTGGAACATGACCTGAGAACAGAATCATGCACGTCGACAGGAACAAAGTAGAGGGTGAAACATAAAAAATAGAAAAAAACACCCGAAAATTTGCCGTTTGAATAAAAATGATTACTTTTGTATTTGGTATAAGCCAATATGTATATCATACGTTTTTCCCGATACAATTGAGAATAAATAATCAGAACAACCAATAATGATGAATTTCAAGAAACACCTCAAAAAGAACACCGCTTTATGGGTGGCATTGATGAGCATGATACCTTTTACGGGCTTCGCTTCTGTCAATGGTGTCGATGCCAGCACCAACAAGAGGGGGGATGTGAACCTTGACGGCAGTGTCTCCATTACTGATGTGACGGATTTGGTTAACATTATCCTCAATAATGCGGAAGATCTGGGCAACAGCGATGTCAATAATGATACTGAGGTGACAGTGGCTGATGTGACCGTATTGGTGGATCTCATTGTGAATGGAGGTGGTGATGACACTGTCTTTGATGTGGAGACCAATGTGGAAATCGGTTATGGTGGCGCTGGCTCAGGACCGGCACACATTATCGCCAAACCCAAGAATAAGGCTGAATAGACTACAATAATAAGAAGCGATATAAAAAATAGAGGACTTTGAATTGTTCAAAGTCCTCTATTTTTTGTGGAATAAGTGTGCCTTTTTTCTGTTCTCATCGGGTGCGATGCTCCTCAAGCACCTGGCAGATGACTTCCCAGTCTGTCTCTCCTTCGAATCCGAATTTGTCGTCAAGTCCGACGTTCATGTAGAGTTTTTCCTCAAAGCTTTGCAGACGAGTGTTGTCTACCTCCGGGTTTTCGTTGATATATTCAAATCTGATGCCATCGTCAAGGAAATGGCGGGCATATTCAGTCAACTTGTCGCGGTGGGATGAGCTCCACATGATCAGGCAGATGTCGTCGCGGTGAATGGCAGGCAATCTCCTGCCGTCAACAGTGAGCGAAGTGCCTGTATCCCTTGGTGGTTGTTGTCGAGTGATTCCACCTCAGCGAGATATCTCAGTGCATGCTTCATGTCGCCCATTCCGCAGTATCCCAGGGCGAGCATGTATTTGCAGTGAATGATGTTCTTTGTGTCGAGGCTGTCATCCCAGATGAGGAGGTCGGGCAGAGAGACGGCAAAGTAGTCCATCTTCTGTTTTTCAAAGAGATGTTGCTTGCCGTAGTTGATCAGTTTGTAGAAGCGCCCGTGCGCCTCGTCTTCCCTGCCGAGTCGTCGCAGGGCAAGTCCTTGATAGAAGATCTTGTCGGGCTTGGCGTCGTTGTAGTAGATGGCTGCTGCTGGCTCTTGAGGTCCTTCGGTGGCTTTTTGCCAGCAGGTGCGGGCCTGCTCAGTGTCTCCAAGAGCCTCGTGGGCCACTCCAAGGAGATAGAAGAAATCGTTCTCCTGGGCACCATACAACTTGCCTTCTCCCAGATGGTGCGGATATGTCAGGCACTCGCTGAGCAATCCCACGGCTTTTTGATATTCTTTGGCGGCGATGGCCTGCTTTGCCAGTTCCACACGGCAAATCTGATATTGGGCCGGCACTTTGCCTTCGCCCCCTTCCCATGGATGGAAGGTGTGGGCATCCAGCAGATGCATGGCCTCCTCGTAACGGCCTAATTGATTGAGCAGGGTGATCTCTTCTAATACAAGGTCGTCTCTGCGCCTGATGAGTTGCGGGTATTTCCGCAGGAAGTCGAGACGCTCCTGATGGGGCTTGTGCAGCCGCTTGTAGAGTTGGTCGAGCTCCATCAGCACCCTGTCGTCGTTCTCATCGAGAGAGAAGGCTTTCTCCATATACTCGAGCCCCTCTTGCTGGCGGTCCTGCTTATTGAACAGTCCCAGGGCAAGGTTGCGCCACACGGTGGGGAAGGTGGGGTCGAGCCGGGCGGAGAGTTCCCAGTTCTCCATGGCAGGCTCATACTGACGGGCGGCATAGTAGAGACATCCGAGATAGTAGGGCACTTTCGCTCCTTCCGGATTCATGCGCTTGGCGGATTCCAGCACGTTGACGTCTTCCAGGCGGTTGGGGAAGCAACAGTAGCTGTCGGTCTGCTCGGCCTGTCTGTAGAGGCGTTTTGCCTCTTCGCCCTCACCTTGGTTTTCTTTGAAGAATCCCAAATAATAAGAGGTGAGCGGAGAGGTTTCTTTCAATCGCTTTGCCACGGCGGGGATAGTCAGGATGGCCTCAGCATCCTGCCATAGTCCTGCCTGGGCATAGTCAAGGGCCATCTCGTGGTAGTTGTACACATTGCCGTGCATCATCTCTACCATCTGCTTCAACAGGTCTTCATCTTTTGTCAGCAGATATTGCTCGTAGAGTATGCCGTAGTTGAAACGGTCAAGTTGTACGGATTCCTTGATCAGGGCCAGCCGCTCGTTCAGTTCTTTCGAACTGCCCATTTGCAGACCGCCTTTCTGCTGGCCGCGTTGGAGCAACCTGAGTATGGCTGCTTTCAGCGCGCGGGCCTTGTGGTTGCAGGTATTGAAGACGAGGCTGCGATTCACTTCGTCGAGGGCATCGTCGTAGCGGCCCTGCGAGGTACTGATGCATGCGGCCTCGAAATAGCCGGCATCCGCCCAGGCTTTGTTCCATGTCGATTTCCAGAACCATTCATAGGCCTCCTGCTGGCGGTCTTGATACTTCAGGGCGACGGCCAGGTTGAAGAGCGACTCGCCGTCGTAGGGATTCGGATTGCGTTTCTGCCAGATTCTGACAGCACGGCGCAGATAGGTCTCAGCTTGCTCGAAGCGCCCGCGGCGGAGATACCAGAGTCCCGTCTGGTTGAGGCATCGCACGTCGTTGGGATCACGGCGTAGCGCTTCCTCATAATAATCGAGGGCCGACCAGGTGGCATGTCGGTATTGCTCCAGATGCAGACCTGTGAGATAGAGTTGGTCGTTGGTCTTTGTGTCGACGGGCGGCAGCGCGGCCTCTGCGGCATCTGGAATGGGGCGGATCTCATCTTCTTCTGCTCTCCACAACAGCAACGGTGCGCTTTTGAAAAGACTGCGGCCGTCACTTTGGCCACCGGACTGTTCTTTGCAGATGGCAAAAAGCAGGTCGCACAATGGGGTGCCGTTGACTGCGACCGTCTGGTCACACATTTCTTCGGGTGTCAGTGTCATCAACTGATCGAAATAGGTCTCTCCTTTCTGATGGCACAGCACGATACGCACCCTCTGTCTCGATGTGGATAGCACCTTGAAGCGCACGCCATCGGCGGTCTCCTCGATATTCATCACGAAATCTTTCGAGGCTTGTTTCACAATGCCTATCTCACGGTAGGGCATGAAGTATTGCACAAACTGTTTCTCCTCATAGGGCATCAGCCAAGAGAAGTCGGGCTGGTTCTCGGTATATACACCGGCCATCAGTTCGATATAGGGGCGGAATCCCTTGCGGCTGATATGCCACTTCCTGGCTTCTTCCTCGGTCGCCTCATCGGTCAGGTTACGGTCCCAGGCACGGCCGAAGTCGCCGTTGCCCCAGGTCCACTGTTTCTTGCCGGGTGAGTAGTGATGGGAGGCCACATGCAGCATGCCGCCCTTGGTGTCGTTCTCGTAACCGCCTTCGAAATTGAAGCGGGAGTTCACACCCATATAACTCGTAGGCACGAAGATGTTCTTGTAATTCGATATGTCGACACCGGCAGAGTAGTCTATTTTGTAGTAAGTGCCCGTGGCGATGGGGAAAGAGCTGACAGCTCGCTTTCCATGGTCGAAGACGGCATTGATGTCGGGCGGGAACACACTCTGATAGGCATCGTTCACCTCCACGGCGGGGTTGGCCCACCATAGGAAGGTTTGTGGCAACGGTGTGCGGTTGCTGACCCTGCCTTGAATCTCCAGATAGGAGCATCCGGGACGGAGCGTGAAGCCTGCCGCACCTTTCTGGTGAAACATCCGCTCCATCTCATTCACCCACACGGTCACGGAACCGTCGGCATTCTCCACGATTGTCGTGTCGACGGGCATGAAGGTCGACGGCCTGTGATGTTGTGGCCAGTTGAACTCGATGCCTCCTGAGATCCAAGGGCCTGTAAGACCCACCAGCGCCGGTTTGACCACGTGGTTGTAGTACACAAAATGTCGCTCGGCCAACTTGTCGTAGGCCATCTGCACGCGACCGCCCAATTCAGGCAATATCATCACCTTGATATACTCGTTCTCCAACCAGACGGCCAGATAGTCCTTGTCTTCTTTCACGTCGGAAATCGTCTCAATGACAGGGTAAGGGTAGACGACACCACTTGAACCCTGATAGACACGTTTCTCCAAAAACAACGGGTTCTTCTCTGGTTTTCCTACCTCATAAGTGGGTATCGTCACCAGTTCTCTCCATGCTTTTACCATTTTATCTGATTTTTATGTCTTAATGATCCAGATGCTTCTCTCTATTCCCCGGCCAGTTTGTTCTCTTCCCCGACCAGTTCTTTCTCCAATTCTTCCAGACTCTTACCCTTGGTCTCAGGACACCGGCGGAACAGGAAGACGAATGCGCACATGCAGATGGCGGAATAGATCCAGAATGTGCCGCTACTTCCCAATGCGGCATTCATCGACGGGAAGGAGAAGGTGAGTGTGCAGCAACCCACCCACAGGGCGAAGGTGCATGTGGCCATGGCGATGCCCCGGATGCGATGGGGGAAAATCTCCGCAAGCAGGGTCCATGTGACTGGTCCGAGGGTCATGGCATACACCGAGATGGCCGTCACCACGAGCGCCACCATGAGCAGTCCGGTCATTCCCATGAAGTAGCAGGTGCCCAGGACCAGGTAGATCAGTCCGAGCCCTCCTGCACCTATGAGCATGAGCGTGCGCCGCCCCCATTTATCGATGGTGTAGAGTGCCAGGATGGTGAAAATGACATTGGCAATGCCCGTGATGACGATATTGATGAACATGCCGTCGACATCGAATCCGGCGCCGACGAAAATCTCCTGGGCATAGTTGAAGATGACGTTGGTGCCGCACCATTGTTGAAACACGGCGATAACGAGTCCGAGCAGGAGCACCCTGGAGTATTTGTGCTGCATAAGGTCGCGGAGACCTGCCTCGGCATGGCTTGCCTGACGGGATTCACCTGCCTTCAATTGCAGGAATACCGGACTCTCGGGGATGAATAGGCTCATGATCAGGAAGAGGGCTGCCGGCAGCGTCTCTGCCCAGAACATCCACCTCCATCCCCATTCCACGTTCCATGCCTGACTGTCGGCGGCACTGGTGTCACGAGCCAGCAGCATATTGACCACTTGCGCGGCAAGGATGCCCAGCACGATGGTCATCTGGTTGAGGCTCACCATGCGCCCCCTGATCTCTTTCGGACTGACCTCGGCGATATACATGGGCGACAGGGCTGAGGCCACGCCGATGCCGATGCCACCGATGAAACGCGCGATGTTGAACATGATGAAGTCGTTGAACAGGCCGGTGGCTATCGCCGACACGGTGAAGAGGACGGCGGCCGTTGTCAACAGGGGCTTCCGCCCGTATTTGTCGGCGGCAGAGCCTGCCACCATGGCTCCTACGAGGCATCCCACGAGAGCCGTCGTCATGGCCACTCCTTGCATGAGCGGAGAGTCGCTGATACTGAAATAGAGCTCGTAGAAGGGCTTTGCCCCGCCGATGACTACCCAGTCGTAGCCGAAAAGCAGTCCGCCCATGGCCGAGACAAGGCAGATGAAATAGATGAATCCTTTGCTGTGATTATTCATAGATGAAAAATGTTGTTCATTTGAGGTCTGAGGACCACGCGTCTATTCCCCCACCAGCTGTTGGTGATGAGTGCGTATAATACTCTGCAAATTTAGACAAAATCCGTGAGACACCCAAAGGCATAAGGGGCATTCGTCCTACTTTTTGTAAAAAAAAACAATCTTCTGATGAAAGAAAAGATAAGTTTTGCTTTTGACGCAAAAAAAGTGTATATTTGTAGGCACATTTTAACTAAACATTTCGGCTTATGAAGAAGATTATATCATTGTTGCTGTTCTGTGCCATGGCTCTGGGAACAGCTTTTGCTCAGGGCAAACTGCCCGCAGGTATGAGGATGGAAGTGGCTGAGGCAGAGACAGACCACGGTGACTATACTATCTTCACTTATAAGGATACCGAAGAGGACGAGTCCTTCGGCTACTACCTCAGTCTGGGACGTGTGACCGACTTCTTGGGTGCAGATGAAATCCTTGGTGTGGAATTGAAGAACCTCGATGAGGTCACTGTCTGGCTCGGTGCTACCACTACTGAGGCGCTTGCCACGTTGGATTCAATCATCGACCTCTATGACAAGGATGTGGAAACCACCGTCGAATTCAAAGGACGAGCCGCTACCGCCGGTTTCAAACTTGGCGACCCTGTCGTTTCCACTTGCGTGGTGAAGAAGAAAACCATTGGCGGCAAACGCCTGGAGTTTTTCTTTCCCAGCGGCAAACGCACTGCTCACGCCTATCTTTCGAAGTCGGTGGTCAAGGAACTGCGCATGAATTTCAAAACTGATATTAAATTACATCCGAAACAACACCGTAAGTAAAGAAATAGTTCTTTTTGATGGTGGTAGCCGCTATGATGGTTACAATGAGTGTGAATGCGCAAAGTGAGTGACGTTGTCAAAGTAGTAGTTGTTTAGGGCATCATTCTCATCGGTCTGCGCTACAAGTTCTGATGCTCGCACCTTGAAAATTGTTTTTGCATATTTCCAATGCCATCAGGTTCATTTGCTGGCATTTTTCGGCTGTCAGTTTGATTTTCTCATTATGGTGCCTCCATGGTGAGAGCATCAGCAGAAGGCCTTTGCTGCACGCGTAGAACTGCTCGCCATGGGGCTTTGACATGGTGGTGAAACCGTTTTCCATGATGACGATGGTGGGAAGACCGGCATCGAAGGCTGCTCGCATCACCCGCTTCTCTCCGGGAGAGACGCAGGGCGATACGAGCACTGCTCCCTTTCTCGCCTCCTCAAGATAACGGAGTTTTTCATTTTCCACCTCTTGTTCGCTCAACTGTCTTGACATGCGTACAAACAAGCGCTTCGGGGCGGTGAGGAGCAAGCGGTTGCCTATGCCGCTAAAGGTGTAGGGACCGATGCGCAAATCGAAGAACGGGCGGAGCAGCTCTGGGCAGGCCCGCTTGATGAGCAGGCGGCGCGGATTATCGCGCAGATAGTTTTGCCACACTTGAAGCTCTTCGAAAGACCGGAGAATGAGGTCGTTATAGCCCTTGGCAAAGAGAGGGGATTTTTGCAGCGGCGGAGCCGCTGCCTGCGGAGAAAGACGCATCTGGCTTTCAGGCGCTTTTGCTTGGCCTTCAGGCGTTTTTGCTTGGCCTTCAGGCGCTTTTGCTCGGTCTTCAGGCGTTTTTGCTTGGCCTTCAGGCGCTTTCGCTTGGCTTTCAAGCGTTTTTGCTTGGTCTTCAGGCGTTTTTGCTTGGCCTTTCGCTGCTTTCTCCGTAGGCTGCGGCTTCGCCGCAGCAGCCCGCGAGTTGGCAGCATCCAGTGCTCTCATGGCTTT
>ODAI010131288.1_pt1 | contig 11158 bp, 10 predicted proteins | sample 1539321 | NCBI WGS metagenome assembly ODAI01 (sample SAMN02144231, study PRJEB22623) | gut metagenome | biome: sheep rumen | host: Ovis aries | place: New Zealand | reverse complement strand
AAAGCAAGAGGATCCGCATTCACCTTACCTGCAAACATGGTAGGTCCTGTATGTGATATGTGTTCCGCAGTTACCGCAATTACCTACGCTGGTCTTTTATCCTACAGAGACACTGTAACCCAAATCTTAGGTGCACCAGCAGGATTTGCACAAATGATGGCTAACGAAGCATTAACTAACGTAACTAAATTAATGGCAGATGAAGGTATTGACAAAATGGATGATGCTTTAAACCCTGGTGCATTATTAGGTACTGCTGACTCCATGAACTTTGGTCCATTATCTGAAATTGTACCTACTATCTTAGAATCTTTAGAAAAAAGATCTAAATAAGCAATTAAGTCTAAAAAAGATTTAAAAAAATTAGTCTTTAAAAAAGATTTAAAAATTAGTTTGGGTCTTAAAAAGATTAAAAATAAGTGTTATAACTTTATGTTATAATAGTTAAAATTGCTCTTAGAGAATGATTTTAGCTACCAAAACTAAAGAAATTAAATTTAATAGACATTAATCTTTTTTGTGAATTTTGGGGTTAATGCTATTAATTTAATTCTTTAGCTGTATTAAATAATAAGTTATTATTTATTCCAAGACGTAAATTCATAGAATTGTGGATAAATCATATAACGAATTATCTAATGAACTAATATTTATTAATATTATTATTTATTTATTCCCATATTCCCTTGAGAATTTTAAAAATAGTAATAATATTTATTAGATTCATAATAATTTATTAAAAAAATAGGATGATTCTATTATAATTTATTCATAAGTTTCTATTATTTTTATAATTTTGTTTAATATGATTATTTTGTTTAATATGATTAGATTAATATTTTGTGATATGGTCAATTCCAAATTTATAAAAATCAAATTTATGAATTTATTGATTGTAAAATGTTAATCTAATTATTTTAATTAATTATTTTATAAACTAGTTAAGGTGTTAACTTGATAGAATCTATCTTAGAAAAAGCTAAAAATAGAGAAAAATTAAGTAAAAATGAGTTAATTCAATTATTTGAAATCGATGATGAGGAAAATTTGAAGAAATTATGTAAAGTTGCCTGCGACATTCGAAATGAATGCTCAGATGTGATCAAACTAACTTCCACTATTCATCTTACAAATAAATGTCAAGTTCAACCAAGATGTAAATATTGTGGATTCGCTGCTAAAACCTCTTCTATTGGATATTATGATGCATTTTACAAATCTGATGAGGAAATTCGTCAAGCGGCATTCTGTGTTGAGAAATCAGGCATTCCTCGAATAAGCTGTTCTGGAGGACATGGCTATAAAGGCAAGCAGGCGGTCAATGCTGCAAGAATTGTAAAAGGTGAGACTTCACTAGAGATTCTTGTTAATGTAGGTGCTGATTTGACTCAAGAGGCAGTGGATGAATTAAAAAAATGCAATGCTGATACTGTTTGCTGCAATTTGGAAACCATCAATGAGGATGTTTTCAATTTTGTAAAGCCTGGTGAAAAATTATCTGACCGTATAAACATATGTCAAATGGTATCTGATGCAGGTATTGGATTGTCTTCTGGTCTATTGATTGGTCTAGGTGAATCCTATGAGGATAGGGTTGACCATTTGATTTTCTTAGGAACATTTGAGACATTAGAGGAAATACCTATAATGGGCTTCAATCCTTATGTGGACACTCCAATGGAAAATCACCCTCCTTGTTCAATCGAAGAGCAGCTAAAAGCAATTGCAATTACAAGAATCATGTATCCAAAAATCAGAATCACTGTTCCAACACCGACAATAGGTCCTGAAAATGTTCAGCTTCCATTGCTTGCAGGTGCAAATAACTTGGCAACTGTCATTCCTGAGGATTATCCTTTGGTTGTCAAAGGAGTTGGAAATCCTGATTATGGCAATTTGCATGAAGTGATTTCTGTAGTTGAAGATTTAGGTCTTGAAGTTCAGCTTCATGCTTAAAATTCTTATACACTCTAAATTTCATAATTGTGAATTTTTGAAATTCATTCATTTTTTTAATTTTTTGCGCATTTGATTTTATTTTATTTTATTTTAATTTGGTGAAAAAATGGCCTTTGAAGAAAGTATTAGAAAAGCTTCCATACAATCCTATGAAGGTACTCGTAAGGGAGATACCATAGATGAAATCAAGGAAATTCAAAATTATATTCGTAGTGCAAAGATAGTTGTCCCAAATAAAAATGGCATTAAAGTGGAAGTCATAAATGAAGTTCTAAAAAAATTCAACATCCCTCCTGCTGAATATTTGCATGTCAATACCAATTTTGCTGATTTTAGTAGAACACCTGCTATCTCAAAGGCCATGATAGCTATAGACCAGTCAGATGCAGATTTAGTTATTGCAAGAGGACGTTTAGGAATTCCTGGATCCGGTTCCTTTATGGTTTTTATGGATAGCAAGTCCAGAATTCTCACTGCTGCTTCTTCCCCATCACATGTAATTCACAAGCAATCATTAGAGGAGACAGTTTATAAGGAAACATTGGAAGCATTGAAGAAAGTCGGATTTGAATGTGATGATGATATTTGATTCTTAATTCTAGAGGATAAAATGGATAATAATGATTATGATACTGGAATAAGTTCAGAGGTCTTTACAGTAAAATCAAACATCAGATTAATTGATATTTTCAATCGGATTTTAGAAAAGAAGGCAAAATCTGTATTAGGCTTATTCAATAAGCTAAATTATGATGGAATAATCAATAAGGAAAGTTCAATTGTAATTATTGGAACTTATTTTACAGGAATAGCCATTGCAAAACATTTGTCATTTAATGATTTTAATGATATAACTATTGTGGATATTTATCCTCATTTGGAAGGACTGATAGATTCCAAATTGGGAAATCCCATTATTGCAGATGATATTAATAAAAGGAATAGTTTCATTGAAAATTTCAGGAATATCAAGTTCTCTTCAGATTTGGATTTGATAAGGAATGCAGATGCAGTCATTGACACCACTGGATTGGGCGGAATAAATGAAAGCCAATCTGAAGCTATTTTTACAAAGGTATTCCTCATTGAAGATCCAATAGCTGAAGAGAATGACTCTTTGCTAAAGGATAAGAATAACATATACAATAGGGCTAATATGGTGAATTCCTATAATAAGTATGTTCTCAAAACAAAAGGATTGAATACAAAAACCTCTGGAACCATGACTTTAGCAATTGATGTCTTAAGGCAGTCCATGAATAGCATATTGGCTAAAGATGGAGTTCTTTATTGTGCATCTGAAATGACATTTTATGAAGAGATCATATTTAAGGAAAAGGATTTGGAAAAATTCTTTAGATTGATTGAATTACCTGTCCTTAAGGTTTCAACAATCCTGCCATTTGACTGTGATTGCATAATTAATGAGTTTATTGATGAGATACATTCGGAAATATTGATTAGGTGGTAATTATTGAAAAGATTAATTCGGAAATATTGATTAGGTGGTAATGTGTTTGCAAATGATATTTTTAATATTATAGATGAATTGGTGCCTCGTAGATATGCATTGAAAAATGACAATGTGGGATATTACAGCAAGACTTATGAAAATTTAGATATTAAAAATATTAAGGTTCTAATGGACCTCTTGCCTGAAGATGATTTGAAATGTGATGCCGGAGATTTGATTATCTCACATCATCCTCCATTGTTCATGCCTAAGACCCCAACCTATGTTGTTCATTCCAACTGGGACATCATAAATGGAGGTTCAAATGACGCTTTAGCATTTTATTTAGGTTTAAAGCCAATTTCAGTTTTCCATAAGAAAACAGGCATTGGCAGAATCTGCTCCTCTACAAAGACATTAGACCAGTTTTTAGCTTTAGTCTGCTATAAGTTCGGTCCTGAAAATGTCCGCTTAGTTAATGATGGGGACTTTGATAGGATGCTTAGAAAGATAGCCATTGTTTCAGGATTTGGCTTAAGCAATAAGGAGTTTATCAAATTGGCAAAAGATAGGTCTGTAGATGCATTTGTATCTGGAGACTTAAACCATTCAAATGCAATATTGGCTAAAAAATTAGGGGTGACATTGATTGATGTGTCACACCATATCATAGAGCTTCCAGGATTATTTGCATTGACACAATTGCTGAAAAATGATGAAGAGATAGATGTTCCTGTAGAAATGGTGGATAATGGAGTTCCATGGAAATACATCTCTGCTGATTTTTGATTTTTTATAATAATTTTAATTTTTTATAATTTTTTATAATTTTGTTTTATATTTTTCAATTTATAATTTGCTTATGTGATAAAATGATTCAAGAAATGGAAAATAGTTTGATACCGAAAGGAAGTATAGATTTAGTGGGCTTTGGTAGATTAGGTTTGAGGACAGGCATTAATCTCATTCAAATCCACAGGGGAGGTCCATCTAAAATTACAGTTATTGATGGTCAAAAAATCTCTGAATCTGATATAATCTTTCTATTGAAAGGTGCTGAAGTGGGAACTTATAAAGCTGATTTCCTGAAGGAACTTTCCACTCATCCTGCTAATTTCAGAGAAGTCGTTTCCATAACTGAAGACATTTCTGAGGATAATCTTGATTTAATCACAGGGGATGTTGTAGTTATTGAAATAGCTGGAGGAAATACAATACCTACAGCAGCAAAGATAATTAAAAAAGCACATGAAAACGGTTCCAAAACATTAGGGACTGCAGGAATCTTTGGAATTGGGGATGAAGAAATAATTGTAAAGGACATTTCAGAATTTGATGATTCCAATCCTGCTGTCAATGAACTAAGAAAAGAAGGAATCGTAAAGGACCATCTGATTTTAACCACAAGCACATTCATTAGGGATGCAATTCCAATCACTCCTTATGTTCTGGATGATATTGCAAATACATTAACCAAAGAGGCCTTAAAATTATTGATTGAAAAGAATAATGAATAATCCGATTTTGGAAGGTTTGAAAATGATTACAATAGCTACTGCAGAATGTTTCACTCATGGGATATTGGCTCGAGAAATTCATGCCCTTGCACAGGGCTATGAAGATAATTTTGGGTCTAAATATTCATATCTGGTCAATAAGGTTGAAAAGGATTGCCTAAAGGATGCGATTTTAGAGGATAAATGCTCCATTTTTGACTTGAGGAATCTAAGTGTCACATGTGGCTTGTTCATACCTACTTTAGATGCAGTAAAATCCATTCTGCAAATTGAAAATCCAGTAGAACCTTTGGAGTTGATCAAGGGAATTAAGGTTTATGATGACATTGGGGATATTGAAATGTCTATACTGATGGCGGAAGCAGCTAAAAAAATAGCCAACACATCTATAGGTATAGGTACAACTGCAGGAATTGGATATGGTGGTATCGCTATCATTGATGATGATATGATTATAAGCACAAGTTCTGATGTAAGTGCTAATTTAATTGATGCTGATTGCGATAATTTGTACATGCGTCAAAAGAGCGGTGTAGAGAAAACATTAAAGATGCTGATTTATTATCTAAATGGTAATTTTGATAGAATCAAGTCTTTGGATAATGTAAAAATTTATCAAAAATAGCTTTTTTTAAAATCATTTTCTTAAATTTTAATCAATTTTTAAATTTTGATTAATTTTTTTTAATTTTAATCAATTTTTTTAATAGCAAAATTCTTATTTTTAAAAATAGTAAAAAAATGTAAATTTATAGAAGAATTATTCTATAAAATTACATGAATCATTTGAATTTTATTTGGCAGCTTCACCAATTAATGCATCTTGATTGCTTACTACTTGAGTGTCAATGACAACTGGATTTTCTTACCCTAAAACAGATTTAGTGCTTCTTAATCCAAACAGCATTGTGGATAAGTTATGAAGCAATGAAGTTGTAGTAGGCGGAATGATTCCAAGCAATCCAAGTCCAATTAAAGATCCATTGAACATTACAATGTGTCTGTAATTGGTGTTTATCTTATCAAGCATTCCAGTTGAGAGCTTTCTAAGTGTTACCAAGTCATATAAGTCATCTGAAAGCAAGGAAATGTCTGCAACTTCCCTTGCAATGTCTGATGAGTTTCTCATAGCCACTGACACATCAGCAGCAGACAATGCTGGAGAATCATTGATTCCATCTCCAACCATAATGACTTGATGTCCTTCATCCTTCAATTCCTGGATAATGCTTGCCTTGTCTTCTGGAAGAACTTGTGACTTGTATTGTGTAATACCTAAATCATTAGCTATCTTATGTGCAGCATTCTCACTGTCTCCAGTCAACATGACTACATTGGAAATGCCTAATTCCTTAAGTTGGCTGATTACATCATGAGTTTCGTCCCTAACAGGATCTGAAATGCAAAGGATTCCTTGAAGCTTCTTGCCAATTGCAAGATAAATCACTGAATACTCTTTAATGTTCTCATCAATGATCTTTTGCTGTTTCTTTGTAAACTTGATGCCTTCATCTTCCTCTACGAAGTGTCTGCTTCCGATGATTGCCTTTTTGCCATCATATGTAGTTGAGATACCATGTGCAACGATGTATTCAACTTCACTATGGTCCTCTTCATGGTGCAATCCTTCCTCTTCCGCTTTTTTCACAATGGCTGTTGCTACACTGTGTGCGAAGTGCTCTTCAATGCATGCAGCAATTCTCAATACTTCATCCCTCTCGTATTTTCCACATGGGATGACCTTTTCAAGAACTGGATGAGCATTGGTCAAGGTTCCTGTTTTATCGAATACTATGGTATCTGCATTGGCATATGCTTCCAAGTGCTTTCCACCTTTAACCATCATCCTATTGTCAGATGCCTCTTTCATTGCAGAAATGACTGAAATCGGTGTAGTTAACTTAATTGCACATGAGAAATCCACCATCAATACAGCCAATGCTTTTGAAGTGTTTCTTGTAAGCAAATAGGTTAGTTCTGTTGTAAGCAAACTGTAAGGAACAATTGAATCAGCTAATTTTTCTGCCTTGCTTTGAATGCTTGCCTTCAACTCCTCGGAGTCTTCAATCATATCTATGATCTTATTCAATCTGGTTTCATCGTTAACGGAACGAACTTCGATGACTATTGACCCTTCCTCAACAACGGTTCCTGCATGGACAGCTTTTCCTTCACTCTTATGCACTGCCAATGATTCTCCAGTCATTGAAGCCTCGTTAATCATAGCATCCCCATCTGCAATGACTCCATCTACAGGAATGATTGCACCGGTTCTAATTCTTATATTATCTCCTTTTTTGATTTGAGACAATGGGGATTGACTTTCGATTTCGTTTCCTTCATCATCGATATCAACTTTCCATACGCTATCAATGTTCAATGCTAAACTGCTTTTTAAAGTGCTTTTTGTTTTCTGCATTGTATAGTCTTCCAGCATATCTGAAATAGACAATAAGAACATCATTGAACCTACAGACTTGTAGTTGCGTGTGATTAATGATGCAGCTATTGCAGTTCCATCAAGAAGGGCAACATCCGCTCTAAAACTGGTTAAGCTATCCAATCCATGATAAAGGTAGTGGGCAGCATGATACAGCATTCTCACTTTTCTAAATGGGATTGGCAGTATAATCTTAAAGAGATACCTTTTTAAGACATGCTTAGATAATCTGAAAAAGAAATCATTTGATATTTCAGCTAAGCTTATATTGTCTGTTGCCTTTCCTTCGTAGAGGTCTGCTTGAGAGATCTTGTCCAATATGTGGAGAATTTCCGCTTTTTTGCTTATATCATTGTAAAAAATCAATATGCTTCCGTTTCTATGGGAAATAGTTACTTCATCAATGAAGTCATATTCAAGCAAGGTTTCACTTAAGCCATAAGTTTCTTCTTTGGTAAATGCTTCTTTACCTGCACGCACTCTTAATCGAGTGCCCTTATCGTATACTATATCGTAAATCATGGCTCTGAATTGAATAAATTTATAAATTTATAAAATTTATTGATTTATTAATTTACTAATTTATTAGATTTGCCTATCCAATATTTTTATAATTTATTTATTCTTCTTCAGCAGTTACATCAACGCATACAGCTTCTTTTTTTGCAGCTTTTGCATCAGTGTGGATATCTTCTGCATTGTCCTTAATGTCTTGAATGGATTCTTCAAGTTCGCTTTTGCAAGTTAAGACTTTAGCCATACCTTTTGCAGCATAGTCTTTAGTGGTTTTTGATTCCAATATTTTTTTACCTACTACTGCAGCAGCTATTCCTCCTACAAAAATCAATGCGTGCTTATGTTCAAACGCTTTGTCTTTAATTTCTTCATACATTTTATCACCATTTTTAATTTTTAATCTAAATAATTCAACTTTCACTATTCAGATTCTACTATTATATCTCAATTTGTTTTTATTTAAATGTTTAGGTTTACCTAAATAATTATATTACTATAATTAAATATATTGAGTATATATAAATAAGATTATTTTTATTTTTGTTTATCCTTATTTTCTTCATTGGAGCCATTTCCTTGGTTTTAATTTTTTATCATTTTTTGTAAAAATTTCATAGACTTTATTAGGTAAACCTAAACTTTATATATTATGAAAACAAAAATAAGATTAGGTTTTAGGTATACCTAATTAATCTATGAAGGGTAATCTTTTTATTTTCATTTTAATTAACAATCCAAAAATATTTTTAAAAAGCAATACATTTTATTTTAAAAATATCCCCATTTTTAAAACAAAATTTTAAAAATTTTAATTAAACTACAAAATACCTCAAAATAATGAGATTTCATCTAACATGGATTTAGGTATACCTAAATTCCTAATATTTATTGGTATTAATTTTATAAAATTTCTTAAGAGGTTATATAAATGATAAAAAAATTAAACGAACTCAAATCTGGAGAAACCGGAGTTTTAGCTTCTTACGGTTCCGGTGGTGACTTGGAATTAAAAAGACATTTGCTTGGTATGGGCTTTGTTAAAGGTGCAAATGTAGAAGTGGAAAAAGTGGCACCTCTCGGAGATCCTATTCAAGTAAAAGTTAAAGGATACTCTGTATGTCTTAGAAAAGAAGAAGCTAAAAACATTGAAATAGAAGTGTAATTACTCTATTAAATGAAGTTATTCTATAATTTTTCAAAATTATTTTTTATATTATTATTGAATTTTTAAAGGTATAAATATGGCAAATCTTAAAATAGGTTTAGCAGGTAACCCTAATGTAGGAAAAACCACTTTATTCAATACTTTAACTGGTTTAAACCAACATGTAGGTAATTGGCCTGGTAAAACCGTAGCACAAGCAAAAGGTCATTATAAGCATAATGGCAATGAAGTTGAAGTAATAGATTTACCTGGTAACTATGCTTTAAGTGCTCATTCTATGGAAGAGATCGTATCAAGAGACTTCATCGTGGATGAAGACGCTGATGTGATTGTAAACATCATAGATGCAGCAAACATTGAGAGAAACTTGTATCTCACTGTTCAAATGATGGAACTTGGAGCTAACTTGGTTGTAGCATTGAACATGAATAAGTATGCTCAAGACAAAGGTTATACCATTGATGCAAAAAAACTTTCCGAATTATTGGGAGTTCCTGTTGTTGAAATTGAAGCAAATAGTGATACCGGTAAGGAAGAATTACTTAAAACCGTTGAACAAGCAGCTCAAAACCCAGTAGACACTACCGAAAGGTTGGTTTATAACAATGAACTTAAAGAACATATTGCTGAGCTTCAGGCTGTTATAGAAGAAGACAAGAATTTATTGGATGTTCCTTCATCTTGGATTGCAATCAAATTGCTTGAAAACGATGAGATTGTAGAAGAGAAAATTGAAGGATCTTCAAAAAGAAATAACATTCAAGCTGAAACCAAAAAGGTCAAAGAACACTTGCAAGGCATTTTTGGTGAAGGCAGTGAAGAGGTTATTGCAAATGCAAGATATGCATTCATTGATGGGCTCTTAAAGGAATCCCTTACAAAACCGGATCATTTGAAAGTAACCATCAGTGAAAAAATCGATAAGATCATTACTAACAGAATATTAGGATTCCCGATTTTCATAGTTATAATGTATGCAATGTTTGAGATTGTATTTACATTCGGTGCACCTTTCCAAGACTTGATTGATGAGTTCTTTGGAATGCTTGGTGACTTCGTTATCGCTTCCCTTGGTGAAACAATGCTTTCATCCTTCCTCGTTGATGGGCTCATTGGAGGAGTAGGTGGGGTACTTGTATTCTTGCCTCAAATTATCCTATTGTTCTTGATTATCAGTTTCCTTGAAGATTGCGGTTACTTAGCAAGAGCAGCATTTGTTATGGACAAGCTTATGCATAAGTTTGTTGGATTGCATGGTAAGGCATTTATCCCTATGCTTTTAGGATTCGGTTGTGGAGTGCCAGGTATTATGGCAACCAGAACCATGGAAAACGAAAAGGACAGATTAATCACTATGTTAATCGTACCATTCATGTCCTGTTCCGCTAGAATGCCAGTATATCTCTTATTGGTTGGAGCATTCTTCGCAGCTCATGAAAGCCTTGTAATCTTATCCTTATACTTGCTTGGTGTAATTGTAGCAGTAATTGTTGCATTCATATTGAGAAAAACCACATTTAAGGAAATGTCCGCTCCATTTGTAATGGAATTGCCTGACTATAAATTGCCTACTATCCGAGGTATCTTAATGCACACCCTTGAAAAATCTTGGGGATTCATTAAAAAGGCAGGTACCATTATTCTTGTTGCAAGTATTGTAATCTGGATGTTAAGTTACTTCCCTGCAGGAGTAGAATACGGATCTCAAGAAAGTGCTATTGGTACTATTGGTACTGTAATCGCACCAGTATTTGCTCCATTAGGATTCGGCGAATGGCAACCTGCTGTAGCATTGGCATTTGGTCTTGTTGCTAAGGAGGTTGTAGTAGGTACATTCAGTTCGCTATTTGGAGTTGCCGAGGAGGGAGCCGGAATCGCCGCAGCAATGCATGGAATATTCACTCCACTTACAGCTTATGTATTTATGGTATTTGTATTGTTGTACATACCTTGTTTCGCAGCTCTCGGGGCAATCAAACAGGAAACCGGTGGATGGAAATATCCATTGATCATGTCTGGAGTCACTTTAGTGACTGCATATGTGGTAGCCTTCATAGTATATATGGTAGGACTGGGATTAGGATTGGGTTAACCCAATTCTAATTTTT
>ODAI010573594.1_pt1 | contig 11159 bp, 9 predicted proteins | sample 1539321 | NCBI WGS metagenome assembly ODAI01 (sample SAMN02144231, study PRJEB22623) | gut metagenome | biome: sheep rumen | host: Ovis aries | place: New Zealand | reverse complement strand
CCAGCGTTTCCAGGGCCCCCTCTTCCAGCCAGGCATCCTGGTTGAGCAGATAGACAAAGTCGTATCCCTTTTCCAGCGCATACCGGAACCCCAGGTTGTTGCCGCCGGTGAAGCCCAGGTTCTCCGCGCTCCGCACCAGTTTGACCTGCGGGAAGCGCGCCTGCACGAAGTCTGCGCTGCCGTCGGTGGAATCGTTGTCTACCACGAAGATATCCACCCCCAGTGCCGAATCCGCTTTGTTCGTACCCGGGGCGGCGGTGACGGAAGACAGGCAGCGCTCCAGATAATGCATGCCATTATAGGCGACCACGATGACCAGGACCCGTTTCATGCAAAAAGCTTTCTGTACAGAAGACGCAGTTTCCAAAGCAGGGACCAACGGGAGGCCTTCCGGAAGGCACTTTGCAGGCGGCGGTATTCCACCGTTTCCAGCGGGTCGCAGAAATACTTGGCGTACAGTGCCTTATGCTTTTCCCAAAGCCGATGGCGAATCTCCGCCAGGGCATCGTCCGACACGCCCCTGTTACGGGAGTTCCGACGCGTGCGGTAGCGGAAGCACAGCTCCGGGAGTTGCAGCACCTTGGGCTCCGCCTCCCCTTCCAGCAGCGACAGCCAGAAATCCCAGTCCTCGAACCCGGCCTTGAAGGCAGGGTCGAATGGCCGGGCCGCCTCCTTGCGGAAGAAGCAGCTTATATACAGGCAATTACGCGCCAACATCGTATCCATCGAGAAAGGGGGGAGATCCCAGGTTGTCTCGGTGCCGAAGCGCTCTGCCCGGCCGTAAACCACTGTCAGGGAAGGATCTGCCTCCAGCGCCTGCACGGCGGCGGCCATGTAGCCGGGGGCAATCAGGTCGTCGGCATCCAGGAAAAGCACATACTTCCCTTCCGCGAGCTCCAGGCCGCGGTTCCGGGCGGCGGCCACCCCTACGTTCTCTGCAAACACCACCGGGACAATGCGGGAGTCTGCGGCGGCATATTCATTGACAACGGACAGTGAGCCGTCGGTGGAGCCGTTCTCCACCACCAGGCATTCCCAGTCCTGACAGGTCTGGGCAAGGACACTGTTCAAAGTCTCCGGAAGATACTGGCCCAGATTGTAACTGGGAACGATGACACTGACCATACTCATTGCAGGGCCTCCTTGATAAAATCCATGGATTGCGCACGCAGCGCGCCCAGGGCTTCATCGGCCCCGGAAAAAGAGATGCGCGAGGCGGGAAGGGGTGCGCCGGGGGCCACCATCCTTTCCTGTAATCCGGTAAGGGACAGCAGGTTCCGGATGCGGTCGTCGGCGGGGGTTCCCGTTTCCGCATAGTAGAATTCTTTGTGGAAAAGCAGTGACAGGGCCACGGCGTGGAAAGAAGTGGTGACCACGGCGTCCGCGTCCCGCAGCAGGGACACGAAGTCCTGCGGGCCATAGCCGTTCCGTCCCCGGGAATAGGGTTCCCGGGCGATGGGAATCACCCGGCGGCCGCCGCTCAGGGAAGCGGCTATCTGCTGCACGCAAGGATTGTCCACGGCTTCGTAAGTGACCAGGTAGGATTCCCCGATCCGGCGGTAATCCGCCAGTTTGTCCAGGACCGGACGCCCGGCCAGGAGCACCGGATCCAGCGTAAGCGAACTGCGGATGCCATAGCCCTGCAGGCGGTCCTGCAGCGACTGCTCCCGGACGCCAATCCGGTGAAAATGCTGCAGATACTGCCGGAAAACCTGCTCCTGGACGCCATGAAGCGGCACATTGCCGTCGCTGGCGGCATAAGCGATGTTCCGGGTGCCGATAAACTGGGGAGCCGAGCCGAAGAAAACCGGATCCAGCCCCCGGCAAATCCGGCTGTTCCAGATTTGGTCACTGCCGAAAAACACCGCATCCACCGGGGTGTCCATCGGCACGGGAGAGAAGGTTTTCTCAAATGCGCGGAAAGCGTTGTTCCGCTGCCAGGCCCCGGGAAAACGCCAGAGCAGCGACAGCGCCACAAGCGGTTTTTTCAAGTAATACGGCTTCAGGATCCGGTAGGGCTCCGTGAGGTAGTCCGGCCGATAATCCAGCACGTGAACCTCGTGCCCCAGCGCCCCCAGCACCTCTTTGAGGCACCGGCACTGGAGCGCCGCCCCGTAATTGTAGGCGGCATGGAAGCTGACGATTCCCAGTCTCATTTTCTGAAGCGTTTCTTAACGGACCATACCCATTGTTCCAGCTTGTAGTTCAGCGAGGAAGGGCCGTAGTGCCTGTACACATAGGCAAAGCCTTTGCGAAGATAAGCATTTTCAAAGGATTTTGCATAACGGGAGGCGCGCGTGGGCCTGACCATATTCCGCTGCAGCACCTTCACCAGGTCCACGGGCTTGCGTTCGCAAGAAACCGGGAAATCCCGGGTGAAAGCGTGTCCGCGGGGGGTGCTGACCAGCATCAGCGAGCAGCCCCTGTTGTCGTCGGCAAAGCCCGGCAGGGCCTTCTCCACGCCCCAGCAGTCCGCCATGGTCACATCTGAAGGCCGATGCACGCTGGCATAAGGGCATACGCTGCAACTGGGCCGCAGCATCAAGTGCCTGTAGAACAGGAATGTATAATGGTCCTGCACCTTGGAAGGCCGGTGCGGGAAAATCAGCCGCTCCCGGTGCGCATGCCAGCCCAGGGAAGGGTCCCGGAAAAGGGCGCCAGAAGGTTTCTCCCCCTCGATTCCGGCCTCATGCTCCAGATAGCCTTTCCACACAGCAGGAGCAGGCACGCCGTGACACACGATGTCGGCAAGGAGAAGCTGTTCCCGATAAGGGGCGCAGAGCCGGCCCACTCCGGCGCACTGGCAGGGCGTACCGGTGAAAAGCACCTTTTTCCCGGCTTTGAGATCTTTCAGGACAGCCGCCGGGATGCCGTCCATGTCGCTCTGCACGTATTTGGACAGGCGGAGCGGTTCCACGTCCGCCTCTTTCTCCACCCGGCGGTGACGCACGACAAGGTCATCGTCCAGGGCGGCGCCATACACGATGTATCCCTCCCCGACGGCCTTGCGCATCAGCGCGCAGGAAAGGCCGCCGCTCTGGCTGCCGTCCAGCAGCTCCGGGAAACGGATGGCCTCCGCCTGCACTTCCCCGCTCCCCCCGGCCCGCTGCCGGAAAGCGCAAAGCTTTTCACACAGGCCGCAGTCCGTGCACAGGGCGGCGTCCACCACGGGATAACGGAAGCCCATGCCGTCCGCCACCATCCGGACAGCCCCGTGCGGACAGCCCGACGCACAAGCCCCGCAGCCGCAGCAATCTTCCCTGCGTGCACAGTTTATCATCGTTTCAACAATTTAGTAATCAATTGTTTACGCTCCTCTTTGGACAGTCCGGTCATGAGGATGGTCACAGCGGTAAAAAGGAGTGAAAGCAAAGCGTGTACGGCAAATCCCCACCACGTATCCAAAGGCAGCAGGATGGACAGGAAAAGTCCCATGCTCATGGAAAGGAGAACGACAAGGACCTCGTTCAGGAACACTTCCTTCAGGAAACGTCCCACCGGAAGGCCGATCATTTTCCGAAGCATGAAAAGACGGGCGGCCAGGCACAGGAAAGCCACGCCGATGGCCACCCAATAGATGCTCTGGGCCGGGGCGCCCAGTTTCAGGCACAGCCAGGCCAGGAGCACGTTGAGCAGCTGCATTCCGCCCACTACGATCTGGTAGTCCCGGATGTCTCCGGTGGCCAGCATGGCCGTGACCATGGTGTACGACACCGACTCCAGCAGCAGATACATCAGGATCAGGCGGATAAAGAGCACGGCGTCCGGGGGCACGGCGTCTGCGCCCAGCCACAGGTTCACCAGGAAGGTGGCATTGAAAAACAGCGGACAGATGACCAGGATCAGCAGATATACGCTCATCCGGGAGCCTTTGAAAACCAGGCTCAGCATGTGCTCCCTGTCGCCGGAGGCATAAGACTTGGTAATCTGGGGATTGATGGCGGTGGTGAAACTGGTGACGAACTTCTGGACCGTCCCGTTCACCTGCGAGGCCAGCAGCCAGGAGGCGTTGGCCACAGGGCCGAAGTACAGATTCAGCAGCTGGTTGCCGCCCTGGTCCCGGAGGATGCCGGAACCGGAGCCGATGAAATTCCATCCGGCAAAGGAGAACATCTGTCCGAACAGGCCCTTGTCCAGGGTCCAGCGGTACCGGGCTTCCGGGAAGTTCCTGCGGCAGAAAACGCCGTAAGCGAGGCGGGTTATCAGGCTCACCAGGGCCAATAGCGCAGCGTACAGCACCAGCTTGTCTGTGCTCGCACGCGCAATGCAGAAGGCCACGGCCAGTTTCCCCACCCCCTCGAAGATGCTGATATAGGCAAAGGCGTCCATCCGCTCCCGGGCAATGATGTCGGCATTGTAGGGAACGCTCACCAGCTGGATGACCAGGGACAGGAGTGAGAACTGGAACACCCAGAATGCCGCATCCAGGCGCTCGGGAGGCAGCACCATCCGGTGATGGATCCACCACAGGCCGATGGGCTCTGCGAGCACGACCACGATGGCGGACAGGACCAGCTCGATGGAGACCGCCGTGGAAAACACCTTCCGGAGACGCTCTGCCGCGCTTTCCTTCCCCAGCTCGAAGGTGATGAAGCGGCTGATGGCCGCCGACATGGAACCGGTCAGTACCGTGAACAGGCTTACGACACCGGCGACGGCGCCGTAGATCCCGAACTCCTCCTGCCCCAGGGCACGCACCACCACGCGGGAGGTCACGAGCCCCACCACCATCAGCAGGAGCATCCTCAAATACAGAAGGACCGTATTCCGTGCGATCCTTCTGTTACTGTCCGATATGTTGCCGTTATTATTCAGGTTTATAACTGTCTTTCAGGGCTGTGGTTTTGTTGAACACCGGATGGTCTGGCGTTGAGTCTTTGTCTGCCACGTAATAGCCGGTGCGCTCGAACTGGACCGCGATGCCGGATGCGTCGGAGAGCAGCGCAGGCTCTGCATAGCCCTTCCCCAGCACCAGGGACTCCGGATTCAGGAAGTCTTTGTAGTCTTTGTCTTCCGGGACCTGGGACATGTCTGCCAGGGTGAAGAGGCGGTCGTAGTTGCGCAGTTCCAGCTCCTTGGCATGGGAGGCCGACACCCAGTGGATGGTGCCCTTGACCGAGCGCCATTCCCCGGTGACGGGATGGGTGGAAGGGTCGTAGGTGCACTTGAGTTCCACGACTTCCCCGTTTCCGTCTTTGATCACCTCGTTGCACTTGACTATATAGGTATATTTGAGACGGACTTCGCCGTCCGGCTTGAGACGGAAGAATTTCTTGGGGGCATCCTCCATGAAATCCGCCCGGTCTATCAGGAGGTCTCCGGTAAAGGGGACGCTGCGTTTGGCGCCGTCCGGGGCGGCCGGGTTCAGGGGGCAGTCGAACCACTCCACCTTGCCCTCGGGCCAGTTGGTGATGGTGAGCTTCACCGGATCCTGCACCACCATATAGCGGTTGGAGCGTTCGTTCAGGTCCTGGCGCACGCACCACTCCAGCAGCTGGATATCCATCAGCTGGTCGCGCTTGCTCACGCCGATTTTGTCACAGAACATCCTGAGCGCCTGGGCGGTATAGCCGCGGCGGCGCACACCGCAAAGGGTGGGCATGCGGGGGTCGTCCCAGCCGGAGACCAGCCCCTTCTGCACCAGTTCCAGCAGCTTGCGCTTGGACATGAGCGTATAGGTGAGGTTGAGGCGGGCGAACTCGTACTGATGGCTGGGATAGATGCCCAGGGTCTGGATGAACCAGTCGTACAGGGGACGGTGGACGTCGAACTCCAGGGTGCAGATGGAATGGGTGATGTGCTCGATGGAGTCGCACTGGCCGTGGGTGTAGTCGTACATGGGGTAGATGCACCACTTGTCTCCGGTGCGGTGATGGTGGGCGAACTTGATCCGGTACAGGAGCGGGTCACGGAACATCATGTTGGGATGCGCCATGTCGATCTTGGCCCTGAGCACTTTTTCTCCCTCTGCGTATTTCCCCGCTTTCATTTCCCGGAACAATTTCAGGTTCTCCTCAGGGGTGCGGTCCCTCCAGGGGCTGGGCGTACCGGGCTTGTCCACGGTGCCGCGGTTCAGGCGGATCTCTTCCTGAGTCTGGTCATCCACATAGGCCAGGCCCCGTTTGATCAGGTCTTCGGCCCACTCGTAGAGCTGGTCGAAGTAGTCCGACGCATACAGTTCCTTGTCCCACTGGAAGCCCAGCCACCGGATGTCTTCCTTGATGGAATCTACATACTCGGTATCTTCCTTGGTGGGGTTGGTGTCGTCGTAGCGGAGGTTGGTTTTTCCGCCGTACTTCTGCGCCAGCCCGAAATTCAGGCAGATACTCTTGGCATGGCCCAGGTGAAGGTATCCGTTGGGCTCCGGAGGAAAGCGGGTCATGACAGAATCCACTTTGCCCTCTGCGAGGTCCCGTTCGATGATTTCTTCCAGAAAATTCAGCTTTTTTTCTTCCATAGTCAGGTATAATAATCTTTCAAAGGTACGAATTTTTCGGCACATATAAACAGATTGAAAATATTTTTAGTAATTTTGCACTCTGAAACAGAAATTAAAATAGTACTAAACCTATACAGAATGGGACTGTTACACGCCAGGTTGGCCAAATATGACCTCCCGCAGAAAATGATGGAAAAGGGCATTTATCCCTATTTCCGGCAGATAACCAGCAAACAGGGAACCGAAGTGACCATGGACGGTCACCAGATCATGATGTTCGGTTCCAACGCCTATACCGGCCTCACCGGAGACGACCGCGTGATCAACGCCGGCATCGAAGCCCTCAAAAAATACGGTTCCGGCTGCGCCGGATCCCGTTTCCTGAACGGCACACTGGACATTCACGTACAACTGGAAAAGGAACTGGCCGAATTCGTCGGCAAGGACGAAGCCCTGGTGTTCTCCACCGGCTTCACCGTCAACAGCGGCGTTATCCCGCAGCTCCTGACCAAGGACGACTTTATCATCTGCGACGACCGGGACCACGCCTCCATCGTAGACGGACGGCGCCTCTCCTTCGCCAAAGGCCTGCATTACAAGCACAACGACATGAAGGACTTGGAAAGGTGCCTTCGTCGCTGCCCGCCCCAGAGCGTGAAGCTCGTCGTGGTGGACGGCGTGTTCTCCATGGAAGGGGACCTGGCCAAGTTGCCGGAGATCGTAGAGCTCAAGCACAAGTACAAGAATGTCTATATCATGGTGGACGAAGCCCATGGCATCGGCGTGTTCGGCAAGCAGGGCCGCGGTGTGTGCAACCACTTCGGCCTCTCCAATGAGATAGACCTGATCATGGGCACTTTCTCCAAGAGCCTGGCCGCCATCGGCGGTTTCATCGCCGCGGACAAAGTGATTATCAATTACCTGCGCCACACGGCCCGGACCTATATCTTCCAGGCCTCTGACACGCCGGCGGCTACGGCATCGGCCCTGGAGGCCCTTCACATCATCCAGAAGGAGCCGGAGCGCATCACCAAGCTTTGGGATGTGACCAACTATGCCCTGCGCCGCTTCCGGGAAGCCGGCTTCGAGATCGGAGAAACCGAAAGCCCCATCATCCCCCTGTACGTCCGCGACCTGGAGAAAACCTTCATCGTCACCAAGCGGGCCTTCGATGAGGGCGTGTTCATCAACTCGGTGATTCCGCCGGCATGCGCCCCGCAGGACACCCTTATCCGCTTCTCCCTGATGGCCACCCACACCCGTGACCAGGTAGACCGCGCGGTAGATGCCCTTACCAAGGTATTCCGGGAAGAGGGAATCATTAAGTAAAAACGCTCCGCAGACATTAAATGATAAGGGATTTCGAAAGAAATTCCTTATTTTTGTAACCATGAAACGCTTACTGACCACTATCCTTGCGCTGGGGCTCGGGACGCTGTCCCTCCTGGCCCAGTCCACCCACATAGACGAAGTTTCCATCGACACCCGCGGCACCTTCCACCAGGAAACCCGGGACGGCGTGTACGACTCCCATTTCCAGGGGGACTACCTGAACCTGCACATCATCGGGAAACTCACCCCCTCGCTGAGTTTCCGCATCCGGCAGCGGCTGAACAAAAAGATAGACGACCAGAACCCTTTCAACGCCACGGACTTCCTCTGGCTCAAATGGCAGGCCACCCCGAAATGGTCGTTCACCTTCGGAAAGCACCCCATCCTGATCGGCGGGTACGAGATAGATTCGGCCCCTATAGACGTTTATTATTACGGCACCTTCTCCAACAACCTGTACCAGTACTATGCCTTCGGGGTCAGTGCCACGTACTCGCCCGTGGAGGGGCAGAACATCTCCATCCAGTTCATTCCCTCCCCCATTTCCCCGGTGTCCCAGAACGCCTATTCCTACAATCTGTACTGGAACGGACAGATCGGCAGAATCTGGAGGACTACCTGGAGTTACAACTATGTGGAAGACGAGTACCAGCGCAAGATGAATTACATCGCCCTGGGCAATAAATTCAACTTTGGGGCGCTGGTGGTGGACGTAGATTTCATCAACCGCGCATCTTTCTCCCAGAAGCAGTTCTTCTTCTCGGACTGGTCCCTCATTGGGAAGGCCATCCTCACCCTGGGGAAATGGAACCTGTGCACCAAGGTTGGCTATGAGCGGAACGACGCCGCCAACGTAGATGAAAAAGGCTTATCCTTCGACCTTACCCTGCCGGCCGGGCACAATTATCTGTACTACGGCGCCGGCTTGGAGTATTTCCCGCTGGGAAATGAAAACTTGAGGCTGCACGCCGCCTTTTTCCGTGACAACCACGACACGGTCAACAACTTCGACCTGGGAATTACCTGGCGCTTCAAGATTTACACCAGGAAATAGGGGCCCGCTAGCCCAGCAGCTGCACGGCCTTTTCCACGTCCGCTTCTTCCAGGACCAGGGAAATGCTTAACTCCTCACCGCCCTGGGCCGATGCAATGATATTGATGCCGGCTTCTCCGAGGGCGCCGAAGACCTGGCCGGAGGTACCGGGCAGGTTGCGCATCCGGCTGCCGAATACAGTCACGATCCCCACCTCCTTGTTTAGGACCACGACGTCGTCCAGGGGCAAGAGCGGATTGTCTTTGAACAGGCCGCCAAGCGCCTCCTGGGTACGTTCCTTGTCTGCCGAACGCACCGCGAAGCTGATCGAGTATTCGGAGGAGGTCTGGGCGATGAACCGCACATTCACGCCCGCCTTGGCCAGGCAGGAGAAGATGGAGGAAGACATGCCCACGCGGCCCAGCAGGCCGGTGCCGTACACGGTGACAAGGGTAAGGTCTTTATCCCAGATGACCTCCCGTTTGTGGGCCGATCCGGTAGAGATGATCGTGCCGTCGAAGCTGGTGTCCTGGATATCTTTGACCAGGATGGGAATCTCCCCTTTCTTGGCGGGCCAGATGGCGCTGGAGGCGAAAGGAGCCCGCTCCGACGCGCAGAAATGGGCGGCTTCGTCGTACGTGACGGCAGGGAGGCCGTCTATGCCGCGGCCTTCGATGAAGAAAACGATGCTGGAAGCCTTGAGGGTGGAGCCGATCAGGGAGGCCATCAGGTGGGCGCCGTCTTTGCCCACACGCACAATGTAGCCGGAATCCAGCCGGCCGTACCCGCCGGAAATGACGACGGGGCCTTCTGCGGGGATACGGGAGGAAATCTGCCCCTGGGAGGCCAGCCAGTCGAAATGCTGCACGCCCTTGGCGTCTTCGTGGCAGATCATCAGCTCCGTGCCGTCCAGGATAACGCCGCCGACGCGGTCGTTCACGGCCTCTGCGCACAGCCGGGCGCAACGGGCCAGCACATAATCCTGGATGGCGATCTGGGAAGTCATGACGTACATGCCCTCTTTGAGGTAGGCCGATATGGAATCTATGATCTGGGTGGCCCTGGCCTGAAAAGCCTCCGAACCGCCGAGCGACTCAAAATAGGCGCGCACCCGGGCAATTTCTTCCGATGCCGATTTTTTCTCGTGGATGGTTTTCCGGATTGCGTCTCGCAGAATGGTTTCTATCTGCTTTTCCGGCCGGACAACAGCCACGGTGTCCTTGTCGCACAGGGCGGCAATTCTCTGGATGGTTTCCTTTTTCAGCAAAAAAGACTTTACGATCATAGTTCAGCTTATTTGTGTGTTCTGTATGTGAGGGCGGTTCCGGCTTTGCATCCGGGCAAAATGGCGGAGCCGCACAATCTGAGCCAAAGTTACAAAGATTCCTGGAATAAGACAAGAGCCGCGGCACTGTTGTAGATTCTCCCGCGATTGATTATCTTTGCACACTAAAATCCAAGCGAATGATACAGTCCATGACCGGCTATGGAAAAGCCGAAGCCCAAATCTCCGGAGGAAAGATTACGGTGGAAATCCGTTCCCTCAACGGAAAGAACGCAGAGATCAACATCAAGAGCGCCCTGCTTCCCAAAGACAAGGACCTGGAGGTACGCAAGTTGATGGCGGAAAAGCTGGTACGGGGCACCATCGACCTGTACCTGAGCTTTGAGCCGGCCAACGGATCAGATGTCTCCCCCATCAATACGGACAGCCTGATGAAGCATTTCCGTCAGATTCAAGAGGCCTCCCCCATCCTTATCCAGGAGCCGACGGCCGCCGCTACGATCATGGGCTCGCTGCTCCGCCTTCCGGACGTGGTGGAAACCCGAAAGGCAGACGTGATCGGCCCGGAAGACTGGCCGCAGGTGGCAGCCGCGCTAGCCGAAGCCCTGGACAGCCTGTGCGCCTACCGCCGCCAGGAAGGCGCCGCCCTCTATGCCGATGTCACCTCCCGCGTCAAACTGATCCTGTCCCTGTACGACCAGGTAGAAGCCCTGGAGGGAGAACGCATCGCCCTGGTGAAGGAAAAGCTCACCCGCTCCCTGGCGGAACTGCAGGCCAAGCCCAATCCGGAACGCTTCGAACAGGAACTGATCTTCTATCTGGAAAAGTACGACATCAACGAAGAGAAAGTGCGTCTTCGCCAGCACTGCAAATACTTCATGGAAGTAATTGACGCAGAGCCTTATCCCGGCAAAAAGCTAGGCTTCATCATCCAGGAGATGGGCCGCGAGATCAACACCACCGGCTCCAAGGCCACCCATGCGCAAATCCAGCAGCTGGTGGTCCGCATGAAAGACGAGCTGGAAAAAATCCGCGAACAAAGCATGAACATCCTGTAGCCGCTAGTTCAT
>ODAI014749071.1_pt1 | contig 11160 bp, 13 predicted proteins | sample 1539321 | NCBI WGS metagenome assembly ODAI01 (sample SAMN02144231, study PRJEB22623) | gut metagenome | biome: sheep rumen | host: Ovis aries | place: New Zealand | reverse complement strand
TGTACATTTACTTTTCCGACCATTATACATACGACTGGGACACGTACATGAAAATGTACGACGAGTACGTGGACTATACCTCGTGCTACCGCTTTTTTGAGACCGGGATCGGCATCTGCCACGAGATCTCCTCGGCGTATTCCTATCTGCTGCTGCAGGCGGGCGTGCAGGCGACGACCATGAGCGGCAACCGGTCCCTGGATCAGATGGGGCATCAGTGGAGCTACGTGCGCATCAACGGAAAGGAATATCACATCGATCCGACCTACGTGCTCGGCACCGGCGGCGCGCTGCGCTATTTTATGATGACCGACGCAAAGCGCCAGGAGGAGGATTTTTACGATCCGGCAACGTTCTATGCCGTGTCCCATTATTCGCGGGAAAATCCGCATCCCGCCTACGTCGCGGATGACGAGACGTTCTCGCCGCTGTGGGATCTGTTCTTTGAATCGCTGGACCGCAAGACCCATACCGTCGTCTGCCCGATCGAGGTCGGCGATTACGGCGAGTGGTCGTATTTTACGTTCGATTATACCGGGTATTGAGTTAAAATGTGAGGAAAAACGGCATGCTTGAGGAAATGGGAGCGTTTTTTGAAGCCCGGCTGAACGGGTACGAGGAGCACCAGCTGACGTGCATCGACTCGGCGCGGGAGTTCTATCCGTTTACCGCAAGCTGCCTCCCAAAGGCGCCGGATTCCGAAATCCTGGACCTGGGATGCGGTACCGGACTGGAGCTCGGGTTCTATTTTGAAACGGTTCCCACGGCAAAAGTCACCGGGATCGACCTTGCGCCGGGGATGCTGGACGCGCTTTTGAAGAAGTTTCCGGACCGGTCGCTGACGCTGATCGCAGGCTCCTATTTCGACGTGCCGTTTCCGGAAAAAGCCTTCGACGCGGCGGTGTCCGTCGAGTCGCTGCACCATTTCACAAAGGAAGAAAAGATCCCCCTGTATGAGAAGGTACGGAAAGCGCTGAAGCCGGGCGGATTTCTGATCCTGACGGATTATTTCGCCGGTTCGGACGAAGAGGAACGGTTCCGTCGCGCGGAGCTGCTCCGTCTCAGGCGGGAGCAGGGCATTGAAGACGACGTGTTCTGTCACTTTGATACCCCGCTGACCGTCGAACACGAAAAAGAAGCCCTGCTTTCCGCAGGGTTTTCCTCCGTTACAGTCCTAAAAAACTGGGGCGCGACGTATACGCTGAAAGCGATCGGATAATCGCCGGGATCCCAAAGCGGCTTCCGACCGCAGTTTGATCCGGAACGCAAAAAACGGTCCCTGCACAGCAATGCTGTCGGGCGCCGTTCTTTTTTCCGATCATTGCGAAACGGACCATTCCTTTTTCGCTTCCTCGACCGCATCGGGATCGCCGCTTTCCATCGCGTTTTTAAGCCATCGTTCCGCCTGCGTGCGATCACGTTTTACAAAGATTCCGCGATTATAAAAGCGCCCGACAAGCTCCATGCCCTTGCCGTAACCGGCTTCGGCTGATTCCAGATACAGCGCAAAGGCTTTTGAAAGATCGACGTCCGTGCCGTAGCCGTAATGACAGCAGACGCCCAGATTATAAGTCGCTTCCATATGCCCCAGCGCACGCGCCTCCGTAAGCAGCGTAAAAGCCAGATCGTTGTCCTCCGGAACGCCGTCGCCGTAAATATGCTTCATGGCAAGCCGGAATGTCTTCTCTCCCTTGAGAAACGCGGCGATGTGGTCGAGATAATCCGGCGCTTCATCGTAGACGCCGTGTCCGTATCCGTCGTAGATATCATATGCGCAGCGCAGCGCTTCGATCAGATCGTAAGCTGCCTGCGTGCCCAGAACGCGATCCTCCCCGGCGCCGAGCACATAGACCGGACAAGCGATCTTCCGGATCTCATCCGAGACGTCGAACGCCCGGGCGGCGGAAAGCGAAATCAGAAAATTGCGGAAATCCCGCTCGGTCGCGCCGCTGCAGGAGGCAAGGATCGGGGCTTTGAAGGCTTCAAAGAACGACGGCGTATAAACGCTTTTTCCGAACGCCGCAGCAAGCGCTTCCGTATTCCGCTGTTCGGCAAGCATTTGCCATTCCGCAAAGACGGCGGGATCGCCGTGGACCGTATTCATCGCCGTGGAGCACAGGATCAGCGAACGCATCCGCTCCGGCGCAAGAAGCGCGATCGTCTGCGCGACCATGCCGCCCATGGAAACGCCCATCAGATGGATCCGATCGAGACCGAGCCGGTCGAAGGCGTTCAGCGTGTCCTTCGCCATATCCGCAATGCCGTATCCCTCCGGCTCCTCTTCGATGTGATCGAACAGATACAGATCGTAGTTCTTCGCGAGCGGCGCGTACGCCGAAACGATCAGGTCCTTCAGGTTCATCACGCTTTTCAGCGACAGCCCCGGCAGAATGACAAGCGGTTCGCCGGATGCGTTTCCGAAATGCAAATACTCCATGGCGTCACTTCCCTCCGTTCCGATCGCCGAGATCGATCCAATACCGCTCCAGCATTTCCTTTTCGTCCGGCTCGTAAACCGTGGATTCATAGACGCCGCCGTTTTTGAGGATCGTTTTGCGGCTGCCCTCGTTCCCTTCGAAGCATGTGATCAGCACGCGATCGAGCCCGAGCGCCCGGCACTTCAAAAGCGCCTCTTTCAGCATCCCGGACGCATATCCTCTGCGCCGCTCGCTCGGCGCAACGGAATAGCCGATATGCCCGCCGTACTTCTCCAGATAATCGTTGAAGCGGTGCCGGATATCGAGCATGCCGACGATCTTTCGGTCCTCCTCCCGCACATACAGAAACTGCGTTGCGGGCACCAATCCTTCGGGCACCGTCGCTTCGTCCCTGCACGCCGCGCAGTGCGCGACCCACTCCGCCGGATCTTCAAAGCGGCGAAGCCCGCCCGTGCCGTCCATGGAATCCCCGCAGTCGAGAAATTCCTTCCGATATGCCGCGATCTGCCGCGCATATTCGATCGTCGGTTCCAAAAGCTTCATACTGCACCCCGTCTCAAGCCCGATCCCGCAGGCTCCTTAAATACTCCTTGTGCGCGTCCGTGACCCGAAAGCTCTCGATCGCCTTTTGAATCGCCTTTTTATGCGTCCATTCGTCCAGCCGACGGGCTTCCAGATACGGAACGGTCTCGTCGTACCGCTTCGCAAGCGCCGTCGCAAAGTACCACGCGACCATCATCCTGAGATAGTAATCTTCACCCTGCTTTGCGGCGACGAGCGAAAGGTATTCCTCCTTGAAATCCGCATCCAAAAACTCGTTCATCAGCATGCGGATCCCGAACCGCGCGGTATAGACGTGCTCCGACGCGATCCATTTGCGAATGTACGGCAGCAGCTTTTCGTGATTCTTCCGAAACGCCTTCGGCGTCGCCTGATCCGAAACCGGCCAGCAGTCGACATAGGGGAGAAACGCCTCCACGCGGCGCACGCATTCATCGAAATCTTTCATCATCGAAAGCACAAAGAAGTGGATCAGGTTTTCTTCGTAATATTTGTGCGGCAGATCATTGAGAAACGCGTCCCGGTCCGCGCTTTTGAAAACCTCCCCGGCAATCCTTCGCATCTCCGGCGTCCGCACGCCGACGACCGTTTCCGGCGGGACGTTCGGAACAAGCCTGATCATCAATTCCCGGTACGCTTCGTCTCTGACCTCGTTCAGTCTGTCATACAATGTCATTCGGCACCTCCGTCATAAACCCGTTGTGTTCCTCAGTATTTCAGCCGGTACGTTCTGCCGCGCGTTCTGCCCTGCGCGACGACGATCCCGTCACCGATCAGCCGGTGAAGGACGGCACGGACGCGCCACGGTTCAAGTCCCGTCGCATCCGCGATCTCCGCCGCTTTGGCGATCGGGTGTTCGGTCAGATACGCAACGGTCTTCCGGATCTGTCCGCGTCCCTCCGGACGCCCCTGTTCCGCATCCGCGCGCATCTTCTCCGCGATCGCGGCGTCGTCGCGCACCATAGCGTCCATATCCTGCGCGGTGCATTTATAATCGCCCTCGCCGTTTCTGCGATAGCAGTTCTTCGGATCCCCGTATACCCAGACCGGCCGCAGGCCCGGCTTTGCGCGCGGCACGCTGATCACGACGATGCGTTCGCCGCCGACCCGCTCAATGAAAACGTCCTGTTCGGACAGAATATTCACGCAAGCGTTGCCGGGGTCGTTGACCGCGTTCCGGAATTCCTCGACCAGTTTTTCCGGATCCGGCAGCCGGATCGCATGCAGGGATTTGTCCGCACGCTCCTCCACGCCGAGCAGGATCAGTCCGCCGAGCGTGTTGGCAAACGCGGAATACGTTTCCCAGATGCTCTGCGGCAGTCCGCCGACGGCCTTCTTCGCCTCGATGCGGTTGTTCTCCCGGTATCGTTCAAGATGGTCAAGGTCGATCATGCTGCACCTCCGGACATGGTTTTTGTCTGATTTGCGCCGACTTTTCAGCGCAGCACGTAGAACAGGATCGCCGCCGCCTGCAGAATGCTGCCGAGCAGCACGAACAGATGAAAGATCGAATGGAACCAGTGCTTTTTGCTGCCGATCCCGTACAGAATCGCGCCGACCGTATAGGCGACGCCGCCCGCAAGCAGCCAGTAAAACCCGGGCAGCGTCATCGCTTCGACCGTCTGCGGCACGGCAAAGATGATCAGCCAGCCCATAAAGATATAGCAGACCATCGACAGCACGTTGTATTTCTTGAGGTCGATCGCCGTCAGCGTCACGGTGAGCGCCAACAGTCCCCATTCGAGCCCGAAGCAGACCCACGCGAGGACCGGATACAGCGGACGGATGCCCGCAAGCAGGATCGGCGTGTACGTTCCCGCGATCAGCGCGTAGATCGTGCAATGGTCCAGCACCTGCATGACCTTCTTTCCGCGACCGGGACGAAGCCCGTGATAGACGCTGCTCATCGTATAGAGCCAGATCATCGCCGCGCCGTACACGGAAACGCTCACGACGCCCCACGCATTGTGTCTTTTCGCGGAGAACAGGATGCCGAACACGAGCACCGCGATCCCGATCGCGCCGCCGACGATGTGGCTGACCATGTTCATGATCTCCTCACCGCGCGTATAGTCCGGAAGCTTCCGTTCGTCGATCGGCGTTCGTTTCATCTGCATCCACCTGCCTTCAATCATACAGTATAGCATAGTTTCCCAAAAAAGAAAACCGGATCCGGCATCCGGCGTTTTCCGACAAAGAAATAATACTGTCAGTATAGAAAATTAAATCAGATTGGTATGAGCAGTGTGTTTACACCGCTCTTTGTTTTCGGTATAATGGGATCATCGAAAAGAAGGAGAACGCCGCATGGATATGAAGCTTTCGGAGAACATCCGCACGTTCCGCAAGGGACGGAAGCTGACGCAGGAGCAGCTTGCCGAGGTTCTCGGCGTCACGCCCGGCGCCGTCTACAAGTGGGAGGCGGGGCTTTCCGTGCCGGATATCGCCTTGATCGTGGAGATGGCGGACTTTTTCGATACCTCCGTGGACGCGCTTCTGGGCTACGAAATGAAGGACAATCACGTCGACGCGATCGTAAAGCGCATGCGGGAATGCCGCCGCAAAAAGGACCGGGAAGGGCTTGCGGAGGCAGAGAAAGCGCTGAAACGGTATCCGCACTCCTTTTTGATCGTAAAGGAAAGCGCCGCGATCTTTCGCGCGTTCGGCATTGAGTGTAAGGATAAAGCAATGCTTCACCGCGCGCTGGAGCTGCTCGAACGATCCCGTCTGCTGCTCGACCAGAACACGGATCCGGAGATCAATGACCAGACGATCTGCGCAAAGATCGCGGAAACGTATCTGGGACTCAACGAGGTGGATAAGGGCGTCGAACTGATGAAGCAGAGCAACGCGGGCGGGCTTTTCAACAGCAAGATCGGGAATACGCTTGCCCAGATCGACCGCGCGGAGGAGGCGGCGCCTTATCTTTCGGAGGCAATGGCAAAGCTCACCGCGGATCTGTGCAACATCGTCAGCGGATATATGAACGTTTTCGTCCAGCAAAGGGATTATGCTTCCGCCGAAGCGATCCTTTCCTGGGGCGTCGACGTTCTTTCGGGGCTTCACAAGGACGGCAAGCCGAACTTTTTCGACAAGGTGAGCAGTGCTTTTCTTGCGGCGAAGGCGCAGGTAGAGTTTGAATCGGGAGACGCGGACGCGGCGCGCGAATCCCTGACAGAAGCGAAAAAACTTGCCGTGTTCTTCGACGCGTCCCCGAGCTATGACGAAAGCGACATTCGCTTCATGAGCCGCATCGAGGGAGCAAGCGTTCACGACGACATCGGCGCGACGGCAATGCAGAGCGTCGAGGATGTGATCCAAAACTTTGAGGATGAAGCGTTTTCCGCCATGTGGAAAGCGATCAGGGAATCATAAACGGACAGGAGGAACAACATGATCCAATTTCGAGACGGCTTTTATGCCGACGTGCGCATTGAGGACCGCAGCCGCACCGTCATCAGTTACAAGGCGGGCGCGCTCGAGGAAATGAAAAACCGCGTGGAAAAGCAGGCGTTTATCCGCGTGTACGACGGTAAGCTCTGGTACTACGCGTCCGTGACGGACGTCGAGCATCTTGAAAAGACGCTGAACGGGCTCTATGCCGCGGCGACGGCGAACCCGAACATCGCGGACGATCCGATCGTCAGGCGCTTTGAACGGAACCGGGATAAGATCGCAAACTTTGCGGATTGCTCGGTCCGCGACGTTTCGCTCAGGGAAAAGCAGGCGCTGCTTTTAAGCTATCTGCCGATCCTTTCGGAGGACTCCTGCATCACGCTGCCGGAGGGCTCCTACCTTGACCGGAACAGCAAATTCCGCTTCCTGTCAAGCCTCGGCGCGGACATCGAATTCGATTATCAGACCTGCGGACTGGCGTTCTCCTTCAGCATGGCGGAGGGCGAGAAGAAATTCTCCGGACACTGGCAGAAGGGCGGAACGCGCTTCGACGAGCTCAAAGACATCGGGGAGACGCTGCGCGCGGCGGTCAGGGAACAGGCGAACTTCCTGCGCAGCTCCGTGCCGGTCGAGCCGGGCAAGTACCCGGTCGTGCTGTCGCCGGAAGCGGCGGGCGTGTTCGCGCACGAATCCTTCGGACACAAGTCCGAATCGGACTTCATGCTTTCCGACGAATCCATGCGGAACGAATGGCAGCTCGGCAAGACGGTCGGTTCTCCGATCCTGTCGATTGCGGAACGCGGCGATCTCGTCGGCAGCGGCTACGTCCCGTACGACGACGAGGGCACCAAGGCGAAAAAGAACTACCTGATCAAAAACGGCGTGCTCGCGGGCAGACTGCACAATGCAATGAGCGCGGCGGCGCTCGACGAAGGGCTGACCGGAAACGCCCGCGCGATCAACTGCAGTTTCGAGCCGATCGTCCGCATGACGACCACGTACATCGAGGGCGGCGATCTTACGTTCGACGAGCTGATCGCGCCGATCGAAAAGGGCTATTTCATCAAGACGATCAATCACGGCAGCGGCATGAGCACGTTCACCATCGCGCCGAGCGTTGCCTACGAGATCGAAAACGGCAAGCTCGGCAAGCCGGTGCAGATCAGCGTCATCACGGGCTCCGTGTTTGAAACGCTCGGGCTCATCGACGGACTTACGAAGGACGTCGAACTGCTGTCGTTCGTCACGGGCGGCTGCGGCAAGATGGAACAGATGGGACTTCCGGTCGGCTTCGGCGGTCCTTACGTGCGCATCTCGACCATGAACGTACAGTGAGGTAAAAACCATGGAAAAAGAATTCATCAAAGAAACTCAGCACAGCGTCACGCTGAACGTCACCGCGGGCAAAATCGACAGCTTCCGCGAGATCGAGAAGACGACCGGCACCGTCCGCGTCTATGAAAACGGCTGCATCGGCGTCGCGGGAGCCTTAGGCGAACCGGACGAGGAAAAGCTGACCGAACAGGCGAAGGAAGCGCTTTCCTTCGGCATTCCGTATCCCTGTCAATTGGACGGCGCTCTGGAAATCGAGGAACGCGACGACGAAGAGATCCTTCCGATCCCGGCGCTTGTTCCGACGATGCAGGACTTCCTCGACCGCCTCGGCGCGCTGTGTCCGAAGTTCGCATTCTCGCACAAGATCACGCTTGCGCACAACCGCAAGGAATACCGCAATTCCAGGGGTCGTCATCTTGTCAGCGAGGGCAGGAGCTTCGAGATCGCGCTGATCGCGCAGAACCGCGGCTCCGGCAACCTGTTCGACACATTCTTCGTCTGGTCCGGCAAACATTTCGATGCGGACGCGGTCCTTGCGTATTTCAAAGAGCAGTACGACGCGTTCTTCACGCCCGCAGATCTCGAACCGGGCCGCTATCCCGTCGTCGGCGGCGCGGAGGAGCTGTACGGCGCATCCTTACAGCACTTCGTCGGCGATCTGTACGCGGCTGGCGCGTCGCTGTTAAGCGGCAAGCTCAACGAAAAGGTGTTTTCCGATCAGCTGACCATGCGCGACAACATGAACCCGAAGACGGCGGACGGCGCCTGCTTCTTTGACGCCGAGGGCTGCGTTGCGGAACATTACCGTCCGACGCTGATCGAAAACGGCGTGCTGAAAGCGGTTGTGACCACAAAGAAAACCGCGGCGGAGTACGGGCTCCCGCATTCCGAAAACGCGGACGCGCCGTACGACGGCGTCCCGGGGATCGGCTTCCACGGACTGTACGTCGAGCCGACCGCAAAGACGCTCAAAGAGCTTGTGCCCGGCAAGGCGATCCTGATGGTCATCGCGTCCGGCGGCGATATGACGCCCGAAGGACACTTCGCGACGCCGGTGCAGATGGCGTATCTTCTGGAGGACGGCAAGATCAAGGGCCGCCTTCCGGAGATCAGTATCGGCGGCGATTTCTTCGACATGTTCGGCAAAGATTACATCGGCACGGTCCGCGACGTTCCGTACAAGAACACCGCCCTGACCGCGGTTATGATGGACGTCAGCAGGAGCTGATCCGGGATCGATCGTAAAAGGGGCTGCTGCCAGCCCCTTTTCTCTTTGACATTATTGTTTGCCGGTCAGGAGAAAGGCGATCAGCGCCTCCGGATCGTCAAACCCGTCGTAATCGCCTGTGATCCCTTCGCGGTGGTAAACGGCGCCGTTCCGCTCGTTCCGTTCGAGGCAGTCCAGCAGCGTTTCCTCGCCGTACCGCTTCGCAAACAGCGTAAATCCGTAGGGCTTGCTCTTTCCGAGCAGCCCTTTGCGGCAGTCCCGCGGGCATTCGAAGCAGTGCGCGTACCCGCTTTCCATGGAGCAGCGACGGTTTTCGCACCAATCCTTATCCGGGCAGTCGCCCGCATTGCAGCCGCTGCAGCGCTCGTTTTCCGAGCACAGGCAGCAGGCGAGCCCGCATCTTGCGATCCCGCGTTCCCGTTTCATTTCAGCCTCCGATCTCCTCCGAAAGGATCTTCTGCGCGCGTTCGACGATCGGCACTTCGCGGTTAAAGAGCAGCCGTCCGAGCTTCGAATCGCGGCAGCGGCGGTATTCCGCAAGCGCTTCGTCGAACGTCAGCCTGAGCGTCGACAGATGAAACTGCTCGATCTCGTCCTCGGTCATGTGCGTTTTGCCGAAAGACAGGACCCTGCACAGAAAATAATGGTTGATGTTGTGACGGCGGATCAGGTTGTAATGATCGCTGACAACGCCGATCTTCCGAAGGATCTCGACCTCCGCGCCGAGCTCCTCTTTGAGCTCGCGCCGGATCGCCGTTTCAAGATCCTCGCCGGGCTCGACGCCGCCGCCGGACGTTTCGATCAGCGTCGCGCGTCCGAACTGATCGTTACGCCGGACCCTTACAAAATAGCAAAAGCCCTCGCGATCGACGACCACGGCGCGGACGATCAGCCGGTCGTGATCGGTCCCCGTGTCCTGCCATTCCGTATCCATGAGCGTGAGATGCAGTTCTTCCGACGTTTGCATGGCGTTATCCGAGAGGCACATATTTTTCGATGACCGTTTCGGTCACATACGCCGTTTTCAGCGCGCCGAGCCGGAGGAAATGCGGCGTCTTCGCGTGCGCGGCGAGCGCCTCGGCGTCCCTCCATTTTTCGACCAGCAGCAGCTCGTCGCCGCCGTCAAACGGCAGATAATAGTCATATTTGAGATTGCCCGCTTCCGCGCGGCTTGCTTCGTCGATCCCTTCCCGAAGGATCGCTTCCAGAAATTCCTCCCGCATGCCGGGTTTTGTTTTGTACGTTACATTCAATACGATCATTCTGTTCTTCCTTTCCCTGCGATTCCGTTTTCAGCATCCGCTGCCGTCGATGCGGCAGGCGGGACGTTCCTCCCGGTACACGACAGGAAGATTGCGCTCCGCCAAAAAGCCTTCCCAGTCGAGCGTGACGCCGCCGTCCTCCTTTACGATCGCCGGAATGCCGACGCTGCCGTTTGCAGGGCACGGATCGAACACGTCAAGCGTATCGCGAAGCTTCAGAAACGCTTTGAGCTGTCTCATGCCCGCCGTGATGTCGATCTCCTCGTACGCGATCCCGTGCCGATCGAAATTCTCTTTGCATTCCCGGCAATCCGGGCAAAGCGGACTTCCGTAAACCCTGATCATGCTTTTTCCTCCCCGTTGCTTTCAGCCTGTTTTTTGCGGCAGATGTATAAAAGATGGTTCGAGCTGCCGAGGAGCTCCCGCTTCTCCGCAAACTGCAGATGCCATGTTTGAAACGCGGCAAAATCCGCGTCCGAAATTGCGAAATCCGGGCGCGCCTCGATCGCTTCAAGCATGCCGCTCGTGCCCGCGGTCGTGATGTACTCAACCGGCTTGTCCTTAAACAGCCGCTCGAACTCCGTCACGTCGTAACCGGTGAACAGCTGTTCCTTGAAATGCCGCACGCGGTAATCGTCCGTGAAGTTTTCCGCCTGTCCCGCGGACCAGTTTCCCTGAAAATAATTAGCGTACATAATGGCGTACACGGACAGGAACGCGAACAGCAGCACGCCGCCGGGCTTTGTGACGCGGATCGCTTCGTCGATCGCTTTTTGCACGTCCTCCGGCGCATAGAGATGATACATCGGTCCGAGCACCAGCGTCAGGTCGAAAGAATTGTCCGGGAACCGGGAAAGATCCAGCGCGTCGCCCTGATACGCATGCAGGTTTTTAAGATCCTTTGCCCGCTCCCGAAGCACTGCAAAGTTGCTGTCGACCA
>ODAI014586532.1_pt1 | contig 11160 bp, 7 predicted proteins | sample 1539321 | NCBI WGS metagenome assembly ODAI01 (sample SAMN02144231, study PRJEB22623) | gut metagenome | biome: sheep rumen | host: Ovis aries | place: New Zealand | reverse complement strand
TTTTATGAGGATGCCGCCAACGACTGCATCAACAGCTCTTATCCCGAGGCCGCAAAGGAGAGCGGCGAGCAGATCGTATCCAATCCCGAGATCAATGTGACCCAGATCGAGGCCGGCAAGCCTTTTATTTATACTGCGGAAGTCGCTGTCAAGCCCCCTGTGAGCCTTGGCAAATACAAGGGTGTGGAAGTCGACAAGCAGGAAATCGTTGTCACAGATGAAGAAGTGGATACCGAGATCCGCAAGGAGCAGGAAAAGAATGCTTCCAGGAACGAGATCACAGACCGTCCCGTCAAGGACGGCGATGACATTGTCCTGGATTTCGAAGGCTTCTGCGACGGCGTTGCTTTCGAGGGCGGCAAGGGTACCGATTATCCCCTGACGATCGGTTCCAATTCCTTTATCCCCGGATTTGAGGATCAGCTGGTCGGCGCCAATATCGGCGAGGAGATGGATGTCAATGTGACTTTCCCTGAGAACTATCAGGCTGAGGAACTGGCAGGCAAGCCCGCTGTCTTCAAGTGCACAGTAAAGAAGATCACCGAGAAGATCCTTCCTGAGCTCGACGATGAGTTCGCGGACGAAGTCTCCGAATTCTCCACTCTTGCAGAGTACAAGGATGATGTCCGCAGGCAGATCACAGAGCGCAAAGAGCAGTCTGCCAAGACCGCGAAGGAAAACCAGGCGGTCGAGAAGGTCATTGAGGATGCACATGTAGAGATTCCCGCTGCAATGCTCCGCACACAGCAGGAACAGATCGCAGGCGAGTTCGAGCAGCAGGTCATGTCCCAGGGCATGAAATTTGAGGATTACCTCAAGTATGCGCAGACCACCAGAGAGCAGTTCATTGAGAACATGAAGGATGAGGCAGAGCGCCGCATCAAGTATCGTCTGGTCATGGAGCAGGTCGCGAAGGAAGAGAATATCGTCGCTACTGATGAGGATTTCGATGCCGAACTGCAGAAGATGGCAGATGCGTACCGTATGGATGTTGAGACCATCAAGAAGTACTTTGTCGAGCGCAAAGAGGGAATGATGGAAGATCTCGCTGTCCAGAAGGCCATCACTTTCGTGGCTGACAATGCTGTCGAAGTTGAGAAGAAGGCAGAAGCTGAGGAAGAGAAGGCTGAATAATACACAGGACTGCAAATCAAAGCGGATCATATGCGATCGGTAAGAAGCCGGGTAAGGACCGGTCCGGTCCCGGCCGGGCGGTAAAAAGGCAGCAGTATAATGAATAATTAACGAAGGGTCGACAGGAACTCCGGCATGCGGGAAAGCCGGCCGGAGTTTCTGCCGGTCCTTGTATTCGCTTTAAGAAAGGGAACGGCATGGCAAATTTTATCCCTTATGTAGTAGAGCAGACAGGAATGGGAGAGCGCTCCTATGACATTTTTTCGCGCCTCCTCAAGGAACGCATTGTTTTCCTGGGTGACCAGGTTACGGACGCTTCCGCAGAGCTGATCATAGCCCAGATGCTCTTTCTCGAGGGTGAAGACCCCGAGAAGGATATCCAGTTCTATATTAACAGCCCCGGCGGTTCCGTCTCTGCGGGCATGGCGATTTATGATACCATGCATTTTGTGAAATGTGATGTCTCTACGATCTGTGTCGGCATGGCGGCCAGTATGGGCGCTTTTCTGCTGGCAGGCGGCACGAAGGGCAAGAGATATTCTCTTCCCCACAGTGAGATCCTGATCCACCAGCCGCTCGGCGGCGCGGAAGGTCAGGCGTCTGATATCGCCATCCAGGCTGCACACATGGCCTTTACCAAGGACCGTCTGAGCAGACTGCTTTCCGAGAATACCGGACAGCCCTATGAAAGGATCGTACAGGACACAGACCGTGATAACTGGATGACGCCTGAACAGGCGCTGGAATATGGTCTGATCGACCATATTTATACGACCCGAAAGGAAATCGTTCAGTAATTCAATCTACACTACAGTGAGGAATGTATGGCAGACAATAAGAGAATGTATCCCGGTATGCGCAGATGCTCCTTCTGTAACCGGACGGAGAACATGGTGAACCGTCTGATCTCCGGCCCGGAGGGTATATATATCTGTGACGAATGTGTCACGATCTGTATGGATATTCTTGAGGAGTCGGAGCGGGATGAAAATATGGCGCTTTCGACACTCGATACGGACGGCATCAAGCTTCTGAAGCCCGCACAGATCAAGCGCTTTCTGGATGAATATGTCATCGGGCAGGAAGAGGCGAAAAAGGTTCTCGCCGTCTCTGTCTACAACCACTATAAGCGCGTTGTCCGCGCAAAGGAAGTCGATGAGGATGACGGAGTTGAGCTTCAGAAGAGCAATATCCTGATGCTTGGTCCGACAGGTTCCGGCAAGACCTATCTCGCCCAGACTCTGGCAAAGATCATCAATGTCCCCTTTGCGATCGCGGATGCCACGACACTCACAGAGGCGGGATATGTCGGTGAGGATGTCGAAAACATCCTTCTCAAGCTGATCCAGGCGGCTGACTACAATATTGAGCGTGCCCAGGTCGGCATCATCTATGTTGATGAGATCGACAAAATCTCCAAAAAGGGCGAAAACGTATCGATCACCCGTGATGTTTCCGGTGAGGGCGTACAGCAGGCGCTCCTCAAGATCATTGAGGGAACAGTTGCTTCCGTACCGCCTCAGGGCGGGCGCAAGCACCCCCAGCAGGAGCTGATCCAGATCGATACCAACAATATCCTGTTTATCTGCGGCGGCGCGTTTTCCGGTCTGGATAAGATCATCAACAACCGCATGGACAAGAGATCCATGGGCTTCCACGCCGAGATTGCGGATAAAGAAGAGAAAAAGCTCGGAAATGTGATCAAAAACGTGCTTCCGGAGGATCTGACCAAATTCGGCCTGATTCCCGAATTCATCGGACGTGTGCCTGTCGTGGTCACACTGGATGAACTTGACAAAGAAGCTCTGATGCGTATCCTCAAGGAGCCCAAAAACGCGATCTTAAAGCAGTACCAGAAACTCTTCTCCTATGACAGGGTTGCACTGGAATATGAGGATGACGCTGTAGAAGCAATCGCGGAAAAAGCAATCAGGCGCGGTACCGGCGCCCGCGGACTGCGGTCCATCATGGAGAAAACGATGATGGATGTCATGTACGACATTCCTTCCGACGACACCATTGTCTCCTGTGTGATCACAAAGGATGCCGTAGAGGGAACAGCACCGCCCAGGATCGAACACGGAGAGAAAGCTCCGCTTCCGGAGAAAAAGACCTCCAATTCTGCTGAAAAGACAACCAAACCCCGCCGTAAACGCAAAGCAGCGCATTCATAAGCAGTGCGTAGTTTTCATCATACATGTTTGCGGGCACTCGCCCAGGGCTAAAATTATGATTATTAAAACAGTAAATCTTGCACTTGTCTGCGGGGTTACCAGCAAAATTCCGGCAGGTACTCTGCCGGAATTTGCTTTTGCGGGCAGAAGCAATGTCGGCAAGTCGACCCTGATCAACGGTCTGATGAACCGCAAATCTCTTGCCCGGGTCAGTTCCCAGCCAGGAAAGACACAGACCATCAATTATTATGAGATCAACGGTGCCTTTCATCTTGTGGACCTGCCCGGCTACGGCTACGCAAAAGCCAATGTCAAGGTCAAGGAACAATGGGGAAAGATGATCGAGCGATATCTGCATACCAGCAGACAGCTTCGCGCCGTCTTTCTTCTCCTGGATATCCGCCACGAGCCGACCGGACAGGATGTGATGATGTATGACTGGATCCTTCAGGCCGGTTTTACCCCGGTCATCATCGCAACCAAAGCAGACAAGATCAAACGCAGTCAGATCCAGAAACAGGTTGCGCTTCTTCGCAGGACTCTGCGCGAAGAGAGTCATGTGCAGAATGCTTCCACCGACACCGGATCCCTTCGGATCGTCCCCTGGTCCGGACAGACCAGGAGCGGCAGGGAGGAAATCTACGCGCTGCTGGACAGCTTTCTGGAGGAACAGGCGGAACCGATGCAGGAATCTTCTGATCCTGCGGCTTCTGATATGCAGGAGCAGGATCGGCAGACTGCCGGAGAATGACGAATGGAAGCGGCAGACTGCCGTTGAATGACGAATGGAAACGGCAGTAAGGGGGTGAGATCAACATGATGAGTAATTATTCCAGCAGCAGGAAAATATATGCCTTCGGATCTCTGATCCTTGGAATACTCCTGCTCGTTTGGCCGTCCAGTGCCTTAAAGCTGGCGGCTTATGCTGTCGGTATTGTGGTAATGGCAGGAGGCATCACTTCGATCCTGTCATACATGCGCAGAAAAAGGCAGACGGGGGGCGTCGGAGGCGGCCTGAATCTGATCGTCGGAATTATAGTGACTGTGGCCGGAGGAATGATTCTTTTCAATCCGAAGGACTTTGCCGCAATAATTCCCACTGTACTCGGCTATCTGATCACCCTGAGCGGCGTGATCAATCTCCTGGAGACCTTTACGCTCTCCAGAGCGCACTACCGCAAATGGTGGGTTTCTCTCCTTGCAGCTGTGCTGACCATTGTCCTGGGACTGATCCTGGTCAATCATGCCTTTGGCATTGCACTGACCATGACCCGGATCGGCGGAATCGCCCTTCTGTTCAACGGAGTCTCCGATCTGTGGATCACACGCCGTGTTGACCAGTATTCGAAGTCGGCCAGAAAAGGCAGCAAGAGAAAAAAGACCGGCCGGAATGCCGCGGCAGGCAGCGGCGGCAGTGCCCGGTTTGACACATCTGATCCCGATATTATCGATGCGGAAGATTACCACGAATTATAAAGCCCGATGCTAATGCAGCAGGCACGGATTATGATATGCTGTCCCAGGCAGGAAAGTGAAATACAAAACCTGCCGGGGCAGCATATCTTTTTTTCCGCCGCCTGCTTTTTTTATCGGAAACAGCAGCAGATCCGGGCAGGCAGTTATCTGTACAGACCCAAAACAGCAGCAGGCTTTAAAACAGGACAGGGTGATGCAGAGGTCAAAAGCTGACAGAAACATGCACATGAAAGAGAGCTTGAAAAAAGAATAAAAAAGCGTTGACATTTTGATTATATGTGTTATAGTTCTAATAGAACAAGATAAGCAATGAGGTAATGCGTATAGAAAGGATAGATTGTATTTACCTTGCATTGCATGATGTCAGGGCCAAAAGGTGCTGCAGACGAACCTCAACTGGAAAAAGATTTTTGACCTCAACATCATTGCATTTGGATCACAGGATATTTTTCTTCCGGCTTGTTTTGCAAAGCGGTTTTTACCAAAGCCGCATCAGATTAGAAAGGAGTATCCCATGAATATACAGAAATTTACACAGAAATCAATAGAAGCGATCAACCAGTGTGAAAAGCTGGCATATGAATACGGCAATCAGCAGATCGAACAGGAGCACCTGCTCTACAGCCTGCTCACCCTCGAGGACAGCCTGATTCTCAAGCTGATCGAGAAGATGGGCATCGATCCGGGCTCCTTTAAAAACCGCGTCCAAAGCGCCGTAGAGGGCCTCACCAAGGTTCAGGGCGGCGACTCTCGCGTTTATGTGGGCGGAGAGATGAATAAGGCCCTGCTGGGCGCAGAGAGCGAGGCAAAGGCGCTTGGCGATGAGTATGTCAGTGTCGAGCACCTCTTCCTGTCCCTGATCAAGAACGCGGACCGCACGCTGAAAGGCCTGTTCAAGGACTACGGCATCAACCGGGAGACTTTTCTCAAGGCCCTGTCCACAGTGCGCGGCAACCAGCGCGTGACCAGCGACAATCCCGAGGCGACCTATGACACCCTGGAAAAATACGGCGAAGAGCTTGTTTCCAAGGCCAGGGCGCAGAAGATGGATCCCGTGATCGGCAGGGATGCCGAGATCCGCAATGTGATCAGGATCCTTTCCAGAAAGACCAAGAACAACCCTGTTCTGATCGGTGAGCCCGGTGTCGGCAAGACAGCCGTTGTCGAGGGGCTGGCACAGAGGATCGCCCGTGGCGATGTTCCGGACGGCCTGAAGGACAAGAAGATCTTCTCTCTGAATATGGGCTCTCTTGTGGCCGGTGCCAAGTACAGGGGCGAATTCGAGGAACGTCTCAAAGCGGTCCTTGAGGATATCAAGGGGAGCGAGGGCGAGATCCTGCTCTTCATCGATGAACTGCATACCATCGTCGGTGCCGGCAAGTCCGAGGGTGCCATGGATGCCGGCAATATGCTCAAACCCATGCTGGCCCGCGGCGAGCTTCACTGCATCGGTGCAACGACCCTCAAGGAGTACAGACAGTACATCGAGAAGGACGCCGCTCTTGAGCGCCGTTTCCAGCCCGTGCTGGTGGATGAACCTACGGTAGAAGACACGATTTCCATCCTCCGCGGCCTGAAGGAACGCTACGAGGTCTACCACGGCGTGAAGATCCTCGACAATGCTCTTGTCAGCGCAGCCGTGCTTTCCAACCGCTATATTTCGGACCGTTTCCTTCCCGACAAGGCAATCGACCTCGTGGATGAGGCCTGTGCCCTGATCAAGACAGAGATGAATTCTCTGCCCACGGAACTGGACGAACAGCAGCGCAAGATCCTGCAGCTGGAGATCGAGGAAACAGCCCTCAAGAAGGAAGAGGACAAACTCAGCCGTGAGCGTCTTGAAGATCTCCAGAAGGAACTGGCGGAACTCAAAGATTCCTTTGCGGCGAAAAAAGCCCAGTGGGAGAATGAGAAGAACCGTTCCGACAATCTGTCCAGACTGCGTGAGGAGATCGATGCGGTCAGCAGCGAGATCCAGATCGCGCAGCAGAACGGCGATCTGAACCGTGCCGCGGAGCTGCAGTACGGCCGCCTGCCCCAGCTTCGCAAAGAACTGGCCCAGAGCGAGGAGGCAGCGCACAGCGGAGAGGACTCCCTCGTACACGACCGCGTGACGGACAATGAGATCAGCCGCATCGTGTCCCGCTGGACAGGTATCCCTGTCAGCAAGCTGACCGAGAGCGAGCGCTCCAAGACCCTTCATCTGGAAGACGAACTGCATCGACGTGTCATCGGACAGGATGAAGCCGTGACACGTGTCACAGAGGCGATCATCCGCAGCAAGGCGGGCATCAAGGATCCCGATAAGCCCATCGGATCATTCCTCTTCCTGGGCCCTACCGGTGTCGGTAAGACCGAACTGGCCAAGGCTCTGGCGGCAGCCCTCTTTGATGATGAAAAGAACATGGTCCGTATCGATATGAGCGAATACATGGAGAAGTTCTCGGTCTCCAGACTGATCGGAGCGCCGCCCGGATATGTCGGATACGAGGAAGGCGGTCAGCTGACAGAGGCTGTCCGCAGGAAGCCCTATTCCGTCGTCCTCTTTGACGAGATCGAGAAGGCCCATCCCGACGTCTTCAACGTCCTGCTGCAGGTCCTTGACGACGGACGGATCACGGACTCTCAGGGCAGGACCGTGGACTTCAAGAACACCATCCTGATCATGACCTCCAATATCGGCGCCCAGGAGATCCTCGCGGATATCGAGAACCGTGAAAAGGCTGCAAAGAGCAGCGACAAGGTGACATTCAACTTCGATGAAGGCGCGGAAGAGGGAGGTTCCCTTTCCGGAAGCCTCATGGATGAGCCCGAACACTGGGAAATCTCTTCCTACACAAGAGAAAAGGTGCAGAATCTTCTGCGCGGCACTTTCCGGCCCGAATTCCTCAACCGTCTGGACGAGACCATAATGTTCAATCCTCTCTCCAGAAATGACATCAAGGCTATCATCGATCTGATCGTCGATGACCTGAACAGACGTCTTGCAGACCGCCGCATCGACATCCGTCTCACAGACGATGCCAAGCAGTTTGTAGCGGAAGCTGCATACGACCCTGCCTATGGCGCAAGACCGCTCAAGCGCTACATCCAGAAAAATGTTGAGACAGCAGGCGCCCGCCTGATTCTGGCGGATCAGGTATCCGAGGGCGATACCATTGAGATCGGCACAGATGGGAGCAGGCTCACAGCCGTTGCGGTCCACAATGGAGAGATCGAAGGCTGAAAAGTTCGATAGGGGTTCGATCGGGTTTTCTTTACTCCGGAGGTTTGTGCCGCGAAGCGGCCCAAACCTCTGCTGATCCCATGGGACAAGCCCATTCCGGGATTTTTCCCCGGCTGTATCAGCGCAAGTTCTGTCCGCGCCCCCGAGAGGGTGCGGACAGGAACAATGAAAAAATGGAATGAAAAATGATGAAAAAATAAAAAAAATTCCTGTTGACAAACATCAAAGGCAATCGTATACTATAGAAGCTGACCGAGCACAGGGGATTGAAAATAAAGCTTCTGTTATGGGTTCGGCGAAAATATGATATGGCGAGGTAGCTCAGCTGGCTAGAGCACGCGGTTCATACCCGCGGTGTCGAGGGTTCAAGTCCCCCCCTCGCTACGTTGATTAGGACTCCGGAAAGCCTGTAATAAGGCATTCCGGAGTTTTTTCACTTATAGGACATCTTTTTATGGAGAGTGCGAATTCCATGTATTCATTTTGTGGAAAACCTGTGTTTTTCTTCCTCGACAGGCCCTTGATAGGGTATAATTCATGTAACTCGGATCACGCATCTGGTTTGACAGCGGAGAGTGAAAATGGAAAAAATGATTGTTTTGATCCCTGCCTATAAGCCGGAAGAAAAAATGCTGGGCCTTCTGGAAGCGCTTTTACAATACCGGGGCACATCTGCTGACAGCAGACAGGATGGAGAACAGGCAGGCAGCGAAGACCGTGCACGGGCAGGTCTTGCTAAAGAAGAGAATACAAGGATAGATGGAATTGTTGTCGTTGATGACGGAGGCGGGGATCCTTTCCGTGCTCTTTTTGACCGGGCGCAGGAGCTCGGATGCCTGGTCGTCCGGCATGAAGAGAACCGCGGTAAAGGAGCGGCGATCAGGACGGGAATCGAGGCGGCGATAGAGCACTTCGGCCCTGATATCCACGTTGTGACAGCGGATGCGGACGGACAGCACCTCCCCAAGGATATTCTCAGGGTTGCGGATACGACCCTGAAAAGAAACAGCCCCGGCGGCGCACAGAAGGGTCCGGCAAAGCCGGTTCTGGTGCTTGGCGCCCGTGATTTTTCAGCAAAAGATGTACCCTTACGCAGTATGCTGGGAAACCGGATCACGTCTGTGTTTTTCCGTATTTCTACAGGCAGGAGCTGCAGAGATACGCAGACCGGCCTGCGCGGCATTCCTGCATCACTTATGCAGCTCGCTCTCCGTACAGAGGGAGACAGATATGAATATGAGATGAATTTTCTGACAGACGCGGTTAAGACAGCGGAGCTGGTCCTGATCCCGATCGAAACGGTCTATGAAGACGATAACAGTACATCTCACTTCAGGCCGGTGCGGGACTCCCTTCTGATCTACAAAAGGCCTCTTCGTTATGCGCTGACAGGCGCCGGGAGCGCAGTGGTTGACTGGGGACTGTTTCTGCTCCTTTTGCGGATCATGGGCCTGTCTGCTTTTTCGACGGATGTTGCGGAAGGCGCAATCGGTCTGCTGGCAGAGCCGAGTATGGCGGCAAAAGCTGCCGGGGCAGCGGCTGCCACAGCCAGGATCGGCTCAGGACTTTTCAATTTTGAGATGAACCGGCACTGGAGTTTCCAGAGCAGCGGAAACGTAGGCAGAGAAGTGATGCGCTATCTGATCCTCTTCTTTGCCAACATGTTCTGCAATGCGGGCGCCGTGAGTGTATTATCCTACCTGGGGGTCCCGGCGGCACTGGCAAAATTCTCGACGGATGTGGTGCTTTTCGTGGTCAATTATCAGGTTCAGAAACACTGGGTATTCAAAGCACCGTCGGTACGGTGAACATATTATGAGAGACAGAAAACAAAGGAAGGCGAAAAGCGGAACAGGGAGAGTTCGTATTGTATATGCGGTCTTTCTCTTACTGTACTCGATTTTCGTGCTTCTGGACGCATTCGTGATTCCCAGAAATATTGTCCGGGCATTCCGCAGCGGGAACGATCTGAGAGGCGGAGAGTACGAGCCGATCGTGACCGACGACAGTTATGACGACGGGACTATACGGATCAGGATCAAGTCGGAACGTATCTATGACACAACTGTATATATTGCGGATGTACGGATCCGTGATGCTTCTCTTCTGAAGACCGGTCTTGCGGGAGATTCCTTCGGCAGGAACCTCGCCGAGGTGACATCATCCATTGCAGAGCGCAGCAGGGCAGTCTTTGCGATCAACGGCGATTATTACGGATTCAGGGAAAAGGGATATGTCCTTCGCAACGGCTATCTGTACCGCAGCACTTCCAACACCCGTTATCCCTACGGAGAGGATCTGGTGATCCTGGAGGACGGCTCTTTTGAGATCGTAAACGAGGCATCTGTGACTGCCGAAGAACTGGCGCAAAAAGGCGCACAGCAGATCTTTTCATTCGGACCTGCCCTTGTCGATCAGGGCGAGGTCGCCGTCATCGAAGGGGATGAGGTGGAGAGAGCGCAGATTACAAACCCCCGCACTGCTATAGGCATCCTGGACCCGCTCCATTATCTCATGGTCGTATCGGACGGCAGAACGGCCGAGAGCAGAGGCCTGTCCCTCTTCCAGCTGGCAGAGCTGATGCAGGATGAAGGCTGTGAAACCGCCTACAATCTGGACGGCGGAGGATCCTCGACGATCTGGTTCAACGGCAGAGTTCTCAACAAACCGACCACCTACGGCGATGTGATCGCGGAACGGACCATCAGTGATATCGTTTATATCGGCTATTAAAACAGACCGTGCGGCAGAAAGGGAGGAGGATCCTCCTGCCGGAAACAGGATCTGCGGGGAGACAAAAGCATTGACAGAAAGACAGGAAGAATCTGTAAATATTCAGGAAGAGAAAAAAACGGGGGGCAGGCTTGCGGCGCGCTACCTGGCTGTGAGGGCCTTCTGCCTGCTTTTTTCTGTTGTATACAGCCTTTTTTCGCACGGGATCCATTCGCCCTGGATGCGCTGGCTGGCGGCCTGGCCTTTTGTGCTGGGGGCAGTTCCCGCCCTGATCCTGGCTGCACGCCGATCCGGCTCAAAGACATCAGGCGGTTACAGTGTAAAGGAGGAGATCTTCAAAGATATATACCGCTTTGGTATTGCTGCCGTGACGGTGGCCAGCCTCCTGAAGGGCATACTTGAGATCGCGGGGACGGA
>ODAI012491372.1_pt1 | contig 11160 bp, 7 predicted proteins | sample 1539321 | NCBI WGS metagenome assembly ODAI01 (sample SAMN02144231, study PRJEB22623) | gut metagenome | biome: sheep rumen | host: Ovis aries | place: New Zealand | reverse complement strand
TTAAACGATACGGAGGGCACGATGCCGAACAGACTGTACTGCTTGGCCTTGGGGCGCTTGCCGCTCTTGCTGTCCTCGAAGCGGATGAGGAAGGGGTTGTAGCGGTTGTAAAGGTTGTAGATGCCGAACACCCACTCGCGGGCGAGTCGTCCGTGGGGGATTTTCTTGGTCCATGTGGCGCTGATGTCCAACCGGTGGTGGTCGGGGGCCCGGTATCCGTTGCGCTCGGCATAATAATAGATGTAGTTGTCGATGACTTCGTACTTGGCGCTGGGAGCCGTGAAGGCCTGTCCGGAGTTGTAGACCCATACGCCGTTCAGCGTCCAGTTCTTGTTGAGCTGATAACTGGCCACGAGGTTGATGTCGTGGCGGCGGTCGTTGTTGGCGTCATACCACTGGCCTCCGTTGATGCCGTCGATGCGTGTCTTCGACCACGAGAGGGTGTAGCTGAGCCAGCCCGTCAGGCGTCCCGTGTTCTTGCGGGCCGCCAGTTCTATGCCGTAGCCCCGGCCTTCGCCGGCCTTCACCAGTCGCTCTATCTCGATGGCTGACGAGAAGCTGATGCCGTCACGATAGTCGAGCACGTTGTCCACATGCCGGTAGTAGCCCTCCAGGGAGAAGTCGTAGGCCTGCGAGGGTGTCATGGCGAAGACACCCAGGCTGACCTGGTCGGCGAGTTCGGGCTTCACCAGGTTGGAACTCATGGTGTAGCGGTCGAAGGGTGTCGACGTGCTTTGGTTGCGCAGCGCATGGAGGTTCTGCGACGTGCGGCTGTAGCCGGCCTTGATGCTCAGCAGGTCGGAGGCCTTCCACACCATGCTCACCCTGGGTTCTACGGTCAGGTGGGTCTTGACGGGGCGGTTCTTCTTGCGTTTATACATCCACGTGATGTTGCCGTCGTCGTCGATGTCATAATAGTAGGGGCCGCCCAGTGCCGAGAATGCCGTGAAGCGCAGTCCGGCCGACAATGCCAGCTGGGGCGAGAACTCATACTGCCAGTTGGCCCAGAGGGCATTGTCCCAGGCGCGGCGCTGTTCTTTCTCGTGGCGGGTCACGCGGGTCCACTCTGCCGACTTGACATCGGTCAGCATGGTCTGCAGTCCGGCGTTGAACTCATGCTTGCCGGTGACCAGCCGGAAGTTCTGGCGCAGTCCGGCGTGGCGGATATGTCCCAGGTAGGCGATGTTCATGCCCAGGATGCCGATGCCGTTGTCGGTGTCGTAGGAGGAGCCGAACAGCGTGGTCTGCGACGTGGACTGCCGACCTATGTGGTGCAGCCACGATAGGGAGCCGGCAATATTGGTCCAGCGGATGTCCACCATGTCGGTGATGGCGGTGCGGTCGTGGCTGGCAAAGAACGAGAAGAACAGCTGGTTGCGGTCGTTCATCTTATAGTCCAGCTTCAGGTTGGTGTCGTAGAAATACAGCGTGTTGCCGCGGAAATCATCCGACAGCTTCAGGAACACATCGGCATAGGAGCGGCGGATGTTGAACAGCACGCTCAACTTGTCGTTGACCACAGGGCCCTCCACGGAGGCCTTGGCAGCCAGCAGCCCGATGCTGATGCCGCCGTGCCACTGCTGGCGGTCGCCGGTACGGCCGATGATGTCGAAGACCGCCGAGGATGCTCCACCATACTGGGCCGGAATCAGCCCCTTGTAGAGGGTGGCGGTAGCCAGGGCATTGTCGTTGAATGCTGAGAAGAGCCCGGCCAGATGGCCCACGTTGTAGACGGGAACATCATCGTAGAGAATGGTGTTCTGTGCCGATGTGCCGCCGCGCACCTGGAAGTTACTGCTGGCATCGCTCTCGGCTTTGACGCCCGGTAGCAGCTGGAGGGAGCGCATGATGTCGGCCTCGCCAAACAGGATGGGCTTGTTGGTGAGTTCCTTCACCTGTATCTGCTCGGCTCCTATCTGTACGGCACCGAGTCGTCGTTGGGCATTATTGGCATTGACGATGACCTCCTGCAGCTGCTGTTCGCGGATTTTGGTGGTATCCTGCGCAGCAGCCGTCAGTGCCAGCAGTGCCAGTAGTGGAAATGCTATCTTCTTCATAATTCCGTGCAAAGGTACAATTTAGTAGTCGAATCTCCAAATTTATTTGCAAAATTCCGTACCATACCTTATAAGAAAGCACAACCGTGAATACTTAAAAAACGTTTAGCGTGTTGACATTTGACCGCTTAGTACGTCTAACATGAAGACGAACAAAAACAGCTAACACATATCAGAAGATGAAGAAACTCGTAGTATTAACGATTGCAGCGCTGTCAGCAGTATCTGCCAGTGCTCAGTATCCGCAACTGACCGATGAGGCTGCGAAGCTCATCAGCGAACAGAAGAACCAATGGAAAGCCCATAGCGACTCCGCTTGGGAAGTAGCCTTCCCCATCGTGATAGAGGAGGCCAAGCAGGGCCGCCCCTACGTGCCCTGGGCAGCACGCCCCTACGATCTGCGCCAGGCCAAGATACCCGCCTTCCCGGGTGCTGAGGGGGGCGGCATGTTCACCTTTGGCGGACGCGGCGGCAAGGTGCTCACCGTGACCAACCTGAACGACGACGGCCCCGGCTCGTTCCGCTGGGCCTGTGAGCAGGGCGGTGCCCGCATCGTGGTGTTCAACGTCTCAGGCATCATCCGCCTGAAGTCGCCGGTCTATGTGCGTGCTCCCTATATCACCATAGCCGGCCAGACCGCTCCCGGCGATGGTGTCATCATTGCCGGTGAGTCGTTCCAGGTTGACACCCACGATGTCATTGTTCGCCACATGCGCTTCCGTCGTGGCGAGACGCTGGTGACCAACCGTGAGGACTCTTTCGGCGGCAACCCCGTGGGTAACATCATGATAGACCACTGCTCCTGCGAGTGGGGCCTGGACGAGAACATCTCGTTCTATCGCCACATGTTCGACATGCACGACGGCAAGCCCAACCGTAAGGAGCCGACCGTCAACGTGACCATCCAGAACTCCATCTCCGCCAAGGCTCTCGATACCTGGAACCATGCCTTCGGGTCGACCATCGGCGGCGAGAACACCACGTTTATGCGCAACCTCTGGGCCGACAATACGGGCCGTAATCCCTCGATAGGATGGGGTGGGGTGTTCAACTACGTCAACAATATCGTCTACAACTGGGTGCACCGCACAGCCGACGGTGGCGAGTTCACCACGATGTCGAATTTCATCAACAACTACTATAAGCCCGGTCCGCTGACTCCGAAGGACGAACCCGTAGGCCACCGCATCGTCAAGTCGGAGAGCCGTTCGCAGGGACTCTTCCCGTTCAAGCAGTTCGGCCGCGTCTATGCCGTTGGCAACATCATGGAGGGCTATCCTGAGATTACCCGCGACAACTGGAACGGAGGTATCCAGACCGCCGACAAGGATGGCGAGATGGATGCCACGGAGAAAGCCCTGATGCGCTCGAATGAGCCCTTCGAGATGCCCTACCTGAAGATTATGGGTGCCGAGCAGGCCTTCGACTGGGTGCTGCAGAATGCCGGTGCCACCGTGCCTTGTCGCGACATCGTGGACCAGCGCATCTGCGACGAGGTGCGCACGGGGCAGGCCTACTATGTGAAAGACTATGAGAAGGAGCTGGCCAAGATTGAGAAGAAGACCGGCGTGAAGCAGAACCCCTACGGCGACATGTGGGGCCTGCATGAGAAGTCTAAGAACGAACAGGGACTCTTCAAATATCGCCGTCTGCCCTCCGACTCCTACAAGCAGGGTGTCATCACCGACCCTCGACAGATGGGCGGCTATCCTGAGTACAAGGCTTGGGAGCCATACGTTGACAGCGACAGCGACGGTATGCCCGACGAGTGGGAGAAGCAGTACGGGCTGAACCCCAACGACCCCTCGGATGCCAATGGCGACTGCAATGGCGACGGATATACCAATATCGAGAAGTATATCAACGGCATCAATCCGCAGACCAAGACCGACTGGCGCAATCTGAACAACAACTACGACACGCTGGCTTCGAAGGGTAAACTGATGTAATGCGACTATGAGAAAAGTATTCTTTGCAGCGTTGTTGTCGCTGCTTGCACTGACGGCTGCCGCCCAGCAGGTGGCACTGAACAGCGATGGACTGGATGCCCAGTATGTGGAGACCATCAAGGGCCGTGCCCAGAAAATCGTGGACGGTCTGAACCTGGGCGATGCCCGGAAGGCAGAAAACGTGCGTAACATCATTGCTAACCGCTACTTTCTGCTGAACCAGATTCACGAGAAATACGACAAGAGCCAGCAGGATGCCCGTGATGCCGAGTTGTATAAGCACCATTTTGAACTGGCTTCTGCCCTGGCCCAGTATCTGACGGAGGAGCAGATAGACGCCGTGAAAGACGGCATGACTTTCGGACGCCTGAAGCGCGACTACAAGGCGCAGTTGGAGATGATACCCTCGCTGACCGACGAGGAGAAACTGCAGGTGCTCATCTGGCTTAAGGAGGCCCGTGAATTTGCGATGGATGCTGCCGACTCCAAGGGCAAGCATGCCTGGTTCGACAAGTATCGCGGACGTACCAACAACTGGCTGTCGGCGCGTGGTTACGACCTGAAGAAGGAACGGGAGAACTGGCAGAAGAGAATAGAAGAACAAAAGGCTAAGCAGCAATGAGAAGACAGCTAATAGTCGCTCTGATCGCATCATGCATTTTTCCATCGGTAGCCCAAGAGCTGCCGATGGATTATTCCTATTGTGGCTATCATCGCTCGGAAGCCGGCATACCATCTGCCAAGGTGACAGCCTATGTGCAGCCGTCGGGTCAGGACGATGCCGCAGCCATTCAGCAGGCCATCGACCTGGTGAGCCGGCAGAAGCCCGACAAGCTGACGGGACTGCGCGGAGCGGTGCTGTTGGGTGAGGGAACGTTTGTGCTGAACGAACCGCTCCGCATCCGTACCAGCGGTGTGGTGTTGCGAGGTTCCGGCCGCGAAAAGACCATCCTGCGCAAGACCGGCTACGACCGTGGGGCCCTGTTGTATATAGAAGGTATGCACGACGTGGTGTACAAGGACACGCTGGACGTGGCAGATACAAAAGTGGGAGCCATGACGATAACAGTGGCTAACGCCCCGCAGCTGGCGGCGAATAGCAGAATCGTCGTCTGGCGACCCTCTACGCAGGAGTGGATACAAGCCCTGGACTGTGCCTCGTTCGGCGGCGGCAAGCGCATGGGTTATTGGGCTTGGCATCCTGGAGACATTGACCTACGCTGGCATCGTCGGTTAGTAGCTGCCCAGGGTTCACAGCTGACCCTGGATGCCCCTGTTACGAGCAGCATCGAGGCGCGCTGGGGCGGGGCCAAGGCAATAGTGTATGAGCACCGGGGACTGGTCAGCGAGTGTGGCGTGGAGAACCTGACGCTGGAAAGCGACTACGACCATGCCCTGCCTATGGACGAGAACCACTGCTGGGACGGCATCTACGTGGCTGATGCGGAAGACTGCTGGGTGAGGATGGTGAATTTCCGTCATTTCGCCGGCTCGGCAGTGGTTGTACAGAAGTCGGCCCAGCAGTTGACCGTTGAGGATTGTAAGTCTCTGCAGCCTGTGTCGGAGTTTGGCGGCTTCCGTCGTCGCTCGTTCTTGACGATGGGTGAGAAGACGCTCTTCCAGCGTTGCTACTCGGAGCATGGCATCAACGACTTTGCCGTAGGGCACACTGCCCCGGGGCCCAATGCCTTTGTGCAGTGCGAAAGCCATGAGTCGTTCGGACCCAGCGGGGCCATCGCGTCGTGGGCTCCGGGCATCTTGTTCGACATCGTCAACATCGACGGCAACGACATCGTCTTCAAGAACTGGCTGCTGGAGAAGTTCGGGGCCGGATGGAGTACCGCCAACAGCACGATGTGGCAGTCGACAGCATCTGGGCTGTTCTGCTCCTCGCCCGACTCCCTGAACCGTAACTACTCACGGGGCTGCTGGGGACAGATACAGGGCAATGGCGAATACACAGAGATGAACGAGCACGTGAAGCCCTACAGCCTCTATGCGTCGCAGCTGGAACAGCGCCTGGGCCGTGATGTCAGTGGCCAGTGTCGAGTGCTGGAGCGCAATACGAATGCTTCTTCATCGCCTACGATAGAAGAAGCCATGCGCATGGCGGAAGAAGCGCTGAAACCCCGTCTCACCCTCCAGCAATGGATTGACTCAGCCCGCTTGGAAATCACCCTAATCACCCCTACCTCCCCTAAACAACCTACCTCCCCTAAACAACCTACTCCCCCTACTCCCCCTACCTACACCATCACCAATGGCTGGCTCACCAAAGACGCCACCGTCTTGACTGGCGGCAAGCACCAGACTCCCTGGTGGAACGGACGCACCACTGATGCAGCCATGTCGAAGGCAAAGATGGCGCTGACCCGCTTTGTACCCGGTCAGGAGGGCACTGGCGGCACCGACCGTATCGACAGCGTGATAGCGGAGATGCAGCGTAACCACGTGTTGCTGTTCAGCCAGAACTACGGCCTCTGGACCGACCGCCGCCGCGACGACCATGAACGCATACGCCGCAAGGACGGTGATGCCTGGGCTCCTTTCTATGAACAACCCTTTGCGCGCACTGGTCGTGTGCAAGTCGGTTTTGCTGACTTAGCGTGGGACGGTATGTCGAAATACGACCTGACGCAGCTCAACAAGTGGTACTTCTGGCGTCTGCAGCAATTTGCCAAGAAGACGGCACCGATGGGAATGCTGCTGAAGAATCAGCACTTTTTCCAGCATAACATCCTGGAGGCTGGCGCCCACTGGGTGGACTGCCCGTGGCGTACGGCCAACAACGTGAACGGGACACCATTCCTGGAGCCTGTCAACTTCACCGGCGACAAGCGCATCTTTACGGCTACCTTGTTCTATGACGTCACCAATCCCACCTTGCGACAGCTTCACCGACAGTACATCCGCCAGTCGCTGGATGCCTTCAAGGGGCAACCCAATGTCATCCATTCTATCGGCGAAGAGTTTACGGGGCCCTTGCACTTCGTACAGTTCTGGCTCGACGTCATCGCCGAGTGGGAACAAGAGAACGGGAAGGTGCTCGTAGACCTGGCTGTCAACAAGGATGTGCAGGATGCTATCCTGCGTGACCCGGTGCGCTCGAAGGTGGTCGACATCATCGACATCGAACAGTGGTTCTACCACAACAAGGGCGAGTATGCTCCGCAGGGTGGAGTCAATATGGCGCAGCGGCAGTATATGCGTAAGATACGGACGGGTAGTGCACGCTTTGAGGATGTCTATCGCGCCGTCAGTGAATACCGCCAGCAGTACCCTGACAAGGCGGTCGTCTATGCAGCGCAGAAGTATCCGGAACTGGGCTGGGCCTCGCTGATGGCAGGCGGCTCCTGTGCCGCTGTTCCCATCAGGGATGAGGCATTCCTCAAGAGTATAGCCACCATGCTGCCGGTACGACAGGAGGGAGCCTGTCTGCTGAAGGGTGACGACGGGTGGCTGTGCTACAAGGACGACGATGCCATCCTGAACCTTGACCTGGAAGGAAAGCGGTGCGTGGTCTACCGGGTTGATACCACGACGGGAGCGCTGACAAGGTGGAAAGAGGTGAAAAACTCATTCGCCATCAGCGGGAAAGGAGCGTACTGGGTTAGAAGAAAATAGTACAAAACGGGGGAAATGACTTCAAAATGCGTCGTTTCCCTCTTTTTTTTTCTTTTTTTTTGCTTTGATTTCATCTTTTTTCTTATCTTTGCAGCAGAAAACGAAACTACTACTGCAATTTACTAAACTTATCATGGCGACAAATAACTTCAAGGAGCGATCCCAGCAGCTAATCACTCGGTTCTGTGCAGGCGACGACCATGCTTTCTCGCAATTGTATGACCTTTATGTGCATATCCTGTTCAACTATGGCAGCAGGCTTACCCAGGATCAGGAGTTGCTGAAAGACTGTATTCACGATGTCTTCGTGAAAGTTTACAACAAGCGCTATGATAAGAATACCATCAAGAACCTGAGTTCCTATCTGTTGATTTCACTGAAGAACCGTTTGCTGGATGAATTCCGTCGTCAGACCTTTACGGCAGAGAACCAGGTGGAGGAGTTCGAATACCGCCGTGCCACCGAGGATGTAGAGCGCGACTATCTGTTTTCGGAACACGAGCAGATGCGTAATGCGCTGGTAGCCCATCTGATGAAGAACCTGACCCGTCGCCAGCGTCAAGCCATCACCTTATATTATTTAGAGGAGCGCAAATACGAGGAGATATGCGGTATTATGAACATGAACTATCACTCCGTTCGCAACCTGATGCACCGTGGTATGCTGAAACTGCGCGAGGCCGCCATGTAATTTCCTGCCGCTGCTGATGACATTAAGCCGTGTGTTTCGTCTATAAGGTAAGTGACGAAGCACATGAAAAGAGTAATTTATACCAAAGTAGAACAGTTCCTGTGTGACGACGAGTTCATCCGTTACGTGTTGGACTACTGTGCGGACACGGAGTCTTATTGGGCATCCTATCTTTCTGCTGCACCGCCAGTGCGCTCTGCCTATCTGAAGGCCTACGACATCCTGCTGCATCTGGACGACTGCGACCTGCTGACCGCAGAGCAGGCAGAACGGCTCAAGCAGCGCATCTTGTGCTCGTTGCGCGCCACAGTCAACTGATAGCCCTCGGAATGTTTAGAAGTCGAAGCTTAACTGTCCGTCGCCGAGCATATTGAATGTTCGGCGATGATATTTCGTGATGCCATACCGGCGGATGGCCTCGCGGTGTTTGGGGGTAGGATATCCCTTGTTGGACTGCCAGTCGTAGTGTGGATATTCCATGGCCAGGGCATCCATATAATCGTCACGATAGGTCTTGGCCAGGATGCTGGCAGCAGCAATGCTCAGGTATTTGCCGTCGCCCTTGACGATGGTGGTGTAGGGCAGCTGCTGATAAGGTTTGAAGCGATTGCCGTCGACGATGACAGCCTCCGGCCTGACGGCGAGTTGGTCAAGTGCCCTGTGCATGGCCAGGATTGAGGCGTTAAGGATGTTGATCTTGTCAATCTCCTCTGGTGTTACGATGCCCACTGCCCAGGCTATGGCATCTCGCTGGATGATGTCGCGCAACAGCTTCCTGCGCTTGTCGGTCAGCTGTTTGGAGTCGTTGAGGTCATCGTTCTGATAGTCTTCAGGCAATATGACGGCTGCTGCATAGACGCTGCCTGCCAGACAGCCCCGTCCAGCCTCGTCGCAGCCGGCTTCCACCTTGCCTTGATAGTAATGACTTGCTAACATCTTTCCTTAGTCGTCTTGGTGAATCAGTTTGAAGAGCTTGTCGCTGGGGCGCACCTTTTCCGGTACGGCGATAGAGACCTTCGTGCCCTGTTGGGCAGTTTCGACGGGGCCGTGGTCATCGTGTATCTCTGTGGCGGTGACATAGAGTGCCCCAGTGGTTGGTCCGGTAATGAGCAGTCGGTCGCCTATCTGGAAGGTGTCGGCTTCTACCGTAAACTCCGCCACGCCCAACCGTGAGAAATACTTTACGCCTTTGCCGATATACTGTTTGCGCTCCGTAGCGTTCGACCCGTAGTTGGAGTTCCATTCCCCTAACAGCTGCCCTTGGTAGTAGCCATCCCAGAAACCACGGTTGAAGACGGTGGCCAGCCGTTCGTCCCAGCGGTCCTTCTTCGCTTCTGTGAACGTGCCGTCCAGCACACTCTGTATGGCCTCGCGATAGCATTGTACGACGGTGAGCACATATTCAGGTCCGCGTGCACGGCCTTCTATCTTGAACACCCTGACACCGCTCTCCATCATGCGGTCGATGAAGCGGATGGTCTTCAGGTCCTTGGGCGACATGATGTACTTATTGTCAATCTCCAGTTCTGTACCTGTCTCGCGGTCGGTGACGATATAGGAACGGCGGCAAATCTGCATGCAGGCCCCTCGGTTGGCCGAACGTCCCGTATTGTCGAGACTCATGTAGCACTTGCCGCTGATGGCCATGCAGAGTGCTCCGTGGCAGAACATCTCGATGCGTACCGGCTGGCCGGAAGGTCCCGTAATGTGCTGTTCCTCTATCTGGCGATAGATGTCGGCCACCTGTTCCATTTTCAGTTCACGGGCCAGCACCACCACATCGGCAAACTGGGCATAGAAGCGCAGTGCCTCGATGTTGGAGATGTTCAGCTGGGTGGAGAGGTGTACCTCCATGCCCTGCTGTCGGCAGTAGCTCATCACCGCGATGTCAGAAGCTATCACGGCGGATATTCCTGCCTCCACGGCAGCATCCACTATCTGGTGCATCAGGGGTATGTCCTCGCCATAGATAATGGTGTTGACGGTCAGGTAGGATTTCACGCCCGCCTCACGGCACTGAGTTGCAATGTCGCGCAGGTCGTCGATAGTGAAATGGTTGGCAGAATGGGAGCGCATATTCAACTGCTCCACGCCAAAGTAGACGCTACCGGCACCCGCCTTCAGGGCAGCCGCTAAGGAGTCGCGGCTGCCCACGGGGGCCATGATTTCAAAGTCGGAAATGTGATTCATGAGCTGTGTACTGTTATTCCCATCTGAATACGGCACCATTGCGTCGGGCCGGATCAGCACCGGGGAAGTCCATCGAGTAGGGACTACCCGTGGTGGGGCTCTTGCCGATATATTTGTGCGTTCGCATTGACATGAGCATGAATTCATGGTTCAGGTAGTCCTGCCAGAGGAATACCTCGGCCTTCGACTCATCGTTGGTCAGGCGCACGTCGCCGGCGATGCCATAGCCTGAGCAGAAGATGTAGCGACCGTCCTCACACTGGAGGATCACCTTACCCTGCCCCTTGTCAATGATGCGGAAGTGGGTCTTGGCACTGTTGTCAGAGGGATGGCTGTCGTAGAGGAGTCCGTGGTCGAGGGCGATGGCGGGTCTGCCTGTGGCCAGATTGATGATGCGGAACCAGCGGTCGGCTGCCGACGGATTAGCCAGCGTCTTGCCGTAGGGGATGTTCTTGCTGCGATCGGCCTTGGGCTCCTGGACGGTGAAGTTGTCGAACTCGGCATAACCGCCCTGCTTGCCCTTACGGTTGAAACAGAACAAGGCATGGCGCGAGCCCTGAAAGGTGATGAGCTGATACGACAGCGGCATCTCGCGCCCTAACGGGCGATAGTACTCGCCGTTGAGCGAGTACTCGTAGTGGGCCTTGTC
>ODAI012176584.1_pt1 | contig 11160 bp, 6 predicted proteins | sample 1539321 | NCBI WGS metagenome assembly ODAI01 (sample SAMN02144231, study PRJEB22623) | gut metagenome | biome: sheep rumen | host: Ovis aries | place: New Zealand | reverse complement strand
TTCTTTACGAAGGCTGTTTCGGAGAAAAATATGCTTGTGAAAGCCGGTTGGAAGTATGAGGGGATCGGATTCTATGCAATGAACATAAGCTAAAGTTTCCAAACCGTATTAGCAGGCTCTTATGAGTCCTCATAACTTGAACCGTACCGCTTGAATCAATCATTCAGCAAAGAAAACGAGGTTGCCACACTATTATTAGTGAGTAACCTCGTTTCTTGCTTTAATTTACCTCATATACTTGGCTTCAATCGCTCTGCTTCCTTTTCTCAGGTACTTCTTTACTTTTTTCTCCTTCAAAGAGACAATTTTCAGATTCCTTTTCCGGCGATTCGGACTTTACTTCGCGATTTGATGACTTCCTTTCACTTATCAGCACTTCTTTACCTGCTGACAATAACTGTCTGAGCACCTCCACAATAGTGCCGACCTGATCCGGTGCCAATTTCATTGCGGCCTTGGCGATCGCATTATAATATGTCCATTTATCAGCATTAATCTGCGAAAAGGTCTTCGCTCCTGTTGATTCCAGAGTATCAAAGACAATATTGACGAATTTTTGCTTTTTATCTCTGTCAAGTCTCTTCAACCACTCATCGAGAGTGTGATCCAGCAATACACTTATTGATGACTGCTTTTCGGCCTGAAGAAAGCCATTCTTTCCTACAAGCCAGCTGTAGGGATTATGCTGACTTGCCCCTCCTCTTGCATTGCTCTGAACTATCTGTTTATCCTGCTTGTTAAAGAGAAGAACTCCGATCAAAGAGCCTTCCGGTATAATCAGGTCTACTTTATCGAGTATTTTTTTATAGTTTTCATTCTCAACAACTATCTCATTGAACCCGGGACCATCGTTGGAATAAACCTTAAGAATACGAAACTTGTTCTCATCTTCACAGAATGCGGCTGCGAACATAGCCAGATTGCCTCCTTTGGAGTGACCGCCGACACGAATCACAGCCGATGTTCTCTCCGCCTCAAAATCCAGGTAATCTGCGGCACATAGCTGTGCAGGTGTGGACTCCATGAAAGAAAAATTAAGGTCTTCTCTCCATCCGACCAATGAATTATCCGTACCCCTGAACGCTATATAAATAGTACCGTCTCCGAGTTCAAATGTCATGGCTGCAAACTGAAACTGATTGCCCCTGCTTTGCAGATCAACAAAGTCCTTGACAATAAGGTTCCCAAAACGAACCGTTTCAGCACATTTTTTAAAAATCGGAGTCGGATTATTGACAAGGTAATTCTGGTCGCGTCCCAATTCTTCATACTTACGGAATGCTTCTGACAGCAACATGCTGTCCTGCTCGCCATTCTTAAGAATCCATCTCAGATCTACATAAGCTAATTCGGACAAGATGAGATTGTCAACGTCGTTAAAAGGTCTCTCCCGAAAGCTCAGATCGCCTCTCCATTCTATATAATCTACAATACTACTCATCCGCTTATCTCCTTTCGAGCCGCATACATAATAGTTATTTGATAATCATACATTATATTATCGTTAACTGTATTACCAATATTTGCGAATACTAAATCATATAATTATCACTGAAGCATTCCCCCACACCTTTCATCACCGGCCATCGCAAGAGAATAGCCTACTCCGGAAACACCTTGCATAAGCCCTGAACAAATATCACAAGTGCCGCCAACATGCACTATTTTGATCTGATTCTTTATCACCCTGCCTCTTAATTCTTCAGCCATATCATTTCGTACGATACCCAGTACGGAGGATGCCATCAAAACAGCACTGTTACCGCAGCATAGATTATCATACTTCAGCTTTCCTGCCCGTCTCAGGGATGCTGATGCCCGCTCAATATCCAGACGGCAGATTTCGGAAATCTCCTCATTACTCGTATATTCCAGCAGCTTCTTTCTTGCCATACCAATTCCCGGAGAACCGGAACACCAGCCAAACATAAATTTTCTTTGATCACTGTATCTCATATCAAGCCAATTATGATCAGACTCATCATAGAACTTATTTTCCCACCTGAGAATTTCCAAAATCCTATTATCAAATCGATCCGTGTCAAGAACATATCCTATTGCCCCGAGCGCCAGCGCTATACCGGCGGCCCCATGGGCCGTTCCTGTAAGCCTGACATCTGCATCTATGATTTTAGCAGACAGTGCTTCGGCAACTATTCGAGCGGAACGATTATTTATATAAGGTAACACCAGGGCTAAACCGGAATAACCGGTCAGGACATCACACATACCGTCCGGCAGGTATTCTGTTTTTACCGCTTTCAACATATTCTCTGCGTCAGTAAGGAATCTTATGTCCCCTGTCAGTTCGAACAGGTGATGTAACGCCATAAGCTGGCCTCCGATTCCCTCCTGCAGGCTGGATTTATAATCGCTTAATACTAATTCCCGTATAATCGAGCCGGTTCTTTCATCATAATACAGATTAAGAACATGTTTACGATAATTCTCATAAATTGACAGAAGAAGATCAAGAATCTGTGCAGAACCGGACCTGGAATAAGCTGCCGCATAGCTGCATAAAATACCAAGCATACCATTATACAATCCAAACCCTGTGCTTTGTAGGCAGAGCCCTCCATATGCCGCTCTGCTAAGCCTGAGCCAGCCGGATGACAGAGTATCTATTCTCATTTCTTCCGTTTGTTTGAATATTTTGGTAACAGCATCTGAATATTCTTCTGCCTCAGAATCCGACTGTGGGTTATTATCACATGGTTTGAGTGCCCGCAGAGCCTGCCTGATAATTCGTATCTGTGAATCTCTGTCCGAGTAAGATAGCCTTCCCAACTTTATTTCAGCATTTTGGACCGGAGATAACTTCAGATAATTCTTCCATACAATTTCAAAACGCGTGCAAAGATCTAAACTGTTTCCCGGTATAAGAAACAGAGGAATCTCACCTTTTAGTACAGATTCCGTTTCGTACTCGACTGACAATTTGGCGTCATAGATTCTATTCGGGTCAATGTCTCTTTTGTAAGCCCGCTCCAGCATCATCCTCACATATAGCTCGCGCTCATCTTCATTCTTTAACCGGCTGCGTCTTGTGAGTTCATTATACTGTTCCGTTGACCGAAGCAGGATTCTGAATAAGCAGTTATCAAAAAGATGAAGGAGTTCCGTAAATAATCCGACCCTTGCTAAAGCAAAATCATATGCATAGATAAACCCCTCGCTAATCTCATTATAATGGTTATAAGCATGAACCGGAATATCCTGATATAGCCGTAATTTCAGATGGAAATTCTATTGAAAAAAATATACAGGACAAGTGGGTCGACGATGTATTTATTTTTACAAAACCTGAGAATGCACCATCCGAAAAGGCAATGACCAACTTCACCGCGATGGGAATTACGACGCATACCCGCATCAGCATGGAAAATGACAGGCCCGTGGAATTTACAATAGAAAAATTCGCAAACTGTATGGTAATCACGGAGAATATTCGTGAAGCTAATCCCGCAGGCTTGATTGTCAAGAGAATCATGGACATAGCAGGTGCTATTGTCGGTCTGTTTTTCACAGCGATTATCACTCTAATCGTCGGACCGATTATTTATTTTACAGATCCGGGTCCTATATTCTTTGCGCAGGTACGTATCGGTATGAACGGACGCAAATTTAAGATGTATAAATTCCGTTCTATGTACAAGGATGCCGAGGAGAGAAAGAAAGCGCTGATGGCGCAGAACCAGATAAAGGGGAATATGTTCAAGATGGATAACGACCCCAGAATTATCGGCAGCGGCCCTGACGGTACTAAACACGGAGTTGGCTGGTTCATCCGAAAAACTTCTATAGATGAATTTCCACAATTCTGGAATATCCTTAAAGGAGATATGTCACTTGTGGGAACCCGTCCGCCGACACTTGATGAGTGGGAGAATTATGAACTCCATCATAGAGCACGCATGTCTTTCCGTCCGGGATTGACCGGATTATGGCAGGTCAGCGGCCGAAGCGATATACAGGATTTCGAGGAAGTTGTCCGTCTGGATCTTGAATATATCAATAACTGGTCCGTTGGAAGAGATATTTGGATCATCATAAAAACTGCTTTGATGATTTTTACCGGCTCGGGAGCCAAATAAGCAACACCCTGTTCTGGATAATCGCTACCTCGCAAATTAATCATTGAAACACCGCTAATAGGAAGCTATAATAATCCGGTGCAACATTTGCACAATTCCATAATTAACAGGTGGTAGATATGATTTATAATAATATTCTGGAAGCAATGGGACACACCCCACTTGTAAAACTCAATCACATGGTTCCGAAGGGTGCGGCAGACATTTATGTCAAGTTCGAAGGACTTAACGTCGGCGGTTCCATCAAAACCAGAACTGCATACAATATGATTCTTGATGCAGAAAACCGGGGACTGATTGAACCAGACACCATCATCGTAGAGCCTACAAGCGGAAATCAGGGAATTGGTCTCGCTCTGGTAGGCGCAGTTAAAGGATATAAGACCATTATAATAATGCCGGACTCTGTCAGTGAAGAACGCAGAAAGCTGGTCAGCCATTACGGCGCTGAAGTCATCCTTATTCATGACGCCGGTGATATAGGTGCGTGCATCCAGGAATGTATCGCCACCGCAGAAAGAATGAAAAGCGATAACCCAAATGTTTTTGTTCCGCAGCAATTCGAAAATCCGGCCAATCCCGCTGTACAGCGTGATGTGACCGGTCTTGAAATTCTTGAAGATTTAGGTTGCCCAGCTGACGGATTCTGCTCAGGAATCGGAACCGGCGGAACGATCACCGGAATAGGCGAAACTCTTAAGAAAGCCAACCCTGAGATTATAATCTGGGCTGTTGAGCCTGAACATGCAGCTATCCTCTCCGGCGGATCGATCGGAACGCATGTACAGATGGGTATTGGAGACGGACTTATTCCTCCAATTCTGAATCAAAGTATCTATAGTAATATCTACATTGTTACTGATGAGCAAGCTCTGCAGACCGCAAAAGATCTGGCAAGCAAAGAAGGTATTATGTGCGGTATATCAAGCGGAACAAATGTTGCAGCAGCTATAGAAATGGCAGAAAAACTCGGTGCCGGCAAAAAGGTAGTCACGGTTTTGCCGGATACAGCCGAAAGATACTTCTCGACGGAACTTTTTGATTAATGCTGATATAAATATCGGAAGCTCACAAATATCAGGGTCTTCCTGACAAATTATACATAACCACACAATACAAGCGGACGAGAATGCCTTCATTTTTCACAAGGCGTTCTTGTCCGCTTTATTATAGATAGTACTCTTACCTTAACCCCTAAAGCTCTTTCAGTGAAAAGTCTATTCTCCACTTCCCTTGTTGTGTTCATAATGGCTCCTATACGGCCATTATCTCGCCCGTACTTCGATACTCTTTATGGTCAAGCAACATCTCATATATCTTCTCTCTGGTATAAGCCCCGAGACGCTTCCTCTCCTCTTTTCCAAGCTCCGCCGGAATGATTGCTTCCCCGTACTCGACCGTCACTTGCCTCCGCTTCACGTGCGGATAGTTTTTCTCAAATATTTCCGCCGATCCCGTTATTGCGATCGGTACGATCTTGCAGCCGCTTCTCCTTGCTACATTGAAACTGCCTTCATGGAAAGGCAGCATCTCCAGCTCGCTCTCACCCTGACTGAAAGTCCCCTCCGGGAAAATGCACATTGAGATACCCGCTTTTACATTTTCGGTGGCCTCATTTATCGTGGCGACGCCCTGTCTGAGATTCGCTCTGTCGAGAAAAAGGCAGTGGAGACGTCTCATCCATATGGAGAGCAGGGGGACCCGCGCCATTTCGATCTTGGCGACGATCCCCGTCACATCAGGAAACAGACTGTAATTAATGACCGTATCGAAGATGCTGTTGTGGTTGCATATATATAATACCGCCTCGTGCTCCGGTATGTTCTCCCTGCCGATTACGGTCAGTTTTGTACCTGCCAAAAACAGAATAATCTTGAAGATACCCTGTACCATACGGAGGGATACAATGTCGCTGAATCTGGGGTATTTCCTTCCAATTAGCCACAGGATCCCGAGCATAGGAATGAACACTATTAAATAGAGAATTACCGCTAACATGCAGATGATAGTTCGAAGCATACGTTGTGCTTTCCTTTCGGAATAATGATGTCGTAATCACCTTTTGGCGTCTTAAACATAATAAAAATTGTACCACACCCCTGATTATTATTCTATGTATGGCTCAAAAAATGCTCTGTAAGGCCTCCCCTCACGCGAAAAGAACCATTCTCAGGGCGTAATATATGGTATACTGTTTGCATACAGTAAATGCTCCACTGGAGCATTGTTACGCATGCTTAGGCACGGCGGATCGCAGCCGCGCAATGATGAAGGTGCTTCGCACTTTGCGCGGCGCGGCAAGAACGCCGAGGCATTCATGATTTATCAGGAGTTATGCTATGTCCATACAAAATATCACGATCATCGGAATGGGTGCTCTCGGCACCATGTTCGGAACAGAAATCCAGACAAAACTCGGTCAGGACCACGTCTCCTTCCTCATGGATAAAGAACGGTTCGAAAAAAACAGTCAGAAAACTTATCTTGTAAACGGTACTCCTGCCGGCTTCAGGCTCATTACACCTGATATGGCAAGCCTTGCCGACCTGATTATCGTATCGACCAAGGCGACGGGTCTCATTTCGGCTCTCGACACGATGGAAAGATCGGTCGGTCCTGATACGATCATTATTTCGGCCATAAACGGTATCCGCAGTGAGGACATATTAATTGACAGATTTGGCAGCGGTCACGTCATTCATGCAGTCGCACAGGGAATGGACGCCGCATTCTTCAATTACGAACTCACATTTCGTCAACCCGGCGTATTCTGCCTCGGAATCATCGATCCTTCCATGCAGGAAAAACTCGATGAACTTACTGCTTTCTTCGATGAAATCGGTTTTCCTTATACTCTTGAGGCAGACATCAAGCACCGCATCTGGAGCAAATTCATGCTGAACGTCGGTATTAATCAGGCCTGCATGGTCTATGGCACGGGATACGGCGGATGCACAAAACCGGGCAGCGAGGCTCTTATGGTTATGGTTTCAGCCATGCGTGAGGCCAAACTTGTTGCAAATGCCGAGGGAATAAACCTGACAGAAACCGATCTTGCAGATTATGTACAGCTCATGAGGTCACTGTCTCCCGATTCCATGCCTTCCATGGCTCAGGATCGGATCAACAAAAAGCGATCTGAAGTGGAAGAATTTGCCGGCACAGTCATCCGTCTTGCGGACAAGCACGGTTTTCTTGTCCCGACTAACGAATACTTATATCGGAAAATAAAAGAAATCGAGGCGGAATTCGCATGAATTCCGCCTCTTCTGCGTAAACCTGTCATACATATCACTACCCCGATCACTTTATTCCATGACAGAGCTTCATGATACATGAAATACCCTACGAACAGAAGCAGACTTGCAAGTAAAGCACTTTGTACGATGAATTCATCCGGATATAATCTGAAAAATTCACCGGGTTCTATAAATTCATCCGGACGTTATCTGCCGAAAAATATTCAGGTCCTATAAACTCACACGGATGTTATCTGCCGAAGAATATACGGATCCTTTATTTTCTGATCCTCCGCAAGAAGTAATATCTTCGAGAGAATCTCCGCCGTCTTCGGATCGTCATCGATAAACGGAAGAAACAGCTTTCCGCGCTGCTGAGAATGTACCGGCAAGATGTTGATCATGCCTCCGCTCTCCTTGTGAATCACTCCGCTTCCGAGCTGAATATTATAATTATCATGAGTTCCCTTAATGTACGCATGAGATCCCTCGAACGTCACGTTGGTAAGACCGAACAGCTCCATGTTGAATGCACATATCGCGCGGCGCATCTCAATCGTCGAATGGCTTGTCTCGGGATCCACGCCGCCGACATGGGCTACGCTGACCACGAGATCTACATCGCGCATGACCTCCGAATACATAATGTCCGGAATTTCCGATATCTTTTTCTGCTTGCCGGTCTTTCTGTCATAGAACGAGACAAACTCAAGCGTCGGACTCTCTGTATCCGCCGGCGAGAACCAGTCTGCAAGAGCATAAATCGTTGCGGCAATGTTCTGCCGGAAGAAAACTTTCTGGAGACCTTCATCATAATCGGCTACCCATCCGCGTCCCTTAAGTGTCGCAACGGTCTTCTTCGGCTGGATCTGATATCCCGCGAAAAGTCTCGAATCCGATGCGTCCTTTTCTTCCTCCAGTTTCGGATAGAACTCTCTGAAGACCTGCTTGAAGGGCTGCTTTATGCCCTCTTGTGTCTGTTTCACAAAGAACAGCCGCTGGAAGCGTGCAAGCTCACCAAGCCTGTACAGTGTGATGGGATGCGCGACATATAACAGAGTATCCGGATCGAGCGATGGGTCTGCGTCTCTGAATTCTTCCAATGTGCCTATGATACGGACACTTCCTGTCTCTGCGCAATCGGGATTCGATGCACTTCCTGACTCTGCCAAATCCGGATTCGATGCACTTCCTGAATCTGCCAAAACCGAATTCGGTGCACAGAATCCTTCCGCAGTTTTTACTGTCGCACCGTTGACAAATACCAGTCTTTCGAGTATCCCCGCCGTCACCGGATTTCGGCACAACTCAAGGAGCTCTCCGTAACTGTATGCCTCCTCTTCCTCCATAGCGTGCTCGAACATAGCCGTACAGCGCGAATACTGTTTCTTGAGCTTGGATGCAAATTCCTTAATATCTGCGAACGTTTCGTCTTTTTTCAGCGGTGCAGGTACAGATTTCAAAGCCTTGCCGCTGTTTACCTTATACACGAAAAGTTCAGCCTTTCCATTCGGATCGACTATGATTTTAGCTGTATAACCGCTTATCTCCACTCCGTCGAGATATTTCTGATTCTGTGAAACAAGCTCCGCCTCCATCGCAAGAACAAGCCTGAGATCATCGGCATATCCGGCCGTTGTCGCCATATTTTTCAGCGCATACTGTACACTCATGGCTTCACTCTGCCTGCGCTGTGCGCCGAACTGCTTGCTTTCCTTGAGGAACTGCTGCAGGAACTCATAACGGTGCAGCTCATCCTGCCTGTCCTTTATCGGGATCAGGCCATAGCTCATCAGGAGGTCTTTATTCCGTTTGTCGCATATTTTCTTTTCGAGCTCGTCCCGATCTACCTTTCCGGTCGCCGCATCAGCATATTTTCTCGCGCGCGTGTGCTTGCTGCCGTCCGCAATATACTTTGCCGCCTTGTAGAGAAGCGAGAAATTCTTCTCCCCGAGTTTTTCATAGACCTCAAAGAACCAGTTCGTGTCGAAACACCCGTTATTCAGCTCTTCCGTCGTGAGCGGAGTATATCTCGCGATCACTGCCTTTTTGCGGTCATCGAACCGCTCGTTCATATGCGCCATGAAGTAATAGCATCCGCTCTTAAAGCCTTCCATCTCGAGGACTTCTTCGGTCATGTCAAGCCACTGCGGCGCGTACATAGCCACTTCGATGAGGCGTTCTTTCGATATCTTGTTCGCTTTGACAGCATTGGCAAGATCCCCGGCAGTTTCCGCGGCAAGCGGATAACATACTTTGAGCAGATGGCTCATGCACTCCTTCTTGCCGTTCCCGCTGGTATACGAGTAATAGGTATTTCTGTCCAGGGGATCTTTCCCCAGAGCAAGCAGTATCTGCATGAGTCTCGAAATACTCTCTATACGGGAGATTCGCGAGACTGCTATTGAAAATACTGTCGGCGTATCTCCTCGTACAAGCTCCACATCCAAAATCAGATTAACGAGTTTCTCATAGACTTCAAGGCAGATCTTATAGAAGCGGCACTCCGTATCAACCGTCCGTTTTTCCTCATCCACAGGCGCGTATACCCGGAGATTCCGGATTGTATAGATCGAGATATTCGGCCGCAAGAGCTCTCCCAGCTCGCTGACTGCAAAACGAAGTCCTATTTTCTCAAACGCCGCCTTATAAAGAAAATCTTTCGTAATGATTCCCAGCTCATACGCCTTCACGTAAGCGAACATCGAAAGGATATTACGAGTATTATTCGTGTAATTTATAGTCGGTTCATGCGCGTCGAACTGATATACCTGATCCACCTGATAAAGCAGCGGAAATACTGCGCTGAACTCATCATCGTTTTCGTAGTGGCATGCGCGTGTGAGTATAGAGCGGAATTTATTTGTTCTGAGGAAGCATATCGTAGGCCGCTGCTCACTGACGTACGTTGCATAACGGGATGGCGCCTTCTCCATCCAGCGAATATTCTCAGGCAGACGGATAGCCATTACGACAGCTGCCCGCGCGATCTCGGACGGCAATACCAGATTTTTCCTGCTCGCGATGATATCCAGAATCGAGAGGTACAGGCTATGACCGCTGTGGCTGCTTACGTATTTTGGATCATTATAATGATAGCCGGACCAGGAATCGCCGAATATTGTCCTCTCCGCTTTCCGGTAGGTCTCCACATCTTTTACATCAGTCTCATCGAACCCGGTCTGTATCGCATAATACAGACTGAAATAGACTTTCGGATCTTTGATGATCGTGTCATACACCTCGTCCCAAAGCTCAGGAAAGGGATATCTCTTCCAGGTCTCGCCGCTGTACTCATAATTCATGATATACAGCCCGTTCTCAAGCAGCTGCTTATCTCCGTTCGCGCTTTTGTACTCAAGTTTTCCGTGCTCCACAACAAAAGCCCGAATCTTGTCAAAGTACCGATCCAACTCATCTGTGCTCAGGCAGAAGAAACTTTTAAGAAGATCCTGTTCACTCTGTGTCTTTTCGTTATTCACTCCGATTAACTTCTTCAATAATCCCGCTGCAAGTCCGATCCCTGTCTTTTTCCCGGAAGCTTTTCCCGCAGTTGCAATGTGATCGGATGACCCATCGCCTATTACATCCATATAGCAGGGAGACGGCATATATTCCTCCGCCGGATCATAGAGTCCGTAACCTGCTGTATTTAATATGTCGGCTGCACCCGTACTGCCGGCGATCTCCGAGTAAAGGACCTTCTCCTTGTCCGTGAGACCATCGCTGTCCGGAATAACCTCCAAAAGGATGGCCGAGGCTTCTTTTTTAGCCTCTTCGCTCTTATCACTTCGCCTTTTCAGCATGTCGAGTCCTGCAAGTCG
>ODAI011237613.1_pt1 | contig 11160 bp, 9 predicted proteins | sample 1539321 | NCBI WGS metagenome assembly ODAI01 (sample SAMN02144231, study PRJEB22623) | gut metagenome | biome: sheep rumen | host: Ovis aries | place: New Zealand | reverse complement strand
AGAACGGCAAAAAAATCAAGGAAACTCTGGACGGAGCAAACTTCAAGGCAATGGGTGTTGAGGCCTTCTTCACAGGCAACGGCCCTTATGTCTGGGCAAAATTCCCAGGCAAAAAGAGCTGGGATGTGTTCGACGCAATCCTCGACAAATGCCACATCGTAACAACCCCAGGAAGCGGTTTCGGTCCAGCCGGTGAATCTTTCATAAGATTCAGCTCATTCGGCCACAAAGCCGACATCGAAGAGGCCTGCGCCCGCCTCAGCAAATTTTCTATGTAAGCGTAGAAGAAACCTGATTTTTTACAATTCTTTCTTATACCCGATGTGGAGTTTAACCGCATCGGGCTTTTCATCTTTCAGCTTGATTACATTTGCCTGCAGCATAATCCGCAGGATTCCTTTGTTTGCCTGAATTTCCGTGAACGGACTTACCGTTACGCTCAGGTTATCTTTTATATCTTCAGATTCAAGCGACTTCAAATCATCGAAGTATTTTCCTGTAAGGCCTGCGCTTGCGTTTAGTCCCGCCGAATAATCGTAGTTCTTTGTGTAAAGACAGTCGCTGAAAATCCTGATGTTTGCGCCGAGACTTTCTTCGATAAAAATAAAATTAGTCAGTTTTGCAGCAGGAATGTTGTACGCGCTCAAATGAATTTTTGCCTTCCCGATTGAAATTCTTGGCTCCACAAGCATGAAAATGTCTTTCGGCTTCAAATCTGTCGTTTTGTCGTTTTTCTTTACCGGAAGATAGTCGAATCCGCCGAGAACATAAAGGGCTAGGGGAGTGTGGCTGTTTCCAATAAGCATGTCCAGTCCGGAATGTATGTAAAGGGTGTCAATCAGAAGAAAAACATCTTCCCCCGCATCATTTTTAGTATAGATTGGTGCTCCTGCTCCAGCTATAAAGTCCATCGTCAGGTATCTGAATGCACAAGCGAGCCTGAAATCTGCGTTCAGTTCTGCTTCGCCCGGAACATCACTGTTCTTACTCACGCAAAGTCCTGCGCTCACCGGAATTGATTTCAGCGTCAGTGAATAGCTTCCTCCGTTTCCGTGAATGTCGTAAGCATTCGGTGCGTTAAGTCCGAGGTAATTTTCAGTCAGAAATGAGGAGTAGTTTTCGGTTCCGAGCCTTCTTCGGATGAAATGCTGGGTTCCGACTGATTCGGAGCTTCCCTTGAAAAAGGTCAGGGCATGGGTTGCGCCTGCAAAAGATTTTATGTATTCTGCCGAAATTTCGTTGATTCTGAAAACTGATTCCGCATCTTTCGTAAGTCCGTTGGTGAAAACATCCGATGTTCTCAGCGAAAGGTCTGTCCTGAAGGAAAGTGAATTTGTCAGCGAGAACTGTCCTGCGAAAAATCCGTTAAAAAACAATGCCGGATCAAATTTGTGAGCGGACTTGTTTACGAAACTTGCGCAAAGTCCTGCCTCACCTGAAAAAAAATTCGCCGCGAAGAGATTTGATGAGAAACTAAGAACTAATGCCGCAAAAACTTTTTTCATTATTTTTTCTCCGTTATCGTTGGATGTATGTTGCCTTTGGTCGCGCCGTTATGATTACGCGGCGGTTCATTGCCCTTCCTTCTGGAGTTGCGTTTGATGCGACAGGTTGTGTGCCGCCGTAGCCTTTGTAGCTGAAAATTGAGCGTGGAAGGCCGTTCTTTACAAGTTCGTTTATGATTGTCTGGGTGCGCGCGATTGATAGGTTCATCTGACCGACAGGCTTGTTGACATCCGCTGTGTGGCCTTCGACAAGAATCGTGAACGCATTGTCTTTGTTTACATCCTTTAAAAGCCGAGCAAGATTCTGCATTTTCGGAAGTTCCGAGTCAAGGAGCTGCGCGCTGTCCGCTACGAATTTGAGATCGTAGAGAAGCTGGATGAAATTCTCCCGGATGTTGATGATTGGAGCCTCCTTGTTCTCAGGAAAGTAGTTCTTTATGTCAAGAAACGGCGCGTAGTAATTCTGAGGTTTTTCTGATGTGTCAATCTCGTAGCTGAGGTTTTCCTTGTCGAGAAGCACAACGACCTTTCCTTCCTGAAGAAGCTTTACATTTTCCGGCATCGAGAGAATCTTTAGTGCGTCTGCCCTTGAAATTACAGGGTCTGTGCGAAGATGACCGTAAACCTTTCTTGCCTTGATGTGAAGAGGGTCTGAGCCGATTCTGTCGTGATATGCGCTTTCGTCGTCACGCCAGTCATAGTGGAGCATTCCGTTCTTGAATTCTGATTTCGGGTTTCCCATGTTGCGTTCATAAATAAGATTCATGTTTTCGTCCCAAATCTGCGGGAAGAAGCACGGGTACACTTTGTCCGTCATGAATTCGCCGTGAACATCAAGCTCTCCGCGCGCGTCGATGATGATTCCTGTGTAGACCCTTGATGCCACCGTGTCGATTGGCTTTGCGTTCTCGTAAGGAAAATGATGTTTTATCATCAGGGCTGAGATTTCATGCAGGTTGATTGTATGCGTTGTTTTGAGCGTGAGAGTGCCGTCCGTGAAAATTCCAGGGCTTTTCTTTCCTTCGTCGATGATTTTTGTCAGCTGCTCCAGGGTGATGTCGTTTGAAATCACGAGGTCGCCAATCTGCTGGCTCGAATTTACATACAGCGAGAGAAGCGGTGATTTTATGAGGTCTGGAAGTTTTGTCTCAACGAAATTGATTGCCGCGCGTTTTCCTGACGGCATACTGATTCCTGCCCGCTCTGTGTCGAGGTTTACATCAGACACAAAATTTGACTTTGACCAGTCGATTACGCTGGATGATGAGATGATTGGCTTGTTGTCAGCGGCAGATATGCTTCCTGCCAGAACTGTGGCTAAAATCAGCGAAGATAAAATTGTCTTTCTCACGGCTTTTTCCTTTAAATAGTTCTTCAACTTTGATTATCGGCATTTAAAATTTAAAACTGAAAATGAAAGGTGAAAATTTGATTATTAGTCTTCGATTTCAGAAAGAGCTTCTTCTGCTGCCAGTTTCATGCCCATCGGGAGGCGGAGCTTGTATTCGTAAGGCGGTGTTTCTCCGTGAATAAGCTCCAGGTTCAGCTCTTTGAGGATGTCGTAGCTCAGTCGGATTTCAGAAGCAAGGCGTTTCAAGGAGATTCTTGACCTTGTGGTAACATAGTCGAAATCAGCGTAGTGCCGTGACTGGCTGAGTTTTGGAAGAGACACCCTGTATTCCTCGCCGTTTTCCGCTATTTCGTTTATGGCTATGAGTTTCGGAACATAATTGATTGTCTCTTCGGGAAGCATTTTGTGCTCAGCAAGGTACCAGAATGTTTTTACCGGGGATTTTTTGAGTGCGCGGCGCATTGCTCCGGCTCCGCAGTTGTAGGCTCCGATTGCCAGTGCCCAGTCGCCGAACATTCCGTAGTTGTCCTTGAGTTTTGAGAGAGCCGCATCTGTGGCTTTCCACGGATCAAGCCTTTCGTCAAGCCATTCGTTTTTTTTGAGAAATGGGGTGATTGAGTTTTCCATGAACTGCCAAAGCCCTCTTGCCCCGCTCCTGGATTTTGCGGCCGGTTTGTATTCGCTTTCCACGAGCGGAAGGTATTCCAGGACAGCCGGAAGATTGCGTTTTTTCAGTTCCTGCCTTACATAAAGGCGGTAATATTCTCCGTCGTCAAGGATTTTGTACAGGCTTTCCTTTCCGAATCTCGTCATGTAGCGGGCAATGTATTCATGGATTATTTCCTGCTCGAATTTCCCCCCTGCCAGCTTGATTCCGCCGGCTTCCTTTATGATTTTTTTCTGCTTTTGCTCAAGAAAGGCTTTCTGCCTCTCGTAATCTTCCTCGTCGAACAGCTTTAGGATTTGGTTCAGCGGCGAGTCATCTACATAATATTCTTCCGCGGGTGGAAGTTCCTCCAGCTCCACTTTTTCAAGCAGGATGTCACTCTCTTTTTGTTGCGGAAAATCTGTCTCAGCAAAGAGAGGAGAGAAAAAAGCTGCCTCAGCGAGAAAAACTGTTCCGAGAAGAAAAAGCCGCCCCGGAAAAATTCGGCGCATCTTAGAGTTTTTCACCGAAGTAGATTCCTGCCCATTCCCAGCGGCCGTGAATTTCCGGGTCAGCAGGGAAATTTACCTTTCGGAAATACAAGTACCAGACATTGATGTATGTACTCCAGCCTGTTGTCCTTAAATATGCTTCCGTTGGTGTCGAACTTTCGTCGAGGTTTTCGCTGTAGCGGATGCGGTTTCCGAGCATGAAGTTGTGCATTGAGAAGTTTTCGAGCGCGTTCGGGTCTGATTCGCTTGACTTCCAGCTCATTGCGAAGAAATTGACTTTTGAGCGGTACTGGTCGAGCGCGCGCCAGTTGTAGCTTGAGATTGCTTTTTTTACGGATGTTTCGAGCGAGTCAAGTGATTCAAATGTCCAGTCTTTTGGTGATTTTGAGAAATCGACCATCTGCCGGGCCTTTGTGTATGCGTCGGGGATTCCTGCAATCTGGATTGTCGATGAATCCGGTTGCTCCAGGAAGAGTGAGTATGATTTGAGTGCAAGCTCCCATTCGCCGTTCTTTTCGTATTCAAGGGCAAGACGGAGATACATTTCGGTGATGCTTACATTCTGCGGAAAATTCGTGATGATTCGGTTGAAGTAGTTGATTCTGTTGGATGAGTTTTTGCTGATTTGAATGAGGTGCTGCAGGCAAGCAAAGTGGATTGACTCTCCGTTTACGAGAAGGTCTGAATAATTGTTGATTATGCGCTCGTAGTAATATTCTGCGACGGCCTCTTCTCCCTGTTTGAGATAATTTGACGCGACCATGAGAAGCCAGTATGCGTTGTATGTGTCGCCTGGATGTGTCTCAACCCAGTCAGTGAGAAAAAGAACCATGTTGTCTGTTTCGTCATGCGAGTAGTAAAGGTTTGCGATTCTGTTGATGACCGCATATCGTGACTGTATGGAAATTGCCGGATCCTCAAGAATTGCGCTGAGCTGTTCAAGAGTCTCGGCGGATTTTTCTTGTTCTGGATTTTTTGAGCAGGAACCAAAGCTTAATGTGAGAGCCAAGCATAGAAAAGCATAGAAAAAAAACAAAGGACTTTTCATAATCCTAAGAAAGATAGCACAAAAACTCTGAGTTCTCAATCATAATCCTGAAAATTTTTGATTTCTGAATCCTGTAGAAATTTATTGAATTCTATAGTATTCTATTCTGATTTAGCTTTAAAAATTTGATGATAGGATGGGGGATTTCTTTCATGAAAAAAATAACTGTTCCTGTACTGAACATACTTCTTGCGGCCGGTGTCGTGCTTATTCTTGCGGGGCTGCTCCTTATCTCCCGGTTCTACGGCGGATTTGGCGCGGAACTTCCTGCCGGCTCAATAGCCACGATGATTTTCGGCGCGGTCATTTTTTATGTCGCGATGACTCTCGTTCACTGGGCAATATTTTTCTTCCTCGGACTTCTCGTTTTCTGCATCGGACTGTGCATGACTTTCGTTTTTTCCGGGGTCATGCCGATTGGTCCTGAGCATCTTTGGCCTATCGGGGTACTTCTGTGCGGCGTGTGCCTTCTGCTTACTTGCGTTTTCAAGCACAGAAAAATTCGCGGGGTGTATCTTTTCCCGACCCTTTTGATTGAGGTTCTGGGGGCTGTGTTCCTTCTGTTTTCTCTCAATATAATAAAGATTTCTTTTTCGGCGTTCATGTCAAAATGGGGGCCTCTGGTTCTTATCCTTGCCGGCGGCACGCTTGTCGGAGTGTTTTTCTGGCAGAGGAATTTCAACGATTTCTTTCCTTATGACAAGGATGAACTTTCCGGCCTGACTGACGAAGACGAAAAAACTTTTTATGGGGAATAACTGACTTGCAAAAATCGTGGCGGAAGTTTTCTGCCTTTGCCTGCATTTTCCTTTTTTCTCTGAGCAATTCTCCGGCTGATTCTTCCGGGGCGGTAAAGCTGTCGGTTCCTGAGCGCAAGGCCGTTTCGTATTTTGACGGAATTGAGGCTGATGTTCTTTCTGATGTGGAGAAAGGTTCGCCTGAGTCCCTTAGGAATGCCATTTCAAAATTGAAACGCAACAAAAATTCCATGGCGGAGAATGAGCAGGTACTTCACTACATTGCGGTCTCAATCATGCAGCTCTGCTGGAAGTCCGAGAAGTTTACTGATGATACCACAGGGCAGAATTTTAAGAACAATTACACGGGGGCTATCTCATCTTCCAGAAACGGATTTTACGATTCTCCGCTGGGTGAAAAAGATTTCTTTGGCTATGTCTTGCCTTCACTTGTCCTCGTGGCTTCCGAAACCCGCAGCGATTATTATGATGAGTCCGAAAAATCTCTTCTTGCGGCACTTTCCATGCGGCCTGATTCTCTTCTGGCAAATTATCTTTATGGAGTTTTGTGCAGGCGCAAAAAAGATTTCAAGACTGCGAATGACTATTTCGGCCGTGCTTTTGACATCGCCCAGAATTGCTATGAATGTTCCTTTGCCTACGCAGAGAGTTTCATGAGCCTTTCTGATCCTGGCACTGCTTTTACCCTTGCAGAGAAGATGCTTAGGAGCTACCCGCAGAATAAAAATCTTCTCAAACTGTGCGCGGAGTCGGCTTTTGCGGCCTCAGATTTCGTGAACGCCGAGCTTTATGTGAGCCGTGTCCTGCAGCTGGAGCCTGAAAATTCAAATTATCTTTTGTTCCGTGCGCGGATTCTCGTGCGCAAAGGCGAGTATATCAGGGCCGCCTCCCTCCTTGATGCCTACGCCCGAAAGGATTCTGTTTCCAGGGATTATCTTGTCCTCCGCTTTACCGTGCAGAAAAACTGGAACAGAAACACGGCCGCCGCAATGGCCACGATTGAAAAAGCATTGTCCCTTTATCCCGATGATTCTGAAATCATACTTTCGGCGGCTTCGCTTGCCTCGGAGACAGGTTCAAAAATAGGAGAAAAAAGCGGCGAGGAACTTGCGGACATGGTGCTTGAAAAAGAACCTGAAAATTTTGAGGCGCTGCAGATAAAAATATCATCGATGATTGCTGCCAGAAAATGGGGCGAGGCTTACAAGGCCAGTTCAGAATTGCTCAAAAAGGAAAACGTTCCTAATTCCGTGCTCTTCTCACATATAAAAATCTGTCTTTCGGCCGGAAAAAAGGACGAGGCGTGGAAATATGCCTCAAAGCTTTATTCAGCGAACGGCTCGGACGAGGAAGTTTTGCAGTCTTATATCGATGTGCTTGTCTCCCCTGGAAGGACGGCCGAGGCTTCAAAACTCATTACCCAGCTTCTTCCATCTTCTGCCACAAAGATGAAAAGTTTTCTATATTATGAGCGCAGTTTTCTGGCTTCCGGCGAAAATGCCGTGCTTGCGGATTTGCGCTCAAGTCTCACGGCGAATCCCCGCAACAGCGACGCTTTGTTCAGGCTTTACAAAATCTATTACAACAAAAAGGAATACCGCAAGGCTCAGTATTACTTAAAGCAGGTCGTTGCCCTCTCTCCAAAGGATGAAAGTCTTCTAAAACTCAACAGAGAACTAGAAAATCTTCTAAAAAATTAGCCCTTTACGACTCGTCACCTTGATTTTGACTTCGTTTAATGATATTCTATTTGCACTATTTTAAACTATGATGGATGTAACATCTTTATTTGGTGTTACTGTAGGAGTCAAAAATGTTTTTACCTTTACTTCAGGCGGCAGGGGCTACAAGCAGCCAGACTTTGATGTCGGTCGTCCCTTTCATCGCCATCATCGCTATTTTCTATTTCTTCATTATTCGTCCGCAGAATAAAAAGCAGAAAGAAACTCAGAAAATGATTGATGCTCTCAAAAAGGGTGACAAAGTTGTTACAATCGGTGGAATCCACGGTGTCGTATCTTCAACAAAAGAAAAGACCGTGATTCTTAAAGTTGACGAGAATGTAAAAATCGAAGTCAACCGTGCAGCAATCGCCGGCGTTGAGAATCCGGCTCCAGCAAAATCGGATAAAAAAGCTGAAGAGTCAAAAGAGTCTCCAAAAGAAGAGTCTGCTGATTCTACAAAAGCTGAATAAATATAAATATACCGGAGTAAAAAAATGAACAAACGAAGTCGTTTCATCATTATTCTGGTAGTTCTTGCTGTATGTTTTGCATTTCTCTGGCCGTCAATCAGCTGGTATGCAAGAACTCCAAAGGACGAGCAGACTCTTGCGCTCGGTTCTCTTGAGAAAATCAAGGACTACACAGTAGTAAAAGCAAAGGGTGAGTCTGAAAAGCTCATCGCACTCGCAAAGGTTAATCCGGAAGCAGTTCTTGATTCTCCTAATTACGATTACCTTGTAAAAGCTGCAAAAAAGAATTACAGGGAAAATGCAAAGGCTTATAAAGCCGCAGGTCTTGAAGCTCCAAAAACACCGGAAGTTATGACTATCGGTGCAATCTTGGATTCGTTTTCTGGCGAAAATGCTTTGGCTGATTTGCGTGCTGTAATCGAAGGCAAATATCGTGATGAAATTCTTGCGGCAAAAAAACGCTACAATTCTTCTGTTAAGCTCGGCCTTGACTTGAGCGGCGGTATGAATGTAATCGTTCATGCTGATCTGGATGCTGCTCTTGCCTCACAGAAAAAAGACAATGAAGTTGCCGATGAAGCCCAGTTCAAAAAGGACGCTATGGCTCAGGCTATCGAAACATTGACTGGCCGCATCGATAAGTTCGGCCTTACATCTCCTGTTATTCGTCAGCAGGGTGAAGACCGCATCTATATTGAAATCCCTGGTGCCGCTGATTCAGAAAGCGTAAACACAATCATCATGGGTAAAGGAATCCTTAATTTCCGCCTTGTTGATGAAAACGCTACCGCAGCTGTAATGAACTATTACCGCCAGAACGGTATCCTCTTTAACTCAGACGGCAAACTTCTTGATCCTTCAATCCTTCCTGCTGACTGCGAGGTAATGGGCTTCTACGAAAAAGACGATTACGGCCTTGACCAGCTCGTTCGCGGAGCAGAATATATCGCAGTCAAAAAAGAAATTGCCCTGGACGGAAAGCATGTAAAATCTGCACAGGTTTCTGCTGACCAGACAACAAACCAGCCTGAAGTCAACTTCGTTCTTGACTCTGAAGGTGCACAGATTTTCGCAGATTTCACAGGCGCACATGTTAACGAGCGTCTTGCAATCGTAAGCGACAATAAAATCAAGTCTGCTGCAACTATCCGTCAGGCAATCAACGGCGGACAGGTTTCTCTTTCTGGTGGATTCAGCGTAGAAGAAGCTCAGAACATTCAGAAAGTCTTGCAGACTGCATGGCTTGAAGTTCCTCTCGAAGTTGAGAGCCAGCAGGTTGTCGGTGCTTCTTTGGGTGAAGCTGCAATCAATCAGGGTATGAACGCCCTCACTTGGGGCTTGGCGGCTGTTCTCGTGTTCATGATTCTCTATTATCTTGGTGCGGGATTCAATGCCGTTGTCGCACAGATTTTGAACATGTACATCATGTTCTCAGTTTTGAGCGCATTCAACCTTACTCTTACACTTTCTTCTATTGCAGGTATGATCCTTACAGTCGGTATGTCAGTAGACGCCAACGTAATCATTTTTGAGCGTATCAAGGAAGAACTCAAAAATGGTAAGAGCCGTGCCGCAGCAGTTGCCGCCGGTTTTGACAACGCTTTCTGGGCAATCATGGACTCTAACATCACGACATTCATCGCTGCTGCGTTCCTTTCAAAATTGGGTACAGGCTCAATTCAGGGCTTCGCTGTTTCGCTTGCAATTGGTGTTTGTTCATCAGTATTTACAGCTCTCGTAGTTTCTCGTCTTATGTTCGACTTCAACACTGATGTCATGAACAGAAAGACAATGAGCATCGGCTGGGGAGTAAAATAATGAAAAAAATAATTCAGTTTAGCAAATTTTTCCCTGTCGCTGTAGTTTTGAGCGCAGTAATCATTATCGCGGGCATTGCTTCGGTCGTTACTCGCGGAATCAACTTCGGTCTTGATTTCAAGCCTGGTATGATTGAAGAAATCAAGATTGCAAATACTGTTCTTGAAGTTACATACAACGGAACTGCAACTGTTTCTTTGGAAGCTAATGACGATGGCATCCAGATGGTAGTCAGTGGTATCGGTGAGGAAAACCGCACTGTTTCAATTCCTTATGCAGAAGTTAAGACAGTTTCTGATCTTGCTGCAAAAATCAATGATGTGAACGGCGTTTCTGCACACATCAAAAAGGAAATGGAGCTTCCGAAAGACGGTCTTTTCGTAAACTCTGGTTCTTCTAAGAACTTGGGTGAAAAACCACTCAGCCTTTTTGTTGCGGATGTTTCTACTGGCATTTCTGCTGATGATGTCCGTGCAGCCCTCAAAACTTTCGACAATGTTGATGTCAAGGAAGTTGGCGACGGTACAAGCCGTGCTTTCCAGGTTCGAATGGGCGTTACTGGCGACGAGGGCAAAACCCTTCAGGCTGATGCAAACAAAGCTCTTTCAGATGCTTTCGGTGCAGACAAAGTTGCTTTCGTAAAGTCTGACTTTATCGGTGCTCAGTTCTCACAGTCTTTGATTCGTGACTCAATCATCCTCGTCCTTGCGACATTGGTTTTGATTTTCATTTACTCTGCAATTCGATTCCACTGGGATTTCGCTCTTGCGGCAGTAATTGCTATCGTTCACGACGCTTTGATTATGGTTTCTTTCATCTCATTCATTCAGATGGAATTCAGCACAACAACTTTGGCCGCTATCCTTACGATTATCGGTTACTCAATCAACGCTACAGTCGTTATTCTTGACCGTGTACGAAGCGACATCAAGGTCGTTGAGGCTAAGACATTCAAGGAAGTTTTGAACTCAGCTCTTTCTTCAACATTGAGCCGCTCTATCATCACAACTTTGACAACATTGTTCGCAGTTTTGGCATTGTTCTTCTTCACAACAGGAACAATCCATGACTTCTCATTGGCACTCACAGTTGGTTTGATTTCTGGATGTTATTCTTCTATCTTCATTGCAGGTGCATTTATCCTCGCAGTCAGAAAGAACTATAAATTCCAGACAGCGGCAGCTAATTCAAATGTAAGCCAGTTCAAGGCTATCGAAGAAGAAGCTGACGACGCAGAGTAATTAGAAAGTAGCAATCAGCAATTAAAAATTGGGACGAGCGGTCAGACAATGTCTCGTGTAGTAATAGCTACTTGCTCACTGCTAATT
>ODAI014256292.1_pt1 | contig 11162 bp, 11 predicted proteins | sample 1539321 | NCBI WGS metagenome assembly ODAI01 (sample SAMN02144231, study PRJEB22623) | gut metagenome | biome: sheep rumen | host: Ovis aries | place: New Zealand | reverse complement strand
TGTTTCAGCCATGATTGGCTCGTTTTCTTGTACATAGGCGAATTTTACTATAAAAAGTGTTTTATTGCAATGAAGACGAAGGTTTGAATATATCTGCAAGCCATCGTTTTCTGTATGTCAGTGCTTCTCTTTCACAGTATGCAACAGCTGTGATAATAAGCGGCGTAGCCGCAAAATCAACTAAATAAGGTTCTGTAACTCCATAAAGCGCTGCGCAGATCATCAAAAGACACAGCCAATGATCTCCAATTTTCACAGCTTTTATATTGGCGATCACATAAATCGCCAAAACAACTGCTAAAAACAGCGCTCCATAAGATAAGAGCAGGCGCATATAAGAACAATCTACAAAATTATATGCGGCATCTGTAGGAACAACTCCACTTCCATTCCAGGCAATATCATGCCCGTAAAGATTGATCCCATAGGTTTGAACTGCAGCATCTCCCAAGGCAAGCCGCTCTGTTAAAAGAATATTGAGCTTTTGCCAGAAAGGTTTACTTCCATCATAGAAGATATATCCTGCAACTGAAATAAGCCCGATCAATGCCGGTGCAACAACTAAAAGCCCTTTTAATTTAGCAGTAAATCTCCAATGGTTTTTAAAGAGGCTTTCTATCAGGAAGAATACTAAAACGACCGTTCCAAGATAGAATGGCATCCTTGCATCTGTTTTCCAATAGAGAAAGAGATTAATTGCTTCTAATATTAAAGGCTCAAAGAATCTTAGTTTTTCTTTCCTCAAATAAATGTATTGAAGGATAATCCCGAAGAACACGGTAGGTCCGGTACTGGTATAGTGAAATCCAAGTCCATAGCGGATAAGAGTCAGGCCAGCTCTATAGCGGTGCCATTCCGGATTAGGAGCAATGCCGATCAAACTGAAGGCAACCAAAAGTACAGACATTATAGCTGTAATAAAAAACGAGATTGTAATAAGCCGCCTACTGTTTTGGCCATATGCTGCACCAAAGCCCAGCCACAAAACAACCATATATTTATTGTCTGCGAAATAAGCAGGAAGAAAGACCGCGATCGCCATGATCGCATAACAGATGACTACCTTCCAAGGATATTTTCTGCAAATAAAATTCAGAATAATAATGACAATGCACAAGCCGCAAAGGCCATACTCTATCGTTAATAAGGTAGTCTCAAATTTTAAACTTGTATCATACAAAATCCATGCAGACAGTCGTAACATGGAAACAATGATAAGTATGATCCACGTTACATCAAAGAGCCTGTCCTGTATTCTGTTTTTATTCAGCCAGTTAACCATTTATTTTGTCCAACGGTTCTTGAATTTTGCATATGCCTTTGAGTTGAAGAGTTTCCCATATAAGACCGGGGCGCTCTTGTAACGATTCAGGCGTAAAAACAATTTATATCTCTTGTCTGTCATTTTCACAAGAATCGGATCTTTACGAAGAAGATATTCGCGGAAAATGACAGCCTTTTTTCGGCCATCTTTCTTGTTCGGATTCTTGACCAGCAATGTCGCATAATTACTGTTTACCGCTACCGAGATCCTGCGTCTTAAGAATTCATCTCTTGCTTTTCCCATCGGTTTACAGGAAATATAATAATCCACAATGCGTTCAACAACAGCCTGATGGTTGCTGACCCGTTTTGCCTGGTTCTCAAAGTTCGTACTCTGATTGACATCCCCGATGCGGTACTCATATAACATATCCGGTATCACCATAATACGGTCCGCATGCACAAACGGAAGAATAGCAAACTCCTGATCTTCAAAGTATGTATGCTCACTCATACGGATACCGGTTTCCCTTAAGAACTCCGTATTAAAGCACATCGAGTGAAAGTCAAGACAATTGCTGACATCGTCATATTTATCTGAAAGTTTGATCATGTCGATCTGACGATCATTTACACTGCTGACCGGGGAATATTCCAAAACAACGCCATTTGAAATATTTACGGTTTTAAAGCCCATGATCACAGCTTCTACATCAGAAGCTTCCAGCTTATCCAATACCCCTTTTAAATTTTCAGTTGTGATCCAGTCATCGGCATCGACTACTTTATAATATCTGCCGCTGGCTGCATCAAGGCCCGCATTAATGCCTGAACCATGACCGCCGTTTTCTTTATCGATCACCCTTACATCCAATGGATATTTTTCCTCATAAGCGTGCGCAATCTCGCTGGTCCTGTCTTTTGAACCATCGTTTACTATGATCACTTCAAGGCGTTCATCAACTCCACACATGGAATCAAGGCACTTCTCGAGAAATGCTTCAACATTATATGACGGAATTGCAATTGTCAGTTGTTTCATCTTCTCTCCAACTTTTTTATATTTTACTGAAAAGACCGATTATCGTTCCTGCCCCATAACACACATGCATCGCTGCAAAGATTCCGGGGAGGGCAAGATTGGTAAACTGGAAACCTTCTCTTGCAGAACCGATAATTAAAAATACAATACTGAGGAAAATGTATAGTCCCCACATGGCAATGCACAGCCACGGAAAACCCAATCCTGCTATGATCGCTGTAATGACGATCGCTGCTACAAACAGCGCAGGCACAAAGTGAAAAAGCGAAAAGCAATGCGGATTCACCTTTAAGGTTTTTCCGATCCACAGACCATTTCTGAATTTCTGTTTCAGCATTTTTCTGAAATTAGGTCGGATCAGTTCATATGACTTTACGTTCGGGCTATAGCACATTTTATAACCCGCCTGACGGATCCGATAGCTCATATCATTGTCTTCCGTATATTTCAGGATTTCGTTATATGGTCCAACCTTTTCATAAACTTCTCTTTTATACATGCCGTGAAACAACGAATCGACATACATCTGCCTCTCGTCTGCTCTATAATCTGCTGCCCCGCTTCCAAACTTGGATTGCTCTGCAATTAACAAAGTCTTTTTCCACGGAGTTTCCTCATCAATGATATTCGGTCGGGGGCCGCCACTTACATATTCACCACTTTCAAGAACCGCTACATTTTGCCGAATAAAATCGGCTGGTATCGATGCATGAGCATCAATACGGCAGATAGCATCTCCCGAATAATTTGCAAGCATGACATTGCAGCCCTGAGGAAGAAACTGACCCGGATTATCTAAAACCTGGATCTTGTAATAGTCATCCTTATTATCTTCCTGAAACGCCTGCATCAGTGCTTTTGTTCCATCTGCTGAGCGGCTGTCGATCAAAAGCACTTCCGTCTTCTCTTTCGGATAGTCCTGCGCCAGGATATCTTCTAGGAGTTTGGGAAGGTACGCCTCTTCGTTATATGCGACTACTGCAATGGATACGATCACTTCTGCTTAACCTCAAAATCTTTTTCCGAATACTCTTTTCCTAGTACGGCCCAGACAGATTTCCACATGATATTGCACTCATAGCCGAAAGTAAATTTCTTAAGGCTCGCCAGATTATATTTCATTTTTTCCGGCAGGATCTTTTCTACATAGACCTTATCGACTTCATCTGATGAAAGTCCTTTTAATATTTTTTCTTCGTCTTTGTAATAAATACTGCACTCACTGGTAGCTCCCGGAGGAAGCAATAAAGTCGCCATCATTTCAGGCGTATACTTCTCAACATATTTCGGAACTTCAGGACGTGTTCCTACAAAGGTCATCTTTCCTCTTAAGATATCCAGAACCTGACAGAACTCATCTGCTCTGATTTTTCTTACGAACTTACCGACTCTGGTAATTCTGGAGTCGTGATCCTGCGTCACACTTGATCCTTTTTTGTCAGCGTCTGCCACCATACTGCGGAATTTAAAAATACGAAAATGCTCTCCGTAACGGGTCACGCGAACCTGGCGATAAAAAACCGGCCCTTTGGAATCGATAACGATTGCCAGAGCAAGTCCTGCCATAAACCACCAGATCACAAGAATGATAACGGTGGCAACAAAAATATCCCAGACGCGCTTTAAGAAAAGCTGTCCTCTTCTTTTATATAAAATATCGTAGTATTCTTTTACTTCCGGAGTTCTCATATTCTCCGGAAGGTCTTCCCATTTTCGTAAAATCATGAAATGTAATCCCGGGTAATCTTTATAAATTGTTCGATAATATAATCGGTCTCTTCTTCTGTCAGTCTTGTATGCAGAGGAAGTGTGATCTCGTTTGCGTAGTGTTCATACGCATTCGGATAGTCTTTAATATCAAATCCCAGCTTCTGATAAGCACTTAAGAGCGGAAGCGGTTTATAGTGTACGTTACACGCAATTCCGGCCTCAGCCATCTTTGTGATGATCTCATTTCTTCTTGCATCTCCGGAGCGTTCTTTCTGAAGAAGCTCAAAGGGTATCCGCGTCAGATACAAATGGCCGGAAGATATATGCTCCTCCGTATAATGAGGCAGCACTTCTATGCCAAGTGGTTTAAATGCGGCATCATACTTTTGGATCATAGCCTTACGTTTTTCTAATAACTGAGGATAACGCTCAAGCTGCGCAAGACCAATCGCAGCCATGATGTCTGTCATATTGCACTTATACCATAAGCCTTCTACATCATATTCCCATGCACCAGGTTTATTCTTTGTAAAGGCATCCTTACTCTGTCCATGCAAGGAATAAAGTTGGATCTGATGATAGATTTCTTCGTCATCCACATCCTCAAAAGATTTCCAGCTAAGACAGCCGCCCTCTCCTGTCGTCAGATTCTTTACAGCATGAAAACTAAAAGCCGTAAAATCAGCTATGGTTCCAACATTCTTACCTTTATAGGAGGCGCCGAGCGCATGCGCACCATCAGCAAGTACAGCTACTCTTCCCAAAGACTTCTGAAGTCTTCCCGCAAGGCCTTCCTCTTTACATGGAGTAAAGAGATCTTTTTTATCATTCACGATCTGAAGGATCCTGTCATAGTTACAAGGAATTCCTGCAAGGTCAACAGGAATGATCGCTTTCGTCTTTTCCGTGATCGCATTCTTAAGCGCATCATAATCCATTTCCAGACTGTCCTTTTGACAATCCACCAATTTGATCGTTGCGCCTACATGGTCAATCACAGAAGCGCTCGCGGTATATGTATAGGCACAGGTGATAACCTCATCACCTGGTCCAATCCCGAGCAGTCTTAAAGCCATTTCCGCACAGGCGGTTTGGCTGTTTAAACAGACAGCTCTTTTTGTTCCAATAAACGCTGCAAGATTTTCTTCAAGCTGCTTCACTCTCGGCCCGGTAGTGATCCAGCCGGAGTGAAGCGCTTCTGATACATATTCAATTTCCTTTTCCGAAATATCCGGAGGAGAAAAAGGGATTTTCATGATCAATAGTTCTCTGCACTGATCTCAAAATAGCTCTGCGGATGTGCACAAGTCGGACATACATCCGGTGCTTTTTCTCCTACTACGATATGACCGCAGTTTCTGCACTCCCAGATCTTAACTTCGCTCTTTGCAAATACCTCAGCCATCTCAATATTCTGAAGCAGTTTTCTATAGCGCTCTTCATGATGTTTTTCAATGGCAGCTACCAGACGGAATTTTTCTGCAAGCTCCGGAAATCCTTCTTTCTCTGCTGTCTCAGCAAAGCCGGCATACATATCTGTCCACTCAAAGTTTTCTCCGTCTGCTGCATCATTCAGGTTTTCAACAGTTCCAGGAACAGCACCGCCGTGCAGTTCTTTAAACCACATCTTTGCATGTTCTTTTTCATTATTTGCTGTTGCTTCAAAGATTGCAGCAATCTGCTCAAATCCATCTTTCTTTGCTTTAGAAGCATAGTAGCTGTATTTATTTCTCGCCTGACTTTCACCTGAGAAAGCTGCTTCTAAATTCTTTTCTGTCTGAGTTCCTTTGTATTTGTTCTCCATAATAAAAACCTCCTTAAGTTTTACTGAATTCTGTTTTGCAAATAATGCGGAAGAAATGTGCCGCACGCCGGGCATCTGACTTCGCCTACAAAATCCCTGAAGCCATGACTTCTGACTCGGTTATTCAGCCAGTGATTACGATGCACCTCGCTGTCCCGATACGTAAAGTCGGCCTTGCAATGAAAACAAACTGTTCTGTATACATTTCCGCCCGGGTTATTTGGTATGTTGATAATTTCCATAATTGCCCTCCATCAAAAGTACTGCTATTTGCTATTTTCGGGTCAGGATCACATCAAGATCTACAACCCCTCCAATGCCATTTACATGTCCTTCTGAAGAATACTGCCATGCTTCGATCTCGTATGGATAATTCAATTCCTTCTCATACTTGGCAAGCCAGACACCGTATCCTTCCAGATCATAGAGGTTCATCTTGTTGCAAAGCCACATCTGATTTCCGTAGATGCCAGGTGTATAGCCGGCCTTTTTAACATACTCACAAAATGCAATTGCATTTGCAGCATGCTCTTCGCCTGTCAGCACATCAGTTCTTGCGGTATCGTAATTGATTTCTTCTGTATCATAGTAGATTGGAAGATCCAGTTCATATGGCTTTACCATATCAATTGCAAACTGAGCCTCTTCCTCCGCTTCTTCAACATTTACTGCTTGAGAGAAGACATAAACGCCAATTTTGATGCCGGCTTTCGATGCTTCCTTCAAATTGTAATAGGCATACTCATCATTCATGATGATTCCGGATCCATAGGTTCTGTATCCGACTCTGATGATCGCATACTCTACCCCGGCAGCCTTTACTGTCGGCCAGTCAATAATACCCTGGTTTGAAGATACATCAATTGCGATCCCGGATTCATACCCTTTTCCCGTGTAAGTTATAAACCCGTTTTCAGTCTTAAACAGAGTATCATCCAGATCATTCATCTTCGCATCCGGATACCATTCCAACTGGATAAAGTTTCCGTTACCGTCATATGCACCGGCATCTAAAGGGTTTTCAATATTATCCGTTTTTGTGCTGCGTTTTACTTTTTCCGCACCACATGCGAAAAGAGAAAATACAGCCGCAAGAACAAGTAATGATGCCAATAAAATTCCAAACAGTTTACGCTTCAAGCTTTACTCCTTTTGCATAATGCCCTGTTCAAGAGTTGCTACCATTTCTTTTGCTTTTTCTTCATTTTCAGCTTTTACGCCAACATAGTATTTGATCTTTGGCTCCGTACCAGAAGGACGAACGCAGACCCAGGCATCCGGGAGATCAAAGTATAAAACATTGGACTTCGGAAGTCCGGTCGTCTCCGGCTTCTGATAATCAAGTGCACTTAAGATCTCAAAACCACCAAGTTCCTTCGGCGGGTCGTTTCGCATATCTTCCATCGTTTTAGCGATGGCAGCCATACCATCAATTCCTTTTTTCGTAATAGAGATCGTTTTCTCTAAATGGAATCCATATTTTTGATGCATTGCTTCTACTGCATCCCAGAGGGTCTTGCCCTCAGATTTATAAAACGTGCACATCTCGCAAAGCTTAAGAGCAGCAACGCAGGCATCCTTATCTCTTGCATAAGTACCAACTAAATAACCATAGCTTTCTTCATATCCAAAGAGGTATGTTCCTTTTCCGCTCTCTTCACTCTTTAAGATCTCAGCGCCGATATTCTTAAATCCTGTAAGAACTTTCTTTACTTCAACTCCATAGCTTTCAGCGATGGTATCGAACAAGCGGCTTGAAACAATAGAGCGAACTACGAAGCCATCATCAGGGAGCGTTCCGTTTGCTTTTCTTCTGCTTAATTCATATTCACAGATCAGGCAGCCGATCACATTTCCGTTCAGTTCATGATAGATGCCATCTTTATCCCGTACATGCATTCCGATACGGTCTGCATCCGGATCTGTTGCGATAATGATATCCGCATTTTTCTCCTGTCCCAGTTTGTCAGCCAATGCAAATGCTGCAGGCATTTCAGGATTCGGGAACTCTACCGTCGGGAAGTTACCATCCGGCTTTTCCTGCTCCGGAACAACCGTAAAATCTGTAAAGCCGAATCTTTCAAGAAGTTTCGGAACGATCATGATACCTGCTCCATGAAGCGGGGTATAAACGACCGTAACATCTTTTGCCATTTCTTTGATAACGGCCGGTTCTTTCACCTGCTTAGAGACTTCTGCCATATAGGCCTCATCCACATCTTCTCCAATACTGATGTAAAGGCCTTTTTGAATTGCCTCTTCTTTATCCATCATCTTCGGGGATGAGAAGTTTGTAACTTTATTAACGCATTCCATGATGCCTGTATCATGCGGCGGTGTTACCTGTGCGCCATCTGCCCAATATGCTTTGTATCCATTATACTCTGCAGGGTTATGGCTTGCGGTGATATTAACTCCGGCAATACAATTCAAGTGGCGAACTGCAAATGAAAGTTCCGGTGTCGGACGGAGTGATTCAAAAACGTATGCTTTGATCCCGTTTGCATTCAAAACAGATGCTGTAATTTCTACAAACTCCGGAGACATCCTGCGGGAATCACATGCGATCGCAACTGCCGGATCGCTGCATCCTGACTGATTGATATAATCAGACAGACCCTGTGTTGCTTTAGCAACCGTGTATTTATTCATACGGTTAGTTCCGGCACCAATTACACCACGAAGACCAGCAGTTCCAAACTCCAGTTCCTGGAAGAAACGGTCTTTAATCTCCGCATCATTATCAGCGATCGCTCTGAGTTCTTCCTTGGTCTCCTCATCAATTGCCGGATCATTCAGCCAACTTTCATATACTTCCTTATACTCCATAGTTACCCCCTTTGCTTAGCAATAAGCCCAAGTAATACTTCTCTATGATTTAGATCAGGATTATCTATCACCTGATTTAAAAGCATATTTAATGTTTCGCCCACCAGTTCTCCTTTTGGAATTCCGGCTTCGATCAGATCAGTTCCACTGACTGCGAGATGCGAAATTTCATATGGTTCTTCCGCATCCATGATCTGCTTCAAAATCGTCCTGATCTCATCTGCCGGGATATTAAGGATCAATTCCCGATAGCGAAGAACAAGGGCAAACAGTTCTTCTCCCTGCTTATGAAGCGCCTTTTTTACTGCGCTCTTTTCAGCTTCTACATTTTTATCTTTAAATTGTATGATTCCTGATACCAACTTAATCGTACGGTTATCATATTTCATCAGCTTGAGTGCACGCTTCGTCTCCTCTGCTGTCAGATTATGGAAAAATGCGGCTAAACGCAATACTTTTTTCTCTTCATCTGTGCCGGAGATTTTGTGATAACAATCTGCGATCTCATCATCAAAGCATTTTTTTACCAGCGCTTCATCAGGTACGATAAACCTTCCCATTCCAAGCGAAGCATACTGGCCGGCTTTTTCCGGATGATCGCTGAGCAGTGTTTTTTCAAACTCAACCCTAATACGCTCCATGCTGACATTCGAAAGATTTTGTACATGCCGGCCGATCGCAGCCAATGTCACAGTTTCGATTTTAAACGAAAGCTGAGCGGAAAAACGGACTGCTCTCATGATCCTTAGCGCATCTTCTGAAAATCTGGCGTTCGGATCTCCTACACAGCGGATCAGCCTGTTATCTAAATCTTCCAATCCGTCAAACATATCCACAACACCTTTTTCCGGAGAATATGCAAAGGCGTTGATTGTAAAATCCCTGCGCTTTAAATCTTCTGCAAGCGACCTGGTAAAAGTAACATTCTCCGGATGGCGTCCATCTTTATAATCTCCGTCGATCCTGTAAGTTGTCACTTCATAACCGATGCCATATTTGATCACCATTACCGTACCATGCTGAATGCCTGTATCCACGGTATTAGAAAACAGGCTCTTCACTTGTTCAGGAAGAGCCGATGTCGTTATATCCCAATCTTTCGGTTCCAGCCCCAAAATCGCATCGCGTACGCAGCCGCCTACGATATACGCCTCATAGCCGGCATCGTGAAGCGTCTTCAGGATTTCCCTGACAGCGCCCGGAACCATAATTGTAAGTTTATCAATATCAAACATATGCATATATTTAATGGCTCAGTGTTTCACCACTGAGCCGAGCGGAATTTGCTACGCGAAGCGTTTCCACTGCAAATTCCTGCTCAGTATCTCATGCTAAATTTGCTTTGCAAATTTAGTATGCTTTACCCCAGTAAACCATAGTTTTAGCAGGCTTTCCGCAGCATACGCAAACGTCCGATAAAGTCTCCTGCTCAAACGGCATGCAGCGGGAAGTAGCTGTGGTATCTTCTTTGATCTTAAGCTCGCAAGCCTGATCGCCGCACCACATTGCTTTTACAAAGCCCGGTTTATTTTCAATGATATCTTTAAACTCATCATAAGTTTTAGCTACGAAGGTATGAGAATCGCGGTGTTCTCTTGCGCGCTCAAGCATATCATGCTGCATGATCTCTAAGATCTGTCCGATGCGGTCCGGAATATTTTCAATAGAAACGAAATACTTTTCACGTGTATCTCTTCTTACAATGACAGCCTGTCCGGCTTCAATATCCTTCGGTCCGATCTCAACACGAAGAGGGATTCCTCTGATCTCCTGCTCACTGAATTTCCATCCAGGGCTCTTGTCAGTCTCATCAATTCCGACTCTGATGCCTGCTGCCTTGATCGCCCTATAAATCTCATCCGCTTTTTCAAGAACGCCTTCTTTATGCTGCGCTACAGGGATCACCATAACCTGAGTCGGTGCAATACGCGGAGGAAGTACCAGTCCGGAATCATCACCATGAACCATGATCAGCGCACCAATCGTACGGGTGGACAGTCCCCAGGAAGTCTGATGTACAAACTGCAGCTGGTTGTTCTTATCGGTATATGTCATATCAAAAGCTCTTGCAAAGCCGTCACCGAAGTTGTGGCTGGTGCCGCTCTGCAGTGCTTTTCCATCATGCATTAATGCTTCGATCGTATATGTAGCTTCTGCGCCTGCGAATTTTTCTTTATCTGTTTTCTGGCCCTTGATCATCGGGATTGCCAGATAATGCTCACAAAAATCTGCATAAACATTCAGCATCTGGATCGTACGTTCCTGCGCTTCCTCAGCAGTTGCATGAACCGTATGGCCTTCCTGCCATAAGAATTCGGAAGAGCGAAGGAACGGACGTGTCGTCTTTTCCCATCTGACAACAGAGCACCACTGATTGTACAGTTTCGGAAGGTCTCTGTAAGACTGTACGATATTCGAATACAGTTCGCAGAAGAAGGTCTCGGAAGTCGGTCTTAAAACAAGTCTTTCTTCCACTGGATCTGTACCAACCTGGGAAACCAATGCCCATTACGC
>ODAI011977306.1_pt1 | contig 11162 bp, 13 predicted proteins | sample 1539321 | NCBI WGS metagenome assembly ODAI01 (sample SAMN02144231, study PRJEB22623) | gut metagenome | biome: sheep rumen | host: Ovis aries | place: New Zealand | reverse complement strand
TGGTTCACGAAACATATTGCTATGTCATTCTTTTACATAATTAATGCTGGATATCTAACACAAAGTGTGGTATAGTAGAATAGAAAAGAGGTGATGACGTGAACTATATTGGATCAAAACAATCATTAATGGGATTTTTGACAGATACCATTACCGATGTTGTAGGAACTGAAATCCAAGGCAAAGTATTTGCTGACTTGTTTGCCGGAACAGGTGCAGTTGGCTCCGAATTCAAAAGAAAAGGCTATAGAGTTATAGCTAACGACATACAAGAATATAGTTTCGTGTTAAACCGTCATCTCATTCAGAATGTTCCTCCGGTAAAAATAGAGATATTAGATTATCTTAATGAACTCAAAGGAACCGAAGGATTTATTTACAAAAACTACTGTGCCGGTTCAGGTAGCGGAAGACAGTACTTTACTGATGAGAACGGCAAAAAGTGCGACGCAATCAGGATTGAGTTGAATGAATTAAAGCGTTCCGGAGAAATAGATGAATCGCAGTATTACTTCCTGTTAGCAAGCCTGATTAACTCAATCGATAAGTATGCGAACACAGCTTCTGTATACGGTGCGTTCCTCAAAAAAGTGAAGAAGTCAGCAGCGAAAGAGTTTGAACTCGAATTGCTTCCGATAATTGATGGTGATAAAGAGAGCAAAGCATATAAAGATAACATCACTAATTTGATAAAGGGCATCGGTGGAGATATTCTCTATATGGATCCACCATACAACGCAAGACAGTATTGCACAAACTATCACGTGCTTGAAACAATTGCCTTATATGATAATCCTGTACTAAAAGGTAAAACCGGACTAAGGGATTATGCAGAACAAAAAAGTGCATTCTGTTCAAAACGAACTGTCGTAGATGCTTTTGATGAAGTATTAAGAAACGCTGAATTCAATTACATATTCCTTAGTTACAATAATGAGGGATTGATGGATTTCAATACAATTCGCAAAACTATGGAAAAGCATGGCGAATATATGCAGTTCAGCACAGACTATAAAAGATTTAAAGCTGATGTGGACGAAAACAGAAATTATTCAGCTGACAAAACAACCGAATATTTACACTGCTTAATCAAAAAGTAACTTCTCTGTTGAGAAGTTGCTTTTTTTCTGTTATAATTATCTCATCAAGTAATAAAGGTGGGGTAATTGTGAATCCATTTAAAGAAGGCAGTACTCAGTATAAAGATTTTGAAACTATGTCAGATTGCAAATGGCATTGTACCAAATGTGAATTACTAAGCGGTCAAGCAAAAACTTGGCAAGTATGGCGTCAGGAAAAAGGCATACAACTTGATCAAGATGAAAATGGCAACTGGTTTAAGAAAATGTACTGCAACAATTGCGGTGCAAATACTATTCATAGAAAATTAAAATCAACAGAAGTTTTAGAAAATACACTTAAGGCAAGAAATAATATTCCAAAAGCCGTGGCTAAAAGAGCGAAGGAATTATACGGTTGTGTTGATGAGTATACAATGAGAACCGAACCGGCTAAAGATTTGGAACTTGATCATCGTGTTCCTCAAGTTAGGTGGGATTCGGATGAAGATGATAACAAGGATCTTACAGATGATCAAATCAAAGAGAAGTTTATGCTTTTAACGAGTAAAAACAACCTCCTTAAATCACGAGTATGTGAACAATGTGCTAAAACTGGCATTAGAGGAAACGGATATAAGGTAATTGAATTTTGGTATATTGGTGGTAAAGAATACGAAGATGCTGTAGGATGTGTGGGATGCTTTTGGCACGATCCGACTACTTGGAGAGCAAAGTTAAATGAATTCGTAAAGGAACATAATAATGGCTAAATATAATGATTTAGACATGAAAAACTGGAAAGAGTACGATGATATACTCACGGATTCGTTATGGATATTTGATAAAAGAGATAAGTCAGGTGTTCATAATGCAAGTTATCACGGAAACTTTGTTCCTCAAATACCGAATCAGTTGTTTAGACGCTATACCAAGAAAGGCGACTGGATTCTTGATCCTTTTTCTGGGGGCGGTACTGCTTTGATAGAAGCGCAGCGTCTCGGACGAAACTCTATCGGTATAGAACTTCAGGAAGAAATCGCTAAGCAGTCACAGGAATTGTTGCTTGAAGAAAAGAATCCTAAAACCAAGGGCAAAATAATCGTCGGCGACAGCAGAACGGTTGATTTAGAAGAAAAGCTTAAATCACTTGGCACTGATAAAGTACAGTTCATTATTTATCATCCGCCATATTGGGACATCATTAAGTTTAGTGAAAACGAAAATGACTTGTCTAACTGCGAAACTCTGAGTGAGTTTCTTGAATCGTTCGGACAAGCCATAGACAATACATCACAGTATCTTGAAAAGAACAGATATTGCGCCGTTGTTATTGGCGACAAATACGCAAACAGTGAAATTATCCCCCTTGGATTCTATTGCATGAATCTATTTCAAATGCGAGGCTTCAAATTAAAAGCAATCCTCGTCAAGAACTTTGATGAAACCAAGGGCAAAGCAAACAAAAAAGCAATCTGGCGTTACAGAGCTTTGGCAAGTGACTTTTATTTGTTTAAGCACGAGTATATATTTGTTTTTAAGAAAACAAAGTGATTGAAAAGGATTACTGTTTGAAACAGTAACAGGAGGCAAATATGGGAGTAATATATATTTTAACGAACCCGTCATTTAAGGAATATGTAAAAATCGGATATGCAAATGATATCGAAAAGAGATTAAAGCAGTTAAACCGCAGCGAAACAATTCCGTATGCGTTTAGGGTTTATGCTATTTATGAAACGGATAATCGTCTGACAGATAAAGAGTTACATAGACTTATTGATAATCTCAATCCGGACCTTAGGACTATTGATAATTTTGACGGCAAAACCAGAACGAAGGAATTTTTTGCGATGTCACCTGAGGAAGCATATTCTTTGTTAGAGTGTATTGCGAAAATAAGCGGAACAGAAGATTGTCTTAAAAGGATGAAGCCGGAGGGACACGAAATCGCTGATGAAGAACTTGCCGAAGAAGTGAGAGAAACAGCACGCAGAGGTCCGTTTAAGTTTAGCGATTGCAACATTCCATTTGGAAGTGAAATTGAGTTTGTTGAAAATACTAGTGTTAAACCCATTGTTGTTGATGACAGACACATAGAATATGATGGAGAAACTACATCCTTGTCCGCATTAGCACAGAAATTGAAAGGCTTTGACCATCCAGTTCAGGGAACACTTTGGTTTACATATAATAACAAAAGGCTTAGTGACATTCGTGATGAAGTTGAAAAAGCAAAAGGGTGAAGATAAATAATAAGGAAGGAATACTATGACAGATAGAGATGTTAAGGAAATGTGTAAGATGGTAATAGATAAAAGCAAACAGCCTCTTACAAAAGAAGAAAAAGAAACAATAAAATTTGAGATTGATAATGCAAAGAGTTTTAGTGATTTATTAAGCATTGCTTTGGCAAAAGAGTTTCTAATTGCCAATAGAAAGAAATAAAACCATTAAAGGCGCGGGGCTCACCGCGCCTATTATTTTATCTGGACTTTTGGGTTGGTTTGTGATAGTTGTTGTGTTGCAAAGGAGTGATACAATGACAACACTTGAAAATCTTTACAATGGAAATATCCGCCCGTGCGAGCTTGAAAAGCTTGCCGAACGGGAGGATTACAAAGCAGCGTTGAAACAAGTATGCGACATTAGAGATGAATTTGAAGCAAATCTCTCAGAATTGCAGAAATATCTATTTGATAAGTATGTAAAAGAAAGTGATGTGCTTTCGCTGATAGTAGAGGAAGAGATATTCAAAGAAGGGTTCTCTCTTGCGATGAGAATAAAAGATGAAGTGAAAGATGCCAAGGAAGTGGCGTTGTATAAAGACTTTGAAGATATGCCGCCGGAACTCACTATTCCTGAAGTAGCGAAACTATTAAGAGTATCCCCCAATCATTTATACTATATGGTAGAAAAAGATAAAACCTTCCCTGTACTACGACTGGGAAGGAAGAAACTGATACCAAAAGATGAACTCAAAGAATGGATAAAAAAGAATTGCCGAAAATAATATAATGCTCAAAATGTAAAATCCAGCCGTTTTTGACTGGCTGAAAACCCATCAGCAGTTTATTTGACTGGCTGGCGTCGAATCAGCAGGTCAGAAAGTTTGAAAACTCGTTATTCAGGGCAAAATAACAGACAAATCATTGCAAAAAATCTATCAAAAATCTAAAAAAGAGTTAGCATTTTGAAAACTTTTATTTCATAAGTGGTCAAATAAGTGGTCAATAAGTGGTCATGTGCTCAAAATGTCCCTTTTTTGGCCTGATGATTATTTGTCTTTTTCAGCAAATTTAAAGGGGCGTTTTTTGGACTGATATTAGTTTTTGTGCATTTTAGAATTGAAAATCAATTTTTGCAATCGTGCTCAACAACCACAACATGTTGTGGTGTAAAAACAAAGAAACCACTATAAATAGTGGTTTCAGTGGTGGGCAGAGGTGGATTCGAACCACCGAAGTCGTTGACGTCAGATTTACAGTCTGATCCCTTTGGCCGCTCGGGAATCTGCCCATATTATTGGAGCTGGTGAACGGACTCGAACCCCTGACCTGCTGATTACAAATCAGCTGCTCTACCAACTGAGCTACACCAGCGTATTTATAACGCTTAAATAATATATCATAAGTAGGGCGCATAGTCAAGTCTTTTTTAAAATTATTTTCCCCAGTCGGATATTAAATTTTCTACCATATTTACATCCTTTGTGATGATGTTATCAGGGCTTGCCATAAGCATTTTTTTAACAATTCGCTCGCTGTCGACAGTCCACACAGAAAGCTTATAGCCGTTCTGATGCAGAAGCTCGGAAAGCGTTGTACCGGCGTACTGAAAATAGCAGTTAATGCCGATTGCGCCCGTTTCAGCAAGCATATCAAGGAGCTTCTGACGGTAGTCATCCATAAAGACCTTCGTACGGGAAGGCATATAATTTACATAAAAAGGAATATCCTTGCAGTCGGACTCTTTGACAGTTTGCGCCTGTCTTACCTCGATTCCCGTCATAAAGCATCTGTCGACAAGATTATATTCAACAAGAAGCTGATAAAGCCCGTTGAGCGTTCTCATTTCCTTTATATTAAGATTGATACCGACAGATGTCGGCTTGATAAGCTCAAAAGCTTCACCAAGCGGTACGCCGTCGTTATTCGTAACAACGATATCGTGGGAAAGCACAATTGTTCCGTCGGGGCGCTGCCTGATGTCAAGCTCAATCACCTGAACCTCATTTTCAATCGCAGCGTTAACGAAGTCAAGAGGCTCCGATACGCCGAAGGCGCCCATATTCGCTGTGATTGTAAACCCGTCGACAATCACAAGCTTACGCTCGTCATAAGTCTTTGTAACGGCATATTCGGCAACACCGACTACCATTGCGACGGACACAATAAACGCAAAAACCTGATAGGAAAAATGCGCAGCCCATGTCGGAGTCAGACTACGCTTTAAAAACCTCTTGAATTTTTGCCACCTTGTCAAAGGCTGTTCAGTCATAATAACAACTCCGAAAGAATACTTGGGAGGGCTTTTGCCCTCCCCCGTTAATAATTAATCGTTTGTACTGCCTGAATAGTTAGGCGCTTCCTTAGTGATTGAAACATCGTGCGGATGGCTTTCAACAAGACCTGCGCCGGTGATTTTAATAAATCTTGCGTTTGTTCTGAGCTCCTCAACCGTATGACAGCCGCAGTAGCCCATACCTGAGCGCAGACCGCCCATCATCTGGAATACAGTATCGCTGAGAGGTCCCTTATAAGGTACACGACCCTCGACGCCTTCGGGAACGAACTTCCTTGTACCTGTCTGGAAATACCTGTCGGCGCTGCCCTTATTCATAGCGCCGAGCGAGCCCATACCTCTGTAAACCTTAAACTGTCTGCCCTGATAAATCTCAGAATCGGAGGGTGATTCCTCACAGCCGGCAACAAGCGAGCCCACCATAACAACCGAGCCGCCTGCAGCAATTGCCTTAACAATCTCGCCGCTGTACTTGATACCGCCGTCCGCGATAATCGGAATACCGTATTTATCAGCCATTTCAGCCGAGTCGCAGATTGCGGTAATCTGAGGAACGCCGATACCTGCGACAATTCTTGTTGTACATATTGAGCCGGGTCCGATACCGACCTTAACTGCGTCTGCACCTGCTTTGATAAGAGCCTCGGTAGCTTCCGCAGTTGCAACATTACCTGCGATAAGTGAAATCTGAGGAAAGGCATTTTTAACCTTATCAACAGCAGTCATAATGTTCTTGCTGTGGCCGTGCGCGGAGTCAAGCACGAAGGCGTCAACGCCTGCGTCAACAAGAGCCTGCGCTCTGTCAAGAACATCATTTGTAACGCCGAGTGCCGCAGCGCAGAGAAGCCTTCCGCCTGCGTCCCTTGCGGTGTTCGGATACTTAACACTCTTCTCTATATCCTTGATTGTAACAAGACCCGAGAGCTTACCCTCGCTGTCAACGATAGGAAGCTTCTCCACCTTTGAATTCATAAGAATCTTCTTAGCTTCATCAAGTGTTGTACCCTTCATTGCGGTTACAAGCTGGTCCTTGGGAGTCATAACCGAAGCAAGTTTTACGCTGTAATCAGTCATAAAACGAAGGTCTCTGTTAGTGATAATACCGACGAGAGTACCGTCAGCCTCGCACACAGGCACGCCGCTGATGTGATACTTGTGCATAAGCTCCTCAGCGTCAGAGGCAAGATGTGATGGCGAAAGGAAAAACGGATTTGTAATAATGCCGTTCTCAGACCTCTTAACCTTGTCAACCTCAGTTGCCTGGTCCTCAATCGTCATATTCTTATGAATTACGCCGATACCACCCTCACGCGCAATTGCGATAGCCATTCTCGACTCTGTTACAGTGTCCATAGCGGCGGTCATAAGAGGAATATTAAGAGTAATATCCTTAGTAAGCCTTGTCTTGAGTGAAACCTTGTCAGGTGTAACATCACTCTCGGCAGGAATTAAAAGCACATCGTCAAAAGTAAGACCCTCTTTTACAAACTTTTTACCGTAATCAAGCATAGTAGTACCTCCCGGTTATTATTTATATAATAATATTTTTACTATAATAACACTTTTTAATTGACTGTTCAAGTATTATTTGCAATTTGACTTATCATAGAAGCTGTGCGCTCAGCTGTCTGATTACCGCAGTCAACAGCGGCATCCGCCCATTTCTCGTAAAGAGGAAGCCTGTTTTTATACATCTGCTCAAGGTTTTCGCCCTCCTTCAGAAGAACTCCCCTTGTTTCAAGATTTGAAATCCTGCGCTTCATCTCATCAAAATCAAGCCGCAGATATATGATTTTACCAAGGCTTTTCAGATGCTTCATAGCCCTGTCGGAATAGATTACGGAACCGCCCGTGGCAATCACCGTTCCTTTAATGTCAAGGGAGCAGATTGCCTCCTCTTCCTTTCTTGTAAAATAATCCTCGCCCTTTTCCTCAAGTATCTGCTGAAGGCTCATACCCTCTATATTCTGAATAAGAAGGTCGGTATCATAGAAATTCTTGAGGAGCATTTTTGCACAAATAACGCCGCAGGTGGACTTACCGCTGCCGGGCATACCGATAAGAATAATATTTTCACTGTTCATTATTTCACGCCCACTCTCCTGCAGTAGTCATAAAGCTCACAGCCGTCGCAGTGCGCCTTTCGCGCCGTACAGGTATCCCTGCCGAACATTACAATCCTGTGGCAGAAATCGGAGCCCTCCTCGACGGGCACAATCTTTTTAAGCGCAAATTCAATCTTGGCAGGCTCCTTTACATTAACCAGTCCGAGCCTGTTTGAAATCCTTATCATATGGGTATCGACGACTATGCTCTCCTTACCGTAAACATCGCCGACAATCAGATTTGCAGTCTTTCTTCCTACTCCCGAAAGGGTAAGAAGGTCATCAATATTATCGGGCACAACGCCGCCGAAATTATCGCGCACCGACTGTGCCATTGAAACAATCGAAGCCGCCTTGTTCTTGTAAAAGCCGCAGCTTCGGATAATCTCCTCGACATCCTTTACATCGGCGTTGCAGTAATCGTCAAGCGTCTTATACTTACCGAAAAGTACGGGCGTAACGATATTCACTCTTGCGTCGGTACACTGAGCGGACAGCCTTACTGCCACAAGAAGCTCAAACGGATTTGAATATGTAAGGGAACATCTCGCGTCGGGATATTTCTCCTTCAGCGCTTCAATTATATGTAAAACTCTCTCTTTTTTCGTCATGGTATAAGCTTCCCCGCATCGCTGTAAATATTGTACCACTGCTCGCGGCTTAAACTTACGCCGTCCGCCTTAAGCATGGAAACAAGCCTGTCCGTATTCGTCGTGCCGATAATCGGCTGAACAAAACCGAGCTTCATAAGCCACGCTATTGAAAGCGCCTCGGGCGTAACGCCAAAAGAGTCCGCCCATTCCTTCAGCCTTGCGTTTTCCTCCTCAAGCGAAGAATCGCCCGGGAAAAAGCCGTTATCGCTCCTGAGCGGTCCCCAAGCCTGAATCGTCATATCGTGAAGCCTGCAATAAGGGAGTATTCCTCCGTCGCGGTCAAGCGCAAAATCGTTATTCATATTAACGCACATCCACTCATCAATCATAGCGGAATGGAAAAGACCGAGCTGAAGCTGATTTGTGAGTATCGGCTGAGATACATATTTTTTAAGAAGCTCCGTCTGCGCAGGGCTGAAATTCGACACGCCGAAATTCCTTACAAGTCCCCTGCTCTCAAGCTCGTCAAACGCCTCTGCAACCTCATATCCGTTCATCAGGACATCGGGTCGGTGGAGGCACAGCACATCGACATAATCAAGACCCATACGCCTGAGCGAGCCCTCAACGCCTGAAATAATATGCTCCTTTGAAAAATCGTAAAAGCCCTTGCGGATACCGCATTTTGTCTGAACGACAATGCTGTCGCGGTCTACGCCCTTAACAGCCCTGCCGAAATACTCCTCGCTCACGCCGCCGTAATAGATGTCGGCATTATCAAAGAAATTAATTCCCTGCTCGAGCGCCGTTTTGATATGGGTGTTCACCTCAGCCTCGCTCTTACCTCCGAGGCGCATACAGCCGAGCATTATCTGCGATACTTCATAATCCGCAAACTTAATCTTTTTCATTTTTCTTCACCTTGTCCCAGTAGGATTTAAACGCCTGTTCATTTTTATTGTCGCCATAGATATAATACTGCCTGTCCTTGATTTCGTCGGGCAGGTATTGCTGATATGTCCAGTGATTTTTGAATTCGTGGGGATAGATATAAAACTGACCCTTAACCTCCCTGTCCTCGCCGTCATAATGCTTGTTTTGAAGCTGGCGCGGTATAGGTCCGTAATTGCCGCTGCTCACATCAGCCATAGCAGAGTCGATAGCGTTAACGCCTGAATTACTCTTAGGCGCGTTTGCAACAAGGATTACAGCGTCTGCAAGCGGTATTTTAGCCTCGGGCAGTCCGACTGCCTGAGCAATATCAACGCAGGATTTCACTATCGGTATTATCTGAGGATAAGCAAGTCCCACATCCTCGCAGGCGCAGACCATAAGCCGTCTGCAAGCCGAGGGTAAATCCCCTGCCTCAAGAAGCCTTGCAAGATAATGAAGCGCCGCGTCCGAATCAGAGCCGCGCATACTCTTCTGATATGCCGAAATTATATCATAATGCTCGTCGCCGTCCCTGTCGTAACGGACTGAGGACTGCTGTACAAGCTGTGAGGCAAGCTCAAGCGAAACGGACTTTGCGCCGTCCTTTGTCAGCGCCGCGAAAAAGCAGTTTTCAACGCAGTTGAGCGCCTTCCTCACATCGCCGCCCGAGCCCCGTGCAATCCTCTCGCACACGCCCTCCTCAAGCTCAAGAGTAACGCCGTTTTCCTCGGACAGAATTTTAAATCCGCGCTTGATTGCAGGGATGATTTCCTCCCACGAAATAAGCTTGAATTCAAAAACCGTTGAACGGGAAAGAATTGCGGGATAGATATAGAAATACGGATTTTCGGTGGTTGAAGCTATGAGCGTAATCTTGCCGTTTTCTATGTATTCAAGAAGCGTTTGCTGCTGCCTTTTGTTAAAATACTGAATCTCGTCAAGATAAAGCAGTATTCCGTTAGGAGCCGTGAAGGTCCCGATTTCCGCAACAATGTCCTTTATGTCCTGAGTTGAGGCGGTAGTGCCGTTCAGCCGTCTTAATGAGCGATTTGTCTTCTTCGCAATAATCGAAGCGACCGTGGTTTTACCGACTCCGCTCGGTCCGTAAAATATTAAATTGGGTATATCCCCCGAGGTTATAAGGTTATAAAGCGCCTTGCCCTCTGAAAGCAGGTGCTTCTGCCCTACCACATCCTCAAGGCTCTCGGGTCTTATTCTGTCTGCAAGCGGTTTTCTCATAAATCCTTCCTCTTTGAATAAACACATCCGCAAAAATCCTGACGGTAAAGCCCGTACTCCTTTGAAAGCTCAATTGAGCGCTTATAGCCCTCGCGCTTTTTAAAATCGGAATAAAGCCACCTTACGCCGTATTCTTCGGACAGTTTAACGCCTGTCTCATTAATTTTTTCTGCATTTTTCAGCGGACTGATTGAAAGGGTTGTGCAGAAATAATCAAAGCCCTTTTCCTTTGCAAGCTGCGCCGCTTTTCTCATTCTCAGCTCATAACAGCGAAAGCACCTTGCGCCGCCCTCGCGGCAGTCCTCATAGCCCTTTGCAATCTCCTCAAACCTCTTTGCCTCATAGTCGCAGTCAAGAAGCGTTACGGGATTCTTTACGGGCAGACTTTCAATAAGCCTTATCTGCTCAGCCTTGCGCTTTTCGTACTCCTCGCGCGGAGATATATTAGGATTATAATATAAAACCGTAATACGAAAATACTGCGAGAGATACTCAATACAATAGCTTGAGCAGGGCGCGCAGCAGCTATGCAGTAAAAGAGAGGGCGCAATGCTCCCTCTCTCATTTTCTATAATCTCATCAAGTTTTTTCTGATAGTTTATCTTGTTCATACCTTTGATAAATAATTAGTCGGGTTTACCCTTGTTCCGTCAAAACGCACCTCGAAATGGCAGTGCGGTCCTGTTGAGTTACCTGTAGAGCCGCTCTTT
>ODAI014366168.1_pt1 | contig 11163 bp, 9 predicted proteins | sample 1539321 | NCBI WGS metagenome assembly ODAI01 (sample SAMN02144231, study PRJEB22623) | gut metagenome | biome: sheep rumen | host: Ovis aries | place: New Zealand | reverse complement strand
TGGAGGAGGAGACGATTGACGAGGTTATCCGTATTCTGTCGAGTGAGTTTGACAAATAGAATCCCTTTTAAAACGTGTTGAGATGAGTATTAGACTGAACAAAGCCATAAAGGAATGCAACGTAGGGTTGCAGACTGCCGTCGAGTTCCTTCAGAACAAGGGATTTGAGGATGTTGAGATGAGCCTGAACGCGAAAATCTCGGACGAGCAGTATGAGTTGCTGCAGAAGGAGTTCAAACCGGACAGTGCCTTGCGTGATACTGCGAAGGAGAAGATCATGCAGCAGCGCGAGGAGAAGGAGCGTAAGGAGAAGGAGCGCCTTAAGGCTAAGATGGAGGCTGAGGCAGAGGCGAAGGCTAAAGCTGAGGCAGAGGCCAAGAAGCGTGCCGAGGAACTGGCTAAGATGACTCCGAAGGTTGTCGGACATATAGACCTGGACAAGCCTAAGACGGTGAAGGCTGAGCCTGTGGCAGAGCCGGCAGCAAAGCCTGTAACGGAGCCGGAGGCAGATGTCGCCGTGCCAGGCAAGGATGTTCCTGCCGAGAAGGAAGGCCCGCAGATTATTACTGACGGAAAGGTTACGGGTACGCTGGAGAACGGTGTGTTCCGCCTGAACATACCGCAGCAGAACACTCCAGAACTGAAGGTCAAGGGAACCATTGACCTGTCTGCCATAAACCAGAGTACACGTCCTAAGAAGAAGTCTAAGGACGAGCGCAAGAAAGAGCGTGAGGAAAAGGCTGGCAAGAAACGTCAGCGCATAGGCAAGGAACGCGTGGACGTGAATGCCGTTATCAAGGAGCAGCGCAACAATAATGGCAACAACGGCGGCAATGTCCCTAACCAGCAGGGTGGGGGCAAGAAGAAAAAGAAGAACATGCCTAAGCAGCAGCCTCAGCAGCCGGAAGTGAGCGAAGAGGAGGTTGCAAAGCAGGTACGTGAGACGCTGGCTCGCCTGACTAACAAGAACAAGGTGGGCAAGGGTGCCAAGTATCGTCGTGAGAAGCGTGATGCCATCCGTGAGCATATGGAGGAGGAGATGATGAACGAGATGGCTGAGAACAAGGTACTGAAACTGACCGAGTTCGTGACGGCCAACGAGCTTGCCACGATGATGAACGTGCCTGTGACGAAGGTAATCGGGACATGTATGCAGATTGGCATCATGGTGAGCATAAACCAGCGTCTGGATGCAGAGACCATCAACATCGTAGCTGACGAGTATGGCTTCAAGACGGAGTATGTAAGTGCAGACGTGAGCGAGGCCGTGGTGGAAGTCGAGGATGATGAGTCGGAACTGGTTCCGCGTGCTCCGATAGTCACGGTCATGGGTCATGTGGACCATGGAAAGACCTCGTTGCTGGACTATATCCGCCAGTCTAACGTGATTGCCGGCGAGGCAGGTGGCATTACGCAGCACATCGGTGCGTATAACGTGGAACTGGAGGACGGTCGTCACGTGACGTTCCTGGACACTCCGGGTCACGAGGCATTCACGGCCATGCGTGCGCGTGGTGCCCAGGTTACGGACATCGCTATTATCATAGTTGCAGCGGATGATGACATCATGCCGCAGACTAAGGAGGCTATTGCTCATGCTACGGCGGCTAACGTGCCTATCGTCTTTGCCATAAACAAGATTGACAAGCCGAGTGCCAACCCGGACAAGATAAAGGAGGCTCTGGCTTCGATGAACTTCCTGGTCGAGGAGTGGGGCGGCAAGTATCAGTCTCAGGACATCAGTGCCAAGATGGGTACCGGCGTGCCTGAGTTGCTGGAAAAGGTGCTGCTGGAGGCAGAGATGCTGGAACTGAAGGCTAATCCTAACCGTAAGGCGACGGGCTCTATAATAGAGTCTTCGCTGGACAAGGGACGCGGATATGTGGCTACACTGCTGGTGAGCAACGGTACGCTGAACGTCGGTGACGTGTTGCTGGCAGGTACTAACTATGGCCGTGTGAAGGCTATGTTTGACGAGCGTGGCCGCAAGATTGACCATATCGGGCCTTCTCAGGCCGCTACCATATTGGGCCTGAACGGCGCTCCGACGGCTGGTGACACTTTCCATGTAATGGAGAGTGACCAGGAGGCAAGGGAGATTGCGACCAAGCGTGAGCAGCTGGCTCGCGAACAGGGCTTGCGTACGATGAAGCGTGTAGACCTTACTGAGATCGGACGTCGTATTGCATTGGGTGACTTCCGCGAGCTTAACCTTCTGGTTAAGGGTGACGTGGATGGCTCTATAGAGGCTCTGAAGGATTCGTTCGAGCGTCTGTCTACGGAGAAGATCAAGGTGAACGTGATATACAAGGCTGTGGGTCAGATCAGCGAGAGCGACGTGACTCTGGCAGCTGCATCGGATGCCATAATAATTGCGTTCCAGGTACGTCCGAGTGCTCAGGCCAGGCGGCTTGCTGACCAGGAAGGTGTGGACATTCGCCAGTATAGCGTAATCTATGACGCCATAGAGGAGGTCAAGGATGCCATGGAGGGTATGCTGTCACCTGAAATCAAGGAAGAGGTTACTGCCCAGGTTGAGGTCCGCCAGGTTTATCACATCAGCAAGGTCGGCACTGTGGCCGGAGCCTATGTGATAGACGGCAAGGTAAGCCGCAACAACAAGGCGCGTGTGATTCGCGACGGTATCGTCATATTTACCGGTGCCATCAATGCGCTGAAGCGTTTCAAGGATGACGTCAAGGAGGTTACGACTAACTTTGAGTGCGGTATCTCGCTTCAGAACTATAACGACCTGAAGGAAGGTGATATTATCGAGACGTTTGCCGAAATTGAGGTAAAGGCTAAGTTGTAAGGCGGCTGACCGCGAAAAAGGGAATGTCTACGATTGATATTATTGTGACTGTGCTGCTTGCCTGGGGCGGGCTGTGCGGATGGAAAAGGGGACTTGTGAAGGAGCTGGCTTCTACGGCCGGTTTCTTCGTGGGTCTTTTTGTGGCATGGAAATTGTATGGCAGCGGAGCTGACGACAGTATCGTGATGTTTGTCCTGGTATGGATTGCCACTCCGCTGGTCCTGGGAATGGTGGCTTCGGTCATCACGAAGACTTTGGACCTTACTATAGTGGGTGGATTGCTGAACAGGGTGCTGGGTGCTGCCGTGGGGGTAGTGAAATGGGGGCTGCTGATAGGGGTACTGGCACTGATGGCTGATAAGGTTGAGGAATGGAAGACGTTGCTAGAGACTTTGTAGACAAGGACTACGAATATGGTTTTACGACCGATGTCGAGACGGAGGTCATCGACAAGGGCCTGTCAGAGGATGTAGTTCGTCTTATTTCAAAGAAGAAGGGTGAGCCCGAATGGCTGCTGGATTTCCGTCTGAAGGCATTTCGCTACTGGGTGGATTTGAAACAGCCTGACTGGGGGCATATTCAGATGCCTGACATTGACTATCAGGATATTTCGTACTATGCTGATCCTACGGCAAAGGGAGGAGAGAAATCGAAGGAGATAGACCCTGAGCTGATGAAGACCTTTGACAAACTGGGTATTCCGCTGGAGGAGCGTATGGCTCTGGCCGGAACGGCTGTGGATGCCGTGATGGACAGTGTGAGCGTGAAGACGACTTTCCGCGAGAAACTGAAGGAGCAGGGGATTATATTCATGAGTATCAGCGAGGCCGTCAGGGAGTATCCCGACCTGGTCAGGGAATATCTGGGCAGTGTGGTGCCGTATAGGGACAATTTCTTTGCGGCGCTTAACTCGGCAGTCTTCTCGGACGGCTCGTTCGTCTATATCCCGAAGGGTGTGAGGTGTCCCATGGAACTGAGCACGTATTTCCGTATAAATGCGAGAGGTACGGGTCAGTTTGAGCGTACCTTGATTGTTTGTGACGACGGTGGCTATGTGTCGTACCTGGAGGGATGTACGGCGCCTATGCGCGATGAGAACCAGCTGCATGCGGCCATTGTGGAAATCGTGGTGATGGAGAATGCGGAGGTCAAATATTCGACCGTGCAGAACTGGTATCCAGGTGACAGGAACGGCAAGGGCGGTGTGCTTAACCTGGTGACGAAGCGCGGACACCTGAGGGGAGCCAACAGCAGGTTGTCGTGGACGCAGGTTGAGACAGGAAGTGCCGTGACGTGGAAGTATCCCTCGTGTGTGCTGAGTGGCGACAATTCGCAGGCGGAATTCTATTCGGTTGCGGTGACGAACAACTTTCAGCAGGCTGATACGGGAACGAAGATGATACACATCGGCAAGAATACTAAGTCTACCATAATCAGCAAGGGTATCAGTGCAGGCAGGAGTCAGAACTCGTACAGGGGTCTCGTGAAGGTCGCTGCTACGGCGGACGGTGCCCGTAACTATTCGTCGTGTGACTCGCTGCTGCTGGGGAGCAGGTGCGGGGCGCATACGTTCCCTTACATGGACGTGAAGAACGACAGTGCCATCGTGGAGCATGAGGCTACGACGTCGAAAATCAGCGAGGAACAGCTTTTCTACTGTCAGCAACGTGGCATTAACACGGAGGATGCCGTGTCGCTTATCGTGAACGGATATGCTAAGGATGTAATCAACAAGCTGCCTATGGAATTTGCCGTGGAAGCTCAGAAATTGCTTGGCGTGAGCCTGGAAGGAAGTATCGGATAGATTATATATATATGTTAGAGATAAGGAACTTGCATGCCTGTATTAACGGCAAGGAGATTTTGAAGGGTGTCAACCTGACGGTAAGGGATGGGGAGATACATGCTGTCATGGGGACTAACGGTGCCGGAAAGTCTACGTTGAGCAACATTATCGTGGGTAATCCTGTGTATGAGGTTACCGATGGATCTGTCTTGTTCAACGGGGTTGATATCCTGGAGCTGAAACCTGAGGAACGGGCCAACATGGGTATTTTCATGTCTTTCCAGCAGCCTGTAGAGATTCCGGGTGTAAGCATGACTAACTTCATGAGGGCAGCGGTGAATGCCCGATATAAGGCTATGGGACGTGACCTGCTGAGTGCCGGTGACTTCCTGAAGCTGATGCGCGAGAAACGTAAAATAGTGGAACTTGACACTAAACTGACAAGCCGCTCGGTAAACGAGGGATTCTCAGGCGGTGAGAAAAAACGTAACGAGATTTTCCAGATGGCTATGCTGGAGCCTGTGTTCTGTATACTGGACGAAACGGACTCGGGCCTGGACGTGGATGCCCTGCGTATTGTGGCAGAGGGATTCAACAAGCTGCGCAGGCCTGAGACGAGTGCTATAGTAATCACCCATTACCAACGTCTGCTGGACTACCTGAAGCCGGACGTGGTGAGTGTCTTGATTGACGGACGTATCGTGAAGTCCGGCGACGCAGGGCTTGCCGAGATGATTGAGAGGAGGGGATTCGACTGGATTAAGGAAGAGGCGGGATTATGAACGGTACGCTGCAATATACTGACTTTTTCAACGAGGTGAGGGATGTCTTGTACAGCCGCTCGTGCGATGTCATGAACAGGCAGCGTGCAGAGGCTTTGGAGACTTTCATGAGGGTGGGATTTCCTACTCGGAAGAATGAACGTTACAAGTATACTGATGTCTTGCAGGCTTTTGCTCCGGACTATGGTATAGCCTTGTCGCCACTGGATGGGAACCTGCCTCAGTATTGCTACCGGATAGGTGATGCTCCGATTGATGTCGCCCAATACTATAACTGTATCGCTGACAGGGAGGATGCGGTCGTATGCCTGAACACGATGCTGTGTGTGGATACCGTGCTTGTGTATATTCCGCGCAACAAGTGTCCTGATCATCCTATTCAGATTGGCAATATCCTGAAGGGTGACAGGGATACTATGGTCAACAGGCGCCTGCTGGTCGTTCTTGAGGAGGGTGCAAGGGCCGATATTATCATTACAGACCATGCCGTGAATGACTGTAGTTTCCTGACAAATCAGGTCATAGAGGCTTTTGTCGGAGACAACAGTTGTCTTAACTTGTATGAGATTGAGGAAACGCATTTGTTGTGTACGAGGTACAGTAACGTATATATACATGAAGGACGGGATGCGAGGGTAAGGCATACGTCATTGAGCCTGTTTAACGGAAACACGAGGAATTCCTGTACCGTGAGGCTGGCAGGGGAGGGGGCCGAGGTTTCCCTTAACGGTTGTGTAATAGCTGACAAGATGCAACGTGTGGACAACAATACGCGTATCGAGCATCTTGTACCGCACTGTACTTCGAATGAGTTGTACAAGTATGTCCTTGATGACAATGCCGTAGGGGCGTTTGCCGGACTCGTGTATGTAAAGGAGGGGGCTCAGAAAACATCGTCTGCCATGACGAATGCCAACTTGTGTGCAACGCGTTCGGCACATATGTATACGCAACCTATGCTGGAGATTTATGCGGATGACGTGAAGTGCTCGCACGGAAGCACTGTGGGACAGTTGGGTGACGAGGCTTTGTTCTACATGCGGCAGCGTGGCATAAGCCTGGAGGAGGCGAGGCTTCTGATGAAGGCTGCATTTATAACAGAGGTCATTGACATGATACCGCTGGAACCGCTTCGCGACAGGCTGCACTTCCAGGTGGACAAGCGTCTGAGGGGTGAGCTGAGCAAGTGCGAAGGTTGCAAACTGTGTAAATAGGATACCACAATATGTACGATATACAGAAGGTTCGCGGGGATTTCCCCATTCTGGGCAGGGTCTTGTACGACAAGTATCCGCTGGTATATCTGGACAATGCCGCAACTACGCAGAAACCTCGCTGCGTGGTTGATGCCATGACGGATGAATACTATAACGTAAATGCAAATGTGCATCGCGGAATTCACTTCCTCAGCCAACAGGCGACAGACCTGCATGAAGCAAGCCGTGAGACGGTAAGAAGGTTTGTGAATGCCGGAAGTTCTTCCGAAATTGTCTTTACAAGGGGTACGACTGAGAGTATTAACCTGGTTGCCACATGCTTTTCCGATGCTTTTATGAAGGAAGGCGACGAGGTGATCGTAAGTCATATGGAGCACCATAGCAATATCGTTTCGTGGCAGATTGTCGCACAACGCAAGGGGATAAGGCTACGTGTCATACCTGTCAGTGACGACGGTGTCCTGGACATTGAGGCTTACAAAGGTTTGTTTAATGAGCGTACCAAAATCGTGAGCTGCTCGCACGTAAGCAATGTCCTGGGTACCATAAACAATGTGAAGGAGATTGTCCGTATTGCTCATGAGCATGGTGTCCCGGCATTGATAGACGGTGGTCAGAGTACTCCTCATTTCGGTATTGACGTGCATGATATGGATTGTGACTTCTTTGCTTTCAGCGGTCACAAAATATATGGACCTACCGGTATCGGTGTCCTGTATGGCAAGGAGGAGTGGCTGGAGAAAATGCCTCCGTACATGGGAGGCGGGGACATGATAAAGACTGTGTCTTTTGATGGAACGACGTTTAATGACTTGCCATATAAATTTGAGGCTGGTACACCTGACTATATTGCTTCCACAGGACTTGCAAAGGCATTGGAATATGTGTCTGACATAGGCTTGGACAATATATGCGAATATGAAAAATGGCTGACGGAATATGCTGTTTCTGAGATGATGAACATCGATGAAATGGTTATTTATGGCCCTAAAGAGAACCGTGATGCCGTAATTTCATTTCAGGTTGGCAATATTCATCACCTGGACATGGGTACTTTGCTGGACAGGCTGGGTATTGCGGTCAGGACGGGTCATCACTGTGCCGAGCCTCTGATGCGCAGAATGGGTATTGAGGGCACATGCAGGGCAAGCCTCGCACTCTATAACACCAAGGAGGATGTAGATTCCTTGGTTAACGGCATAAGGAGGGTATGCAAGATGTTCTGAGGTCTATCTGCACAGCATAATGCATATATTGTCCTGAAAACGTCTGCCGGTGCCAGTATCCGGTATTCCTTGGTTGATTATTGAAAAGCACATCTCATGGCCGTTGCGTGCCTTGTAATATCCTGAAAGCGAGGATATGCCTGTCACGGTGCCAGTCTTGGCATGTACGTTGTTCTCGGCTGCCGTTCCCTTCATTCGGTTCCTGAGCGTGCCGTCGACACCGGCTATAGGCAGGGCTGAATAGAGGTTGCGATAGATGTTTTTCCTGCGGTATGCATATACCAGTACCTTGACTATGCTTCGCGGTGTCAGGTAATTATACAGTGACAGGCCGCTGCCGTCTGCCACCTTGCACTGGAGTGTGTCTACACCGGCTGAATTGAGCATTGTGTTTATTCGCCTTGCCGAGGCTTGGCGGGTGTACGGACTGGACAGTTGCCTGAACATGCTCTCGGCAAACATGTTGTCGCTGTTCTTCAGCATAGGGAATGCTGCACCAGCTACTGTGTATTGCCTTTCTGCTGACCATGGTACCATATTTGTCTCACTGTCATCCCAGCACCATCCCCAGCCTTTGTCGCCTACTTGGGGAACATAGGTGTATTGCGGACCGAGATGCTCGAGTGTCGCTACTGCAGTAAGTATCTTCATGCATGATGCCGGCCTCATGCGCTGGTCTGCATTGTACTCACAGACTGTCTTTCCTGCAGTGATGTCGTATACACATATACCTACTACACTGGTTTTGGAGATATCGCTGTCGCATACCCGACGGACGGCGTTATAGCGTGTGGCTGAACATGACATCAGCAGTAAAACGGCCGTGGGGATAAATAATTTACGTAACATTATGGTCTTATTTTGGATGCAAAGGTATAAAAAAAGGGGAATGCAAGATATATCTTGCCGCTTTTTTGATATCTTTGTGCGCGAAAATGAATTTTATAATTCTGTAGTATTTGAATTAAATATCAGTTATGATAAGGAAATATGATTTTCTGATCATCGGCGGTGGCGTAGCAGGCATGAGCTATGCCCTAAAGGTGAGTAAAAGTGGAAAAGGACGTATTGCTCTAATATGCAAGACCACACTGGATGAGGCTAATACTGCCAAGGCGCAGGGTGGCATTGCATCTGTTACTAACCTGTTGACGGATAATTTTGAGAAGCATATCCAGGATACTATTATTGCCGGTGACTATATTTCTGATATGGAGGCTGTGGAACAGGTCGTAAAAGGCGGTCCGTCGGGTATCAAGGATTTGGTGGAGTGGGGCGTCAACTTCGACAAGAAGGATGATGGCGAGTTTGACTTGCACCGTGAGGGTGGCCACAGTGAGTTCCGTATACTGCACCATGCTGACGACACTGGCTTTGAAATTCAGCGCGGACTGATGGAGGCTGTACGCCATGATGCCAATATCGAGATACTGGAAAATCATTTTGCCGTAGAAATAATTACACAGCATCATCTGGGTATACGTGTAACGAGGCGTAATACTGACATTGAGTGTTTCGGTGCCTATGTACTGAATCCGGAAACCGGGAAAATAGATACGTACCTTTCACGGGTAACCTTGATTGCTACCGGAGGTACGGGTGCTGTATATGCTACGACGACTAATCCTAACATTGCTACTGGTGACGGTATTGCAATGGTGTATCGTGCCAAGGGAAAGGTCAAGGATATGGAATTTGTCCAGTTCCACCCGACTGCCTTGTATAATCCTGCAGAACGACATCCTGCATATTTGATTACCGAGGCTATGAGAGGATATGGCGGAATACTTAGGCTGCCTGACGGACAGGAATTCATGCATAAGTATGATGAGAGGCTTTCACTGGCTCCACGTGATATTGTGGCACGGGCAATCGACAATGAGATGAAAATACATGGACTGGAGCATGTGTGCCTGGATGTAACACATAAGGATCCCGAGGAAACCAAACGACATTTTCCAAACATTTATGCAAAGTGCATGAGTATTGGTATTGACATTACCAAACAATATATTCCGGTAGCTCCTTGTGCACACTATATGTGCGGTGGCATCAAGGTTGACTTGAATGCCAGGTCGAGCATAAAGAGGCTGTATGCCGTAGGTGAATGCTCGTGCACCGGACTTCATGGCGGAAACAGACTGGCCAGCAACTCGCTGATTGAGGCTGTAGTCTATGCTGACGCTGCTGCAAGGCATTCTATAGAGAACATTGACAAATACAGTTTCAATGAGCGTATACCTGAATGGAACGACGAAGGTACCATGACTAACGAGGAAAAAATCCTGATTGCCCAGGATGCACGCGAGGTTAACCAGATTATGTCAACATACGTAGGTATCGTAAGAAGCGACTTGAGACTGCACAGGGCATGGGAGCGTCTTGACTTACTTTATGAAGAGACTGAACATCTGTTCAAGCGTGTCAAGCCTACAAAAGATATATGTGAGTTGCGAAATATGATAAATGTCGGTTACCTGATCACTCGTCAGGCATTGGAACGCAAGGAAAGCAGAGGATTGCACTACACTATAGACTATCCTAAGCACGCACTGGACAAGTGAAGAAAAGTATATTTGGCATACTGCTGTGCATGGAGGGAGCTTTCCTGCTCCTTACGATGATTGTCAGTCTTTTTTACGAAGAAAACGACTGGTGGGCATATCTTGTGTCAGCGGCTGTAAGTATCACTACCGGCAGAATTTGTATATGGCTCAGTAAAAAAAACAACAGTAACCGCCGCTTTACACGTTCTGACTCTTTCATGATAGTAACTCTTTCGTGGGTCCTGTTTTCTATTATCGGAATGCTTCCGTTTATATTGGTAGAGAAAATGGATGTGTCAAGTGCTTTTTTTGAAACCATGTCTGGATTTACTACTACCGGGGCTACCGTAATATCTGATATTGACTCTATGACATATGCCTTACGATTCTGGAGGGCATTGACACAATGGATGGGTGGCTTGGGTATTGTAGTCTTCTCGTTTGCCTTGATTCCGGTAAGCGAAATGAAAAACAACAATATTTTCTCGGCCGAGGTTACTGGTATAGGACTTGATAAAATAAGGCCTAAGATAGGTTCAACAGCCAGGAGACTGCTCGCCATATACCTGATACTTACCATTGTCTGTGCAGGTCTCTACTATATAGGACCAATGAATATATATGACGCCGTATGTCATGCGCTTACCACTGTAGCTACCGGAGGATTCAGTACACATTCGGCAAGTATTGCGTATTTTCACTCTGGATACATCGAATACATATGTGCCGTATTCATGATTTTGTCAAGTATTAACTTCTCTATGTTCTATTATGCCAGCATCAGGAAATGGCAT
>ODAI010551143.1_pt1 | contig 11163 bp, 8 predicted proteins | sample 1539321 | NCBI WGS metagenome assembly ODAI01 (sample SAMN02144231, study PRJEB22623) | gut metagenome | biome: sheep rumen | host: Ovis aries | place: New Zealand | reverse complement strand
TGTAGATTCAGAAATAGGAACTATATCAATTTTCCATTCATTTGGATCTGGCATTTCCATTACTGATAAGAATTCAGCGAAATAGTACTCGATACGTGCTAAGTTCATTTCATCTAGTACTATTAAGTTAATAGTATCAGAATATGAAGCAGCATATACAGCTTTTAAGAAATCTGTTTCATTGAAACGCTTAGTAAATTCGTTTAAGTAACCTAATAATTCAGCTCTATCACGCCAAGATGGTTGAACTGAAATAATAGCTGTATCATTATTGAAGAATTTACCCATAGCATAAGGTAATGATGTTTTACCTGTACCTGAAATACCTTCTAGAATTAATACTTTAGATGTTGCTAAACCAGCAAACCATCTAGCAATAATATCTCTTGTATAGAAAAGCTTTAATTGACTTGCAGAATAATTAATAAATCTATCTACTAAGTCAGCTAAATCTAACATATCAGTTTGGTTCATAACTGTAATTCTAGGATTTTCAGCAGCTAATTGGTCAACTTGAATAAGCTTTGAGAATCTTGATTCATTTTCAGCCTTTTTCTTACCAGATTGACCTTCATAATCAACTACACCTTGAGTACCAGCACCAATTTGTGAAACACGCATTGCTAAAATCTTGTTCTTTTCGTCAATTAATTCAACAACCTTTTGGTTTAATAATGAAACTTCTTCAACTAATACATCTTTATCAACTTCACGTCTAACAAAACGAACATAACGCTTTATTAGTTGGAATAATAAGACAACCAAGAGTGCTATAAAACCAACATTAATGATTAGAACTAAAATGAAAGCTATATAGTCAAATGCATTCCAATCTCCGATGGCGTTACCTAATGTATCGAAATATCCACCGGCATCGAACCAGTCTCCTTTAAAGATTTTTACGATTATGGTAATATGCATTACGAACCAATCACATATATTCTTCCATAAGTCTTGCAAGAATTGAACATAAAATTGTGCAAATCCAGCCATATCATCAACTCCTTATTTACTAATTAATGATTTATTTTATTCTGAAGCTTTTTCTTCAGATTTTTCTTCGTTATTATTTTCAACTACTTCTTCATTAGAATCATTAGATTCTACTTTTTCTTCTAAAACAACAGGTTCATCCTTTTGTTCTTCTTTTATTTCTTCTTTTTGAGGTTCTTCTTGAACTTCATTATTTTCTACTGTTTCAGTTTCTTTAACTTCTTCAGGTTTATTTTCTTCAGCCTTAGGAGCTAAACCTTGAGCTTGAAGTTCAGCTAATAATTCAGCTCTTAGTTTTTCTTTTTCTTCTTCAAGCATCTTTTGTCTATCTTCATCAGTAACTTGACCATTATTTAAACCTAACTTTTCTTTACGATAAGCTAAAATATTTTTAATTACTAAGAAAATTTCAAATGCTAATAATAAAGCAACTGGGAATACAAATATCCATAACCAACTACTTTGAATCCATTTAAAGAATGCAGCTCCACCCTTATTAACAGATGTTACGATACCTTTAATTCTATCTGGAGTAACATTTTGAACAATTCCTCTAGATTCCATCTCCCATTTAATTGCATCATCAGTCACTTTATCATATTGTTGATCATAGTAATAATAATCACCTTCTGCTATTACATAATCAACATTATTTGATGAATCTTTATGAATCACAACAATTCTATGGGTATTTAACCAACCTTTTTCACCAGTTTGTGGATCTTTAATATCAGGATCATAGAATACTATAACATCACCAACTTTTAAATCATTGGCCTTAGATTCACTAAATGTTTTAGCATGTAATAAATCAGCAGTTGTAAAACCATCTTTTATATTATAATTTTTGAATAATTCGTCTGACTTCAAATTACCATTAGCATCATAATGGCTCATTGATGGAGATTTAACAGTTAGGATACCACTACCAAATAAGTTAGGGAAATCCTTTTTTCCATTTCCACCTCTAATATTCATTAATGAAAACAAGAATAAAGCTATAATTAAAGCATAAAAGACAACATTACCAGCAATTTTTAATCCAAAAATTACTTTTTGTTTTGTTGTTTTCGGTTCTTTATTCTTTTTTTCTTCATCAATTACTACTTCAGTTTTAACTTCTTCCATAGAAACACCTCGTACTTTCTATTTTAAAATTAAAATATACTCTTAATAAATTTTAACATATTTAAATATTAAAGTAAATATTTATAATTATATATAATTATACATAAATTAAAATTTAAAAAATTAAAAGTGTCATTGTTAATAACACATGACACTTTATTAACTATTAGTTATCGTTAGGGTTCTTTGTTGAGAATTCAAGATTAACATTAACAGTTTTATTATCAACAGCCATATAACAATCTGAATCCCATCCTTCAAACCAGAAACAGAATGTAAATTTAACCATCTTTCTTGTTGTAACACCATCATCAGTTGAGATAATATGATTAATTTCCCCATCGTCAGCAAATATTAAATCACCACGATTTAACATCTCATTAGAAACTGTACCAATAGGACTTTGCATCAATTCATTATGGTAAATTTGAGCATAATTATAATTATCAGGTAATATTCCACCAAAATCATATACACCAGTCTCAGAATTGTAAGTTGGATAACATTTATCATATTCATACTTATTAGTCACTGGATTTTTGTATGGAGTTCCATTTTGATAAATATGTATATCTTCAACATTATCTTTATATTGGTTGTAATAATTAACATCATATTTGTCTACAACATTATGCCTTTGAACAGATAACCTACATGCTGATGAAGGGTCCATATATAATTTGTTTTCCCCAATAATTGTTCCCAATGGTAAACTGTTAGTAACATTAGGATTTCCTAAATAAGTTTGTCCAGTAGGATTAGAATTCGGAAATTCTATTTCTTTCATTGGTGTAAAAGATGTTATTTCACTAGATAAAACAAAATCTCTTAAATACAAATCTAAAGCCAATGTTGCTTCATAATCAGTTTCATTACCGATTTTGAAAATACTGATATAAATATCGAATTTAAAATAATTCTTCGTTGTTACATCGCCCATATCAGCGAATCTCTGAATATAGTGATTATCCAACTGATTAAGATGAGCTGTACACTGAACCATTCTATGTCTTCTAAAAGCTTCATTAATTTTATTTTCAGAGTTTAATGCTTCTTCATCATACATCTGAGTGTTCAAAAGAATTTGTTTTTTTAATTCAATCATATCAACCATATCAGAAAATGATCCTTCTTCTCCGGTCAAAGACATTTCAATACCATAATCAGCATCATCTTCTGTAGCTTGCTTTACATTAATGTTAAATTGATCAAGTGTCGAATTAGATAATAGGCCGACCCAAGCATATGTTGTTGCGACCATTGTTAATAATGATAATCCAACCATAAGAATACTCATAGTAAACTTATTAAAGTATTTCTTCAACTTAAGTCTCCTCCTTATCTAAGAAATTTTTATTAAATACTCATATTTACTTTAGATACTAAACGACTATGCTATAGAGTATTATAGCAGCTACGTAACCTGAAATAACACAATACTATAGCACTAGAATAATATCTCATAAATCAATATTAATAATTGATATAGATGGGTTTTATATAATTACTAATAAATTAATTTATTAGTCATTTAGTATGTTAAAGTAAACATAATTATATTTAAGGGAATAGGGAAAGCCCTACTCCCTTAAAAATGATTAATTATTTTTTATCAACCTATAAATTATTAAGCAGTTACAACTGCAAATTTAAGATTAAACGCAAATGTTTGACCAATACAAGAGTCCCAACAATCTTTGTCAGCACCTTCTAGCCAAATTCTAAATGTTAACTTAACAGCTTCATCAGCCTTAACATTGAATGAACCCCATTCAGCCTTTTCATCAGCATAAACTTTACCATTTTCTGCTGCATCTTTTGATGTACCAGCACCGTCAGTAACACCATAACCAGTTGTATTATAAGCAGCTACACCCTTCATGTTCTTATAATATTCGTTAGCATCTCCGCCTGTTTTAAATACAGTTGTATCAGTTGCATACTTATCTTCAAGATTAGTTTTATATGCAGTTTCGGCAACCTTAAAAATTTCTTTTGTAACTGTAGCACCAGTATAAGTAAGCTCTAAACCTTGAGCTGAATAATCAGCAACAGATTCTTTAGTAATTTCCATACGTAATGCATTAATAGCATCTACAGTAAATGAATCTCCTGAATTAACGTTTGTTGGTAAACCGTTAGGGTTATAAGCTGTTTGAGTTTTTAAAGCAGCTGAATCAGTAGTATTAGCTACACCAAATCTTGGTTCGATTAAAGCAGCTTTAGAGTTCTTAATCCATACTTTGAATTCAATGAATTTAGCAGCTGTAGTAATATCAGTTCCTTCATCATCCATCCAAGTTTCAGTTGAAGCTGTTGTATCCATTGATTGAGGATCTAGTGGAACAGCTAAGAACTTACTGCTTGTACCAACTGTTGCATATTCTGTACCATCAGTAGCTTTACCTAAAGTTACTTTTGGACCCCATGATGCAGGTGAATCAGCATTTCCAGTTGCAATTTTATTACCAGAAATAACTAAGTTAGCTCCAACTTCTTCACCAGCTGTTGCGCCAGTAACGCCGTCCATGGCTACCTTATCGTTTGATACGTACCATGCATATGTTGATGTACCTAATGTAGCTGCTGTAGCTGCTAAAGCTGCACCAGCGATTGCGATTTTTGATAAACCTTTAAATTTCATAATTTTTTTCTCCTTTTTAAATTTTATTATAATATTTTAAATTCATAAACGTATTCATCATCTAACTAATTAATTTTTTTAGATCCGAATGATAAGCCTACACTTATATTATTAGTTAACCCATCGAAGCAATCGGCGTCCCAACCTTCTAACCAAAATCTAAATGTAACTTTCTTAGCATCTTCTCCACTTGATAATGTTGTAATCTTATCATAGATTAGATTTCCACCATCATCTTTTTTTGTTAGAGACTTAATAGTTGTTGGCAAAGACTCATAATCAGGTAATCTACTAGTTAGCGGAGCCTTTGTTTTTAATCTATTATAATAAGTATACATTGCATTACAATTTGATGAATATAAATAATAATCATCTTGATTGAAAGGTAATGTATTCTCATCATAATCTGAAGCATAACTACCAAGATCTGTGTATAAATGTTCTGTGTCATTAATTTCATAGATCTTAGTCGAATCATCTACAACCATATATTCCATATTTGGTACTTGATTTCCATTTCCATCATCAACTGTACCATTTTGAATATATGCACTTTCAGTTGTAGAGAATCTTAAAGCATTTGAGGAATAAACTTCTATAACTTCACCACGAGTTAAATTTCTTAAACTCTTTTCATGAGTTACTTGATCATAACCTATAGTGTTCATATCAGCTCTTAATGGTACTTGTGTTGTTGCAGAAGTAATTGATACTGGGCTTAATACTTCACCACCATCACCAACTTTATCCTCACCATTTAAGTATATATCATATGTTAGTCCATCTGAGGCTAATCTAGATGTAGTTCTAAAATATACATAGAATTCTAGATACTTTCCGTCTGAAACATAAGTTTTACCCTCAAATAGGTTTGTGAAATCTCTACCATTTTTAGTAGTAACTGGAAGAAGTTGAATATTATCAGTAATATCTTGATTTACTTCTTCTGAAGTCATTTCTACTTTTTGGCCAAGTTCATTAACCTTGTATAACTTCTCACCAGTCTCATCTAATGAATATATATCAGGTCTAAATGACATTAACATTGAATATTTAACTTCATCTGCTGTCAATCTACTTTTATAATGTTCATTATCAATTGAGATTTGGAAACCTAATCCTGATGTAGCTGTGAAGCTAAATCCTGATACTTCAGCTTTTGCTGAGAAGTTTAACCAAGCATATGTCGAGGTAGTAAATGTTGCTACCAATAGAGCTGCTGTAGTTATTCCGTATATAATTTTTCTAAGGTGCTTCATCACATACCTCCTTTTTTAAAATTTAAGTAACTACTAATCATTACTTTCTTTTACTATGAAGCTTAAATTAACTTTAAACTTAGATGGATTATAACCATCAGTTGAATTAATGCCATCAAAGTAGTCGGCGTCCCAACCCTCTAACCACATTACGAAAGTTAATTTTAAGTCTTCGTAATGATTTTCTATATCATTCGTATAATCAAACTTATGAAGTCTTTCAAGTGTATAACATGATTCAGTTCCATTATTTCTAATTGTATGGAAGCCTTCATATGTTTCATTATACATGTCTACAAATTCACCTTCTATAAATGGTGCCTTTGGATATAGATTATTGTAATAAGATATCATTGCATTCTTTGTGAATGAATGTTCACCATCTGGGTCAGCTCCAGGAATAGCTGCACTACCTAAACCAACCTCAGGTTCATAAATTCTAAAATAGTCATTTGATCTTACACCCATTCTCATTGAATCTGCTGGATTAAATGTTACTGTATCTCCAGAAACATATTCATGATCAAGTGTTGTCATTTTATTGGATAACTTAGTTGTTGTTTCTTTACCTAGGATACCTGTTTTTTCTCCGTTATCACTTCTTTCTTCAGAGAAGAACAAATCCCAATTTCCAGATCTTTGATCATTTGATTCTAATCTAAACCAAATGTCAAATTGTAAATAATCACCAACTTGAGCATCCTCAAATACATGTTTATATTTTTCATCATTTACTTTTTCAAGCTTATCTTTTAAGAAGTTTGGATATTTAGTATCATTATCATAAATAATTTTACCATTATCATCATGCTTTAATGTTACAGGCTTATATTTAATATCATTATATAATTTGCCTGTATTTTCTTCTATCTTAGCTTTAATCATCTCAAAAGTAATATCTTGTGAGAAGTTGATACCATCTAGTGAAACCAATAGTCCTGAGCCAGTCTCAAGATTTAAATCCATTTCTTCAACTATTGCATCCCCATTTCTTGCGAACCATGCATATGTTGAAGTTGTTAAACATGCTGCAGTCATGGTAGCTGTTCCTATAGATAATATTAACTTTCTTGCTAATTTTTTATTCAAGCTACCACATCCTTTCTATAATTAATATAAATAATTATGATGTAACATTGAATTCTAATGAGAAATTGATTGTACCACCCATAATGGCAGTTGTCTCATCTTTATCTTGTCCTTCAATCCAGAAGAAGATTGAATATTTCATGAAGTTTGATCCTTCATTTGTTGATAAACGATATGTTTGATCATTAAATATTGTATTATCATCAACAAATGCTTTAGGAGTTAAGAAATAATCATCATATGTTTGTTGAACCTCATCTGGCTTGTAATAGATAATTGGGTCTTCTGTATCTATTGTTTTCGCATAAGTCATGACTCTTATAACTTTATCTAAACCATTAGTTACCTTTGAGAAAGTCATTTTAGCATTAACTCCAACGTTTGTTGCTGAAGTATTTATAACATTGAATGTATAAACATATAATGCTGTATGTCCTTCTTGGTCTTCTACAGGTTGATAACCCATAACTTCTTGCATCTTATTTAATTCACTATATCCTTCAAATAAGAATAATCCTGGAGTATAGTCTACAAAACCTGTAATACCAGGTGCATTTAACTTAGTTGTGTAGTAAGCTTCATTATTAGGATCACTATCAGTTGATACTCTTATTGATTTATCAATGTTATCTTCTGATACTCTAATAACGAAAGAACCAGCTTCTCTACCTAGCAATAACGCAATTGCGATAATTACAGAGGCTGTTAATAATGCAAGGGCGATAAGACCTTTAAATACTTTAGATTTAAATATAAATACTATCTTATGCATTTAACCACCTCCTTAAAAATCAAAAAAGTTGCCAATAAGTTAAACTTATGGCAACTGGCTATCTTTTTTAAAGACCCTCTAGCTTTGCGTCACTATATTACTATAGTTTTGCCTTTTTCACACTACAATTATAAATTATATCCAATAAAGTGTCAATAATTATTTTAAAATTTGTAATAATCCACAAGTTTAAGCTTATTGTTTCAAATAAAAGACTAGCAAAAAACTTATACAGATTACACAAATAAATAAGATTTGGATTTAATATCAATGATATTATTTAATCTTATTTGTAATAAAAGAATATATGTTAAAAAAGGATTTTTATTACTAAAAAAATCTTAAATTATTATTAATATTAGTCTTATTTATTTGAAATGTATCGTCTTTTGTACTTTTATTATAACATTTTTTTGTGACATTGCAAATATTTTTTTATATTGTAATAATTATATTATTATTGTTATTATAAATTATTATATTTAACTCTATTTTTCAAATAACTAATTATACCCTCATCTTCTAATTTATCTATTTGAGCAATTCTTCTACCCAAATAATTTATTGATGAACCAAGATGAAAGACTAAATCATCTATAAACAAATATCTATCATGGAAATCATCATCTATGAATTTATTAATCTTTTTATTATATTGTTTCATAAATATTTCAATATCATTATTCGTCAATTTAGATTTAGTTGATGATGTTGTAATTTTTACTATTACGTTATCTTTAACATATTTTAAAATATTTAAAACTTTTGAATCTATATATGGATCAACGATAAGTATTTTATTATTAGCATGTGATACTAATTCTTCTAAATAACTTAAAGCATCAAATAGTTCTCCATCTACTATTAATTTTTCATTTTTAAAATACAATTCATTATTCTCAACCTTTTTAAGTCTTATATCCATAGAATCTACCCTGTTGATTAAGTTAATATAATTTTCATTAGTAACAAGTGATCTATCATCATTTATAGAATATCCTTTTATTAAATATTCTTTTAATATTTTATTAGCCCATCTTCTAAATTCTATTCCTCTTTTACTATTAACTCTATAACCAACTGATAAAACCATATCTAAATTATAATAGTCTATATTATATGTTTTACCATCTGAGGCAGTATAGGCAAAATTTGCCTTAACTGAATCATAATTAAGTTCACTTTCCTTTAAAATATTTCTTATATGTTTGCCAATAACAGAGATATCTCTTTCAAATAGCACTGATATTTCTTTTATATTTAGCCATATAGTATCTTCATTAGGAGATACATTAACATCTATTGAAATAGAACCACTTTCAAATTTAACTATTTCATAATTATTGGCTTTATTAAAAGTTTTTTTTATTTGTGATTCATTATTTAATTCTTTTAATTTTTCTTTTACCCAATTATTAAATTTATTTATTCTATTTGATTTAGTCCTATATCCTACAGCTAATATGATATCTAGATTATAGTACTTTACTTTATAACACCTCCCACTCTCAGCAAGTGTTCGGAAAATCCGAACAGTTTGTGTCTCATCGAGACCATCAGTTTCAATTATTTTCTTTATGTGTTCGCTAACACTAGTCTTCGAAGAATTATAAAGTTCACATATTTGTCTTTGATTTAAATACACTGTACTGCCATCAATCGAAAATCTTACATCTAACTCTATTTCTCCATCAATAAATTTTATTATTTTATACTCATTTTCCTTGTTATTCATATACTTTTCTCCATTTCCTGTGTCGACACTTAGCTTAATCTACAATATTCATTTCTTCTAAATTCAATTCCACTTTTACTATTAACTCTATAACCAACTGATAAAACCATATCTAAGTTATAATAGTCTACATTATATGTTTTACCATCTTTGGCAGTTGTAAAGGATTTCTTGACAACTGAATCTTTTTCTTGTTCTAAATCATTGAATATATTTAATATATGATTACTAATATTTTGCTTAGTTGTATCAAACAAATTAGCCATGTCATTTTGAGTTAGCCATACAGTATCTTCAGATGGAGATACATTAATATCTAGTGATATATCACCACTTTCAAATTTAACTATTTCATAATTGTTGGCGTAGTTAAAAGGATTTTGAATTATTAGTTCATTATTTAATTCTTTTAATTTTTCTTTTACCCAATTATTAAATTTATTTATTCTATTTGATTTAGTTCTATATCCTACAGCTAATATTATATCTAAATTATAAAGTTTTACTTGTCTAGTTACCTTACGATTACCTTCAGTTTGAACTATCGAGTATTCCTCGACAGTTGAACCAACTGTTGCGTTTCCCACAACAAGAAAACTATCTATATTTTCGTCTTTTAAAATTTTCTTAATATGTAAACTTATGCTATCAATAGATACACCAAATAATAGAGCCATCTCTTTTTGTGATAACCAAACAGTATTCTCATCAATTGCAAATCTAACATTCAATTCGAAGTCTCCATCAGTAAATTTTCTAAAACTGTAATTCTTTCCCATATTATCCATATACCTTTCATTATAGTTTTTATCAAAAAAGAAAACTCCATCGCATTTACGCAATGGAGTTAATAGTAATATTAATTTGTAATAATTTATATTTCATAATTATTACCAACTTTCTTCATAAAGATTATACCATTTATTGATATATTATCAACATTATATCATTATAGAATCTTTAATGAAAATAATTATGTTATATTCTTATCTTGAAATAGTATTTCAATTAAAGTAAAATATTATCAGTATGTTTTATAACAATGTTATAGCGACTGATAGATGGTGAAAGTATCAGATATTTATAAAACAGAATTGGTTATTAAATTTAATTATAAGAGCTAGATTATTCTAGAATTAAGGTGGCACCGCGGATTTATTCGTCCTTAATATATTTGGGTGCTTTTTATTTTTATGGAGGTCGTAATTATGAGATTCTTATCTGGTATTCAACCAAGTGGTAACATTACTCTTGGAAATTATTTAGGAGCTATTAAAAATTTTGTTAAATTGCAGGATTCACCTGACTTTACTGATTTTTTAGTATTTATAGCTGATTTACATGCTATAACAGTTCCACAAGAAAAAGAAAAATTAAGAAAAAATATTAAATCACTTGTTGCACTTTATTTAGCATGTGGATTAGATCCTAAAAAGGTGCATATATTCATTCAAAGTGAAGTTCCAGCACATGCTGAGCTTGGTTGGGTTTTAGAATGTAATGGATATATTGGCGAACTTGAGAGAATGACACAATTTAAGGA
>ODAI014060395.1_pt1 | contig 11165 bp, 10 predicted proteins | sample 1539321 | NCBI WGS metagenome assembly ODAI01 (sample SAMN02144231, study PRJEB22623) | gut metagenome | biome: sheep rumen | host: Ovis aries | place: New Zealand | reverse complement strand
GCTCCTTTATAAAGAAGCAGTTTTGTGACGTCAGCATCTTTCTGGAAGCGGGCCGCATACATCAGGGCAGTCCAGCCGTCATCATCCCTCGCATCAATCTGTGCGCCAGAATAAAGCAAATCCTCGATTTTCTGGATGTCACCTTTTTTTGCAGCAATCATCAGCTTGGTACGCCCGTTTGAAGAGCGGTTGTTTGCATTCGGTATGAAATTCCTCGCTGCTTCCTCGGCCGCTATAAGAGCCGCTGGAATCGCTACAAGAGCAGCCTTATCCGCAGCATAGTCATAAAGATGTATGCTCGAAGTCATTACCGGCGGAACCGCAACTCCTGCAAGATCAACAAGCGAATTGACTTCCGGAAGCGGAGGAACAATATTTTCCTCTAAGGCAGGCTCCGCAACTTCCTCTGGAACTGGAGCCGGTTCTTCCTCAGCAGGAGGATTTTCAGGCTCAGGCTCTTCCGGGATTTCAGTCTCTTCAGGTTTTTCCTCAGCCTCAGGCTCCTCAGCTTCAGGCGGATAATCAGGAACTGCTTCCTCTGAAAAAAGAGGCTGCTTTTCAGGCTCTTCGGCATATAATCCTACGACTGAAAGAACTTCCTCCGAGATAAGCTCGTTCCTTCTTGCGTAATCAAAACAGGTATTTCCGTTTTTGTCTTTTGCAAGGATTCTCCGGGCTTTGTCGGCATCGTTTTTGGCACCGGTTTCAAGCACATTTTTTATCGCATCCATGTCGTCCTCATACTGACAGGCATACATGAATGCCGTTACGCCGCTCTTTGTCTTTGAATCAGGAGAAATTTTTGCCTGCTTCAGAAGGATGTCAATAACCGAATTATCCCTGGAATTTTTGAGGGCCGCCATAAGAAGGTTTTCCGCTTCATCAGTCTGAGTAAAAGTGGAAAACGAATAGTCAGTTTCTACAGCCCTCTGAATTTCCCTTGCGCTGCCTGTAGTGACAAGGCGAAACGCATCATCAACCCACGGAAAAGCCGACAATGCGCCTAGAGAAAATAAAAATGCGAAGAAGAGGGCTAATTTCCTCATTAGAATTCCATTAACATTATAATGCAGGTTTACTAAAATTCAAACCAGTTTCCATCAGTTGTAAGATACCAGTCGGCAAGAGGAGTGTTGAGGGTAGGATTGTACCAGCTGATTGAGCCGTCACGGTTCAGCACTACCATTTTGCTCTGGTTCTTCACTGTCTTTATCGGCATGGAAGCGGTTCTTTTGTACAGGAAATCTTTACGAGATGAAAGATTGTATGAGCGCACCTGAGACTTTCCGATGTTGGTGAAGAGTGTGTTGCCCGAAAGATTTGCGAAAGCCTCGCTGTCCTCATCCTGAATTGAAAGAAGATTTCGTGATGATTTTGTCTGAGGCTTGTATGCGAAAATCGATGTGGTAAGTTTTTTGGTCTGGGAATTTGTATAAATCGTGATTCCATAGAATTCAGAAGGATTCTTTTCATGGTCATAAGTTAGGGAATAGGCGACATTTCCGTTCATTTTGAGAGGAACCGTCTCCTGAGTGCTCACATTTACATAAAGGAGAGGGACATTCGGAGAAGATGCGCTTGCCTTAGCGACATACAAATCATTTTCAGTGAACAAAATCGCATCCTGGATGCTCGTGCCTTTGTAAAGCTCTCGTTTTTTAAGGTTCTTAATGTCAAAAAGGTTGACCTGTGAATTTGACTCGACATCAATAAGAGAATCACCGTAAAGTTTTAGGGTCTGAATCGTTCCGCTCGGTGCAAAAAGCTGAGTAAGTTTGCCAGTCGAAAGTTCCAGAAGGACAACAGCCTTTTTTGAATCCTTTGACCAGAGAATTATATTGTCTCCATAAGGAATTATGTTCGTATAACCTGAGTTTGATGCCTTTTTGTCGATGTTCGAAGAATCATAAGAAGACTTGAAGATTGACGAAGGCGTAAGGAAGTAAAAATCCTCGCCGACAGCGGCAACATCATAGATTTTATCATACATTTTGTCGGTCAGGGCCATCTGAACATCAACTCGCTCAGCCTGGGCATAATCGAATTTGTAGATGTTTCCGATATTGGTTCCCGCATAGATTTCCTCGCCTGCCAAAGCCGCGCAAACAATCTGCTCTCCGGTCTTAAGGCCTGAGAAAGTTCGCTGCAGCTCCGGTGCGATTACAGCCTTGTTCCTGTCATTCGCAATCTTGTAAACCTTGAACTGTCTGCTCTCGTTTGTGATATAGTACAAATCTTTGCTTTTGTTAGAGCCGACAAGAACAGGGCTAGCAGCGTTGAATGATCCGAGCGTACTTCCAGTGACCGCCTGAACGACGAAAATCTTTCCTTCTCGGACGCCCGCACCAAAAACTCCGTTGTTGAACATGCAGAACTGGCTCAAATCATATTCGGTATTGAATTTTGCCTTTTGCTCTCCGTTCTGAAGATTGTAGTAGGTGAGGCTGCCCTTAGGAGAATACATGACCACCGACTTTTCAGAATCAGAAGTCTGAATAAAATTGACGACACCAGTATTTCCCTTGATTTTGTTTCGGACTATTGAGCCGTTTGAAGAATTCAAGAAGAAAGCACCGCTGACACTCGCCGTACCGCAGATGATGAAATTGCCTTTTGCGGAATATGAAAGACTTGTGAGGGAATCTGTAAATCGGAAAGCGTATTTTCTGGTAAAATTTTTCCAGTTCCATACAGAAACCCTGTTAAGCGAAGCACCGTCACTCTCATAGACCGCAATCTCGTTGCCGTTAGGACTTCGGGCAATCATCTTAATTGGCAGCTCAGAAATCTGATAATGCTCGCCCATGCCGTCCTCTGTCCATTTAATGAGGAATCCGTCTTTTCCTCCACTGAAAACCGAGCCGTCACTGTCCTCAAGATATGCGACATTAGAAACCGCTCCAGAATGTGACTGCGTGGAGATGTGTGACTGAGAGAAAACGGAAAGCGGAAAACTGAAAACTGAAAGTGTAAAAAGAAAAGCAAATTTATTTTTTAGCATTTATTAACTCCAAAAAGTAATGGAAATCGCCTGTCATCGCAAGCACAAAGAGCATGGCAATCATGGCGATTCCAACATATTGTACAATATTTCGCAGTTTTGGGGAAACACGCACGCCGAAAAATGCCTCTATAATTGAAGTAAAAACCAAGAATCCGTCCAAAACAGGGATGGGCAGCAGGTTCATGATAAAAAGCGATACGCTGATAAGAGCCATAAAATTTAAGACGGAGACAATTCCGTTACGGAAACCTGACGAAAAGCCTGATTTTGCAGTCTCTCCCATCATGCTCGTGATTCTTGCCGGCCCTGCCACGCTTTCGCTCACATTAACTCCCTTAAAGAGCGTCGCGATGCCTTTAAAAGAAAGGTAAATCAGCCGGAAAGTCTCGGAAAAGCCATGAGCAATTGCAGGAAAAAACGAATATCTTTGAGCTTCTTTTTTTTCGACTGAAGCAGGATCGCTCATAACACCGATTTTTCCCTCACCGGTAGATTTGTTCAAATCAGTATGAACGGTGTATTCAATCTTCTCTCCGTTTCGGTCAACAAGAACAAGAATATCCTCATCGGGGTGGGTGGCAACTTCCTCGTACAAAGCAGCAAAATCTGAAATTTCTTTATCGTTTATCCTGATGATTTTATCGCCGCTCAAGAGCCCTGCATCTGCCGCAGCAGAATGAAGTTCAGGATAAGCCTCCGTAGCAAGCCGGATTTGGTTTGTCGCAGAAAAATATGTATAGCCTGTAAGACCAATCACAAAAAATGCGAAAACTGAGAAAAGAAAATTGGCGAAAGGCCCCGCGAAGCCGATAAAAGCCCGGAAAATCGCCTTTACGCCATAAAAAGAATCTTTTTCAAGGACTGTATTTGCATTGAAACTTTCCTCAAAATCTTTCTCGCCCTTCATCGCGCAATAACCGCCAAAAGGGAAGAGCGAAATACGCCAATCTGTCCCACGCCATTTTTTATGAAGAAGCACAGGCCCCATACCGATTGAAAAAGCCTCAACAGCCACCCCAGAAGCCCTGGAAGCTAAAAAATGCCCAAGCTCATGAATAAAAACGAGAACACCAAGAAGAATAATTCCAATTATAATAGTCATAATAAGTTATAAATTTCTCACAGAACTTTGGAGAACACGGAGAAAAAAAATAGATTTACTCTGTGTGCTCCGTGAGGAATTTTATTGATATTTCGCGTGACCGCCTATCCGCCTCGAACACATCTTCCAAATCCCGCGGATTGTGCGACCAGTCCGCTCCATGCAAGACTTTTCCGACAAGCTCACCGATTTCAAGGAAGCCGATTTTGCCGTCAATGAATGCCTGAACCGCAATCTCGTTCGCCGCGTTGAAAACAATCGGATAAGAGCCGCCTTTTTCTGCACATTCAAATGCAAGGGCGAGCATAGGGAAGTCATCCATGCGAGGCTTCTCAAAAGTGAGGGTGCGTTTTCCGTCAGCCGTGTCTGTCAAATCAAAAGGTTTCATGAACGACGGCAAAATTTCCGGCCAGTCCAGTGCCTGCAATATCGGGTGCTTCATGTCCGGCTCAGAAAATTGTCCGTAAACGATTCCGTCTTTTGTGCGGACAAGCGAATGAATTACGCTCTGCGGATGAACAACAACCTGAACCTGCTTTGCGCTGACATCAAAAAGACGGACAGCCTCGATTACCTCAAGACCTTTGTTTCCCAAAGTAGCTGAATCAATAGTGATTTTAACGCCCATATCCCATGTCGGGTGCTTCAGGGCATCGGAAACAGTTACATTGGCAAGTTTTTCGCGCGGGAAAGTGCGGAAAGGGCCACCGCTTGCAGTAATCACGATTTTATCGATGTTTTCTTTTCCGCACTGATTTACGAGCGTGAAAATCGCAGAATGTTCTGAGTCAACAGGAAGAATCCGTGAGCCGCTTTTTCTGGCTGCCTCAAACATCAAAGGGCCTGACATTACGACAGTTTCCTTGTTTGCAAGTGCAAGATCAACGCCAGCCTCAAGAACTGCCATGCTTGGTCTCAATCCCGCGCTACCAGCAATTCCGTTCACAACGATGTCAGGCTTTGTTTTTTCGATAAGATTTTTTATTCCGTCGATTCCTTCAATTTTAGTAAGTGATGAAGGACAGTTGAATTCGCGTGAAAGTTTTTCAAGTTCGTCTTTTTTTGAATTGGCGGTGATTCCACAGCACACAAAACGGTCTTTTTGATTCCGTAAAATATCAAGCGAACTTGTTCCGATAGAACCGGTGCATCCTAAAACTAGAACTTTTTTCATTTAGAATAAGAAACAAACTCCAAAATAATAGACTGGTGCGACGAACAAAATGCTGTCGATTGAATCCAAAACTCCGCCACGGCCAGGAATCAAGCTTCCAGAATCCTTGATACCGACAGAGCGTTTTAGCACGGACTCCACCAAGTCTCCGATAATTGCCACGAAAGCGATGAAAAAACTCAAAACCAGGATTTTTGCAAGAGAGCCTGTGAAAACCTGCGGGAAAAGCAAATGAGCGATTGTTCCTGTAAGCATTGTACCAGCAAATCCACCGATAAAGCCTGCGACAGATTTGTTCGGGCTGGCCTTGATGACGCCTTTGTTATTTTTTCCGAAGAGAACTCCAAAAAACCAGGCAACAGAATCACACATACAAACCATAAGGAAAAAGAACGCAAGGAACTCCCTTGAATGAGCATGAATGGTTATTCGGGTAATAAATGTCACAAGATAACCAGAATACAAGATTATGAAACTGGATGTAAACAAATGTGATACAGAATTTTCGAAAGTAGAAGCCGAGAGAACTTCAAAAGCCATGCAGAGCAGAATTGAAAAAACAAAAGAGTAATCAATAAATCCAAAAGGCCTCTCCAAAACAGCAGATAATGCACAAGCAAAGACAGGAATTACCGTGGCAACAAGAACCAGCGGACGGCACTGAAGCGAAAATTTTACCGAAAGAAGATGATAAAGCTCGTTTGCCGCCAACAAAGATGCTGCAAATGCCAGAACATGAAAGGCTATATGATTAAATTGATTGAAATAAACGAGACAAATAATTAAAGGCAGACCAATAAAAAAGACCAAAAGCCTCTGCAAAACTTTATTCATTAATAACCACCATTATTGGTTCGGAACAGCTCCGAACCGTCTGTTTCTCTGCTGATATTTGACTATATCCTCAAAGAATTCTTCTTCATTATAATCAGGCCATAGCGTGTCTGTAAAGACAAACTCGGCATAGGCACACTGCCACAAAAGGAAATTGCTCAATCTCTCCTCACCACCGCTGCGAATCATCAAATCAACAGGGGGAAGGGCAGGAATATCAAGAGATTTTGTGATGGTGTCCTCATTTATAGATTCGGCAGGAACGCCGTCTTTTACTAATTTTTTTACGGCACGCACAATTTCGTCGCGGCTTCCGTAATTAATGGCAAGAACACATGTCGTGCCAGTGAAATGCTCGGTGTCTTTTATTGCGCTCTTGATTTCCTGCCTTACATCTTCCGGCAGTCCGTCAATATTACCAATATGAGCAATGCGAATTCCATTTTCCTTGTAAAAATCAAATTCCGCGCGAAGCCGGCTTGTTATAAGACTCATAAGATAGCCGACTTCTTCCTGAGCGCGCTTCCAGTTTTCAGTAGAGAAAGTATAAAAAGTAAGGTACTTAATTCCGAGGCGAGATGCTGCGGCCACAATTTTTTTAGCTGTAACAAGACCTTCCTTGTGACCAGCAGTTCTAGGTAATCCTCGTTTTTTGGCCCAGCGGCCGTTCCCGTCCATGATGACAGCAACATGTTCAGGCAGTCCGCGGGCAATAATTTCTTCGGCAGTCATTTATGCCATGATTTCCTTTTCTTTGGCATCGCAGACAGCCTGAATGTCAGCGATATATTTGTCAGTGAGTTTCTGGAGGTCGTCAGTCTCTTTTTTGAGCTGATCCTCAGTAATCTCACCTGCTTTCTGCTGTTTTTTGAGGTCGTCGTTTCCGTCACGACGAATGTTTCGGATAGTAGTCTTGTAGTTTTCACCTACAGATTTTGCCTGCTTACAAAGCTCCTTTCGGCGCTCAGCAGTGAGGGCAGGGATAGCGATACGGATAACCTTGCCGTCGTTTGAAGGGTTCAATCCCAAGTCAGCAACAAGAATTGCCTTTTCGATTTCCGTAATCAAAGATTTGTCAAACGGAGAAATGACGACTGTTCGAGCCTCTGGGATAGAAACTTGAGCCACCTGATTGAGTGGTGATTTGCTTCCGTAATAATCTACACGAACCTTATCAAAAAGCGAAGCTGATGCGCGACCAGTTCGGATTGTGTTCATTTCATTTTTGAGACCTTCAAGAGTCTTTTCCATTTTAGACTTTGCATCAAATGCCATAATTTCCTCCGTTATTTAAAGCAACAATTAAAAAAAAATACAAAAAGCGGCCAGAAGAATCTGACCGCCAGTTTTAAGCAAAATTATTTGCCGAGAACGAAAAGAGCGACCTTTTTGAATGAAAGTTTAGCTCCAGCAGCTTTTGAAACTTCTTCAAGTTTCTTTGCAACTGTAACTTTGTCGTCTTTTACGAAAGCCTGGTCTACGAAGCAGATTTCAGCAAGGTGCTTGTTGATTTTGCCCTGCAAGATTCCGGCCTTAACATTCTCTGGCTTAGAAGCCATTTTCTCGTCCTGAGCCATCTGAGCCTGGAAGATTTCCTTCTGCTCGTCGATGTAGCTCTGTGGAACTTCGTCTTTTGTTGTGTAAGCTGGTGTGAAAGCAGCCAAGTGCAAACAGCAGTCTTTTGCGAAAACTTTTACAGATTCTGCATCTGAGCCTTCAACAACTACGACAGCACCTGTCTTGAAGTCTGAGTGAACGTATGTTGCAGCAGCAGAACCTGCCGGAACATCAATAACCTCGAGCTTACGGATAGACATGTTCTCGCGGATTTTTGTAGCAAGCTCAAGAACCAAGTCCTCAAGCTCTTTTTCGATTTTTGTGTAGCCTTTTGCAATTGCAACATCAAGGATTTTCTCACCGAGAGCTACGAAATCAGTATTTTTTGCAACGAAGTCTGTCTCACAAGTAACTTCTGCAACAACGATTTTATCACCAGTCTGGCGAATGAAAATGCGTCCTTCAGAAGTTGCGCGCTCAGCACGTTTTGCAACGGCTGCCAATCCTTTCTCTTTGAGGATTTTCTCTGCTTCTGCAGCGTCTCCGTTAGCTTCTGTGAGTGCTTTTTTGCACTCCATCATGCCTGCGCCAGTCTTGTCGCGCAAAGCTTTTACGTCAGCAGCTGTAATTGCCATTTTTAACTCCAGTTATAGTAACCCGCGCTTGTCTACGCGGGAATTGATTTATTTGATTTTTGACTCGTCGATTTCGTCGTCATCGTCGTCTTCAACATCATCCTTTTTTGTATCTTCTTCTGTAGGAGTGTAGTTAGAGTAGTCAACGATTTCTTCGTCATCTTTCTTTGTAGATGCGTCTGTAACAACATCGTCCTCGTCACCGAGAGTTTCGATGATTTTGAGGCCCTCTTCGTTGTTAGCTTCTACAACTGCGTTAGCGATGATAGAAGTGAAGAGGCTGATAGCGCGGATAGCGTCATCGTTACCTGGGATTGGATATGCGATTCCCTCTGGGTTACAGTTTGTATCAACAACAGCAACTACTGGGATTCCCATGCGACGAGCTTCTGCAACTGCAATCTGCTCTTTGTGTGTATCAATGATGAAGATAACTCCTGGGAGTTCTTTCATATCTTTGATACCGCCGAGGTTCTTCTCAAGCTTTGCCTTTTCTTTCTGGAGATTAGCGACTTCTTTCTTTGTAAGATTGTCGAAAGTACCGTCAACTTCCATTTTCTCGATTTTCTTGAGTCTCTGAAGTGATTTTTTAATTGTAGAGAAGTTTGTTAGCATACCACCAAGCCAGCGGTTGTTTACATAGTACATGCCGCATCGCTCTGCTTCTTTAGCGATAGCCTGCTGTGCCTGTTTTTTAGTTCCAACGAAAAGAACTGATTTTCCAGAAGCAACAATCTTGCGAACAGCCTCATAGCTGTCTTTGATAGAAGCGATTGTCTTCTGCAAGTCGATGATATGGATACCATTGCGCTCTGCGAAGATGTACTTCTTCATGCGTGGATCCCAACGTTTAACCTGATGACCGAAGTGTACACCAGATTCAAGCAAACTCTTCATGGTTACTACTGCCATTGAGTTTCTCCTTCACCGGAATTCTGACTCTTTTACCTTTATTGATAGAAAGAATTCCACCGTCTCTTGTTCTCGTGTCCGCATAAAGCGGACCGGATAATTACGTAACTCTGCTCCGGCCAACAGCCTTACACAAAGTCCGACAAAACTATTCCAAAATAGAATAGCCCTGTTCTTTTAACATATCATAAAGCTCAAAAATAGGCAAGCCAACCACGCCGGAATTCGTTCCCTCAATTTTTTTGATAAAACAAGAAGCCAAGCCCTGAATTCGGTAGCCACCGGCAACACCATGCCAGTCACCAGTCTCAACATACCAGTCAATTTCTTCTTTTGACATCGGGGCAAAAGTAACATTTGTGATCGAAGTGCGGCTTGAGGCATAAAGCAAATCGCCATTGAAAAGGGCAAGCCCCGTAATCACCTGATGAGTTTTTCCCTGAAAATCCTGCATGAACTTTTCGGCCTCTTCGTTATCAGCAGGCTTTCCGTAAAGTTTTCCGTCAAGGAGCACCATCGTGTCAGCCCCCAAAATCCACGGAATCTCATGCCCTGCAGGATAAGTGCGAGCGACAGCATCAACCTTACGGCTGGCCAAATATTCAGGAACCTGCTCTGGAGAAATGTCAGACGGATATTCCTCATCAAAATCAGGGACTTTAACCAGATACGGAATATTGAGCAGCTTTAATATCTCCTGTCTTCGGGGAGAGGAAGATGCCAAAATAATAGGTTTCATAGGAAATCTCCATTACACTTTTTATTTATTAATGTTATTTTAAGCGATATTAAAAAAAATCACAAGAGAAGATAAACAGATTTAAAAACATTTTTTTTATTTATATAAAGATAAAAAAAAGCGGAACCACTAAGATTCCGCTTTGTAAGTCAAGGAAACAGGATTATTTAGCGTCCTTTTTGCTGCTTCCTGTGTTGCCAGACTGAAGTTTTTTCAGAAGCTCAAGTGCTCGCTCTCGAACAGGCTTTACATAATGATAGTTAGTAGCAATCTGACCGACAGACTGAATCATTGCGCTCTTGTCCTGAACTTTGTCAGCAATTTTCTCATAAGCAATGAGAACCTCAAGGGCGAGGGAACTTGTCGGGTTAAGGACAGCGTTCTTTTTGTTTGCCCAGGCGATTGTAGTGATAACATCATCATTGTTATTCATTCCAATCTCACCGAGGGAACGGACAGCAGCCGTGATTACCATCGGCTCATTATCCTCAAGAGCAATCTTTTTAAGGGTTGTCTTTGACTCCTCAGAAGGAACCTTTCCGAGAAGATCGCAAGCCTTAGCCCGGATATCCGGATAATTGTTCATAAGACGACCACTCTGCCGAGACTGTGTGTTAACACCCTCACCAGCAAGACGATCAAGAGCAACCAACATATCCGGAGAAACACGACCTTCCTCAACAGCAGTCTCAAGATACTGCAAAGCAACCAATTTATTGTCACGCTCATCGGAATTTGCAAGCTCCGTAATTACGACATCCTCAACAGTGCTCAAATACTCCTGTTCTGCAGACTTTTCTTGAGCAGCTACAGAAAACGCCATAAAGAGCGCACATGCCGTGCAAGCAACTTTCTTCAAAGATTTCATTTTAGACGAATCCTCCTAAATCGAGTGAATCAACACCCTGATGTTTATTATAAAATATTAAGTCTTAAAAATCAACAAAGATTTTAACAGAAATTAAGATAAATTGAAACAAAATTCTATAATTTCCGAAAAAGCTTAGTCAAGTTCCTCATTCGTTGGAAGATGAATCATCCAACGACCGTTAATTTTATTAAAATAGTAATAGACAGTAACCGGAGCCTCGCTGACAGCAGTACCTTCTGTCTTATGGACCTGGACGGCCTTGATATAAGTGTCAGAAATATAGCGGATTTCCGTTACTTCCCTGCCACGGCGCGCCGGACAGAACACATGCTTGAAG
>ODAI013397277.1_pt1 | contig 11165 bp, 10 predicted proteins | sample 1539321 | NCBI WGS metagenome assembly ODAI01 (sample SAMN02144231, study PRJEB22623) | gut metagenome | biome: sheep rumen | host: Ovis aries | place: New Zealand | reverse complement strand
CCAGGTATTTGAGGTCATGCGGGCCTCCATCCAGGACAGCTCCATCCTTATCATTTCCCACCAGGAGCGGATCCTGGAGATTGCGGACGAGATCGTGGGGATCGCGGACGGCCGCATCGACCGGCAGGGTCCGAAGGCGGATATTCTTCCCACACTGATCGGCACCGCGTCTGCGGTTCCGTCATGTAAGGTTGTGCAGTAATCAGGAAGGCGGTAGTACGATGTTACAGGTTAAGCAGATAGATGAGATTCAGAAGAGACTGCTGGCGGAGATTGCAGATCTCCACGATATTCCGGAGGGCGCCTTCAATATCCGCGCCAACGGTGAGATGGCAGCCCGCAATACTACGGCAAATATCGATATCGTGTCCAAGGAGGACGGCACCGGGATCGATATTCACATCAAGCCGGGCACAAAGAATGAGAGCGTACACATCCCGGTAGTTATGAACCAGAGCGGACTTAAAGAGATGGTGTACAATGACTTCTACGTCGGAGATGACTGCGATGTGGTCATCGTGGCCGGCTGCGGCATCGACAACTGCGGCAGACAGGATTCCGAGCACGACGGTATTCACCGCTTCTTCATCGGAAAGAATGCCAAAGTGAAATACGTGGAGAAGCATTACGGTTCCGGTGACGGCGAGGGCAAGCGGATACTCAACCCGGAGACCGAGGTGCATATCGATGAGGGAAGCACCATGGAGATGGAGATGGTGCAGATCAAGGGCGTAGATTCCACCGTGCGGAAATCCACGGCGGATGTCGCTGCCGGCGCGAAGCTGGTGGTCAGAGAGCGCCTCATGACCCACGGAAACCAGCATGCAGAGAGCATCTACATCACCAACCTGAACGGGGAAGGATCCAGTGCGGACGTGGTATCCCGCTCTGTTGCGAGAGAGAACTCCTACCAGAAGTTCGACTCCATCATCGTGGGCAATGCGCCCTGCTCCGGTCACACCGAGTGTGACGCCATCATCATGGACAATGCGAGAATCCTGGCAGTTCCTCAGCTGGAGGCCAATGATCTGGACGCGCAGCTGATCCATGAGGCGGCCATCGGCAAGATCGCCGGCGAGCAGATCATCAAGCTTATGACTCTGGGCCTCACAGAAGCCGAGGCGGAGGAGCAGATCATCAACGGTTTTCTGAAGTAATTGCTGACGGATATTTACAGTAAGAATAGTATGCGACTGGACAAATTTCTTGCCGATATGGGCGTCGGAAAAAGAAGTGATATCCGGAAAGAAATTCGCGCCGGGCGGGTATCCGTCGGGCGCGAAATTTTACGGGATCCCGGGGCCCATGTATCGGAGACGGATGAGATATTTTACCGGGGAAAACCGGTACGCTATGAGACCTTTGTCTACTATATGCTGAACAAGCCCGCCGGCGTCATCACCGCCACGGAGGATAAGCGTCAGCAGACGGTGCTGGACCTGATAGCGGAGCAGAAACGGAAGGACCTTTTTCCCGTGGGGCGCCTGGACAGGGACACGGAAGGCCTTCTGTTAATTACCAATGACGGGGATCTGGCCCACCGGCTGCTGTCCCCGAAACACCATGTGGACAAGACCTATCTGGTGCAGACAGATCTGCCCATCACCGGCGAAGACGCAGATGTCTTTGCAAAGGGCTTTCAAGTGGATGAAGAACTGACCGCCATGCCGGCGGATCTTAGACTGCTTCCCGACAAAGGTCCGGCGTGGGCATATATCACCATCCGGGAAGGAAAGTTTCACCAGATTAAGCGGATGTTCCAGGCCAGGGGAAAGAATGTCGTTTATCTGAAGCGGATCTCCATGGGGACACTGCGGCTGGATGAGACCCTTTCTCCGGGAGAATACCGGAGACTGACAAATGAAGAACTGGGAGCGCTTCTTGCGCTCGCCGGTCGGGAACAGAGTGATTAAGAACTACAGGGGCACGGAACAGGAACGGTGACGAATGACGGAACAGGTATATAAGAATATCTGGAGAATCGGGGTGGAACTGCCCGGGAATCCGCTGCGGGAGCTGAACAGCTATCTTCTGAAAGGGGAAGATTCCTGGCTTCTGATCGATACGGGCTTCCGGAAGGAGGCCTGCCGGCAGGCACTTTCGGCGGGACTTCGGGAACTGGGTGCGGATATTGAGAAGACGGATGTTCTTCTGACCCATCTGCATTCCGATCACTCGGGTCTTGCGGCGGAATTCGCCGGAAAGAACCGGAAGGTCTATCTCAGCAGAACGGATCTTAAGTATCTCTCCATGAACATCGCCAATAAGACGGTGGCGGAACGGAACGCCCGGTTCCTGGAGGAAGGCTTTCCGCCGGATCTTCTGGAGGAAAATGCGCGGATCAACCCGGCCATGGCAGAACGGCTGCAGTCGCTGGATGACCGTTTTACCCCCATCGATGACGGCCAGGAGATCCGTATCGGGGAGTACCGGCTGAAAACCATCGTGGTGCCGGGACATACGCCGGGGAATACCATGTTCTGGATGCCGGAGCAGGAGATCATGTTTACCGGGGATCACGTCCTGTTTGATATTACGCCGAATATTACCGCCTGGTCCTGGGTGGAGGATTCCCTGGGAGATTATCTGGAAAATCTTCTCCGGGTGCGGAATTATCCGGTGCAGCTTGCATTGCCGGGCCACCGGAAGAGCGGTGATTACAAAGAAAGAATCCGGGTGCTCCTGGATCACCATGCAAGGCGGCTGGCGGAGACCGAGCGGATCATCCGGCAGAATCCGGGCCTGAACGGATATGAGATAGCAGGTCGGATGACCTGGAAAATCCGGGCAGCCAGCTGGGAGGAATTTCCGCTGGCGCAGAAATGGTTTGCCGTGGGAGAATGTATGTCCCACCTGAATTATCTGGTAAAGAGAAACAAAATTGAGCGGAGAACAGAGGGCGGAATCCGGCGCTATTATGCGTTAAATAGAACCTGACGGGAAGGAGGCACGGAAAAAATGAAGACAATAGAGTATTTTCTGCAGGGAAAAAAGATTGATGACCGGCTGAATGAAGACGGCCTCTTTTTATCGGAACACCTGGTTGCGGTGATCGACGGGGTTTCCATGGGAACCTGGAACATATGGCACGGCGATACGGGCGGACTGTTTGCCAAGAACGTGCTGATGAATTTCCTGGAGGAGGAGACGGCAAAAAGCGAAGAGATTCTCCGGAAGCGGGAGGAAGAGGCAGCTATCCTGGCAGCCATGGAGGAAGCCGGCGAACCGGAGGCAGAATCCGAATCGGAAGAGAGTGAGGAGGAGGCCGAAGTAAAGGAACCGGAGGAGATTCCTATCTGGGAAATGACACCGGCAGACTTTTTCCATGCCCTCAATGCCGCTCTTCGGAAGAAGGCGGAGATCTGCCTGGAGGCCCAGCAGGAAAAGCATATGGCGCTGCCCACCTACGGACTCATCGATATCATCGAGTATCCCAGAGCCTCTGTGATTGTCTATAATGATTACTACCATGAAATCTGGAGCTACGGCGGATGCAACTGCCGCATCGGAGACAAGGTCTATTCCCATGCCAGAGAGCTGAATGCCCTTCATGCAGAGAAACGGGCCCAGATCCTGGAGGCAGAGATTGAAAAAGGAAAGACCGTCGAGGAGCTTCTGGCCCATGACGTAGGAAGAGAGCTTATCACGCCGGACATTCACAAAAAGTTTTATTTCGAAAACAGGGACGTGCCGGACGGGTACGCCATGCTGAACGGCTATAAGATGAATGCCCGCATGATTCTGCGCTATCCGGTGGAAGAAGGCACGGAGATTGTCCTGGCTTCCGACGGCTATCCGGTCACGGGAAAAACACTGGAGCAGAGTGAGATGGCGCTGGCCTCCCTTCTGCAGAAGGATCCCCTGTGCTTCCGGTTTAACAAGCAGATGAAGGGTCGGGGCCCGCTGGAATGCAGCTATGACGACCGCACCTACTGGAGAGGTATCGTATAATCATCCATATCAAAGGAGGAACAGAATATGCCGCCTGGCGGAATGATGGGGTTCGGACGGGGGAGCCGCAGCTTTCTGACGGAGGAAGAAAAGAAAAACCAGCCGAAGGTCACCAAAGAGCTTGTTCTGCGGGTGATGAGTTATCTCGGACCCTATAAGAAGCAGCTGTTTTTTGCACTGCTGTGCATTCTGTGCTCTTCGGTCCTGACACTGATGCCCTCGATCCTGACCGGAAAGATCATCGACGAGGGACTGATCGGAAGAAATTTCAATAAACTGGTATTTTATATTGTGCTGTCCCTCCTGGTAACCGCGGCGGCCAATCTCATCGGTGTTCTGGAGAATTATCTCAACAGCTGGATTGCCCAGTATATCACCTATGACATGCGCAATGCCATGTATAAGCATCTGCAGCAGATGTCCCAGCGGTTTTTCATGACCAACAGCCAGGGTGATATCATCACCAGAATGACCAGCGACATCTCCGGGGTCGAGCAGGTGATAACGAGCACATTTTCCAGTATCCTCTCGAACTCTATTACACTTATCGTGGCGCTCATCGCCATGTACCGGAAAAACTGGATTCTGGCCACGGTGGGCATCATTATCGTGCCGCTGTTCACCATTCCCACCAGGAAGGCGGGAAAAACCCGGTGGACCCTGACCAGAGACGCCCAGGAGTGCAATGATGAGATCAACGGGATTCTGAATGAGACCATGTCGGTCAGCGGACAGACCCTGGTCAAGCTGTTCTGCAGAGAGCAGGAGGAGTACGAAAAGTACGAGAAGGCCAATCACCGGATGATCCGCCTGAACATCCGGGAGAAGATGGCTGGCCGCTGGTTCCGGGTGGTTCTTTCCACCATCACCAGCGTAGGGCCGATGCTCCTCTATCTGGTGGGCGGCATCCTGATGATGAAGTATGACGCGGACCTTACCGTCGGTGACATCTCCGTACTGGTGGCCCTTCTCGGCCGGATGTACGGGCCCGTGAATTCCCTGCTGAACATCCAGGTGGACTGGATACGCTCCATGGCGCTGTTTTCACGTATCTTTGAATATTTCGATATGCCGGTGGAGATTAAGAATCCGGAGAATCCCATCGTTCCGGAAGGGGCGGAGGGCGCCGTGGAATTCCGGCATGTGGGCTTTTCCTATGAGCCGGAGCGGAAGATTCTTCAGGACGTGAACTTTACCCTGAAGCCGGGAAAGAGTATTGCTCTGGTCGGGCCCTCCGGTTCCGGCAAGAGTACGATTGTCAATCTCATCCCGCGCCTCTATGACGTACAGGAGGGAGAGGTCCTCTTTGACGGCATCGACGTCCGGAAGCTGGATCTTACCTATCTGCGCTCAAACATCGGTGTGGTGACGCAGGAAACCTATCTGTTCAACGGCACCATCCGGGAAAACCTCCTTTATGTGAAGCCGGAGGCCACGGAGGAAGAACTGATTGAAGCCTGCACCAAGGCCAATATCTATGACTTTATCTCAAGACAGGAGAAGGGACTCGACACGGTAGTAGGAAACCGGGGGCTGAAGCTCTCCGGCGGCGAGAAGCAGCGCATCTCCATCGCCCGCGTCCTCCTGAAGAAACCGGCGCTTCTCATCTTTGATGAAGCCACCGCCTCCCTGGATTCCATATCCGAGGCAAAGATTCAGGAAGCCATCGACCCGCTGGTCGGCAGCTGCACCAGCATCCTGATCGCCCACCGGCTTTCCACCATTCTGGCGGCAGACGAGATCCTTGTCATCAAAGACGGCCGCGTCGTGGAGCGGGGCGTTCACGAAGAACTGGTAAATGCCGGCGGCGTCTACACCGAACTCTACGAGACCCAGTTCAAAAACCCGGCCCTGGCAGACCGGGAGCCGGTACAGAGTCTCGGCGAAGAGCTCTATGAGGAAGAAAATCCGGACCTGGCCGCCCGCAAGAAAGCCCATGACGAGCGGATGGAGATCATGGAAGAGATGCTCAATCCCTGGTGGATGGGCGGGTATTAATTTTGAGCGGTGCTCAAAATGCCATCCGGCTGTGGCAGGAATTCTTGTGTTCCGGCCGGAATGCAGTCAGGATGGGGCAGAAATCGTGTTTTTCTCCAACTGTGAGGCGGGAATGTAGTCCAGCCGGGAAAGAAATTCTTGGCTTCTGGCCGTAATGCATCTCAAACATGGATGAATAGTACTTTGGGATGCATGCATTCAGAATTCCAGGGGGTATATGAAATTTAAAAATACAAAAGTGCAATTCAATTATTGATTTGACTCACGTATTGACAGATTATTAATCGTGTAATAAGCTGATGACATAAAACAAAATCAAAGCCACCTTCTGCACCCCTGGAAATACGTACTAAAATAAGAGAATATGTCTTTATAGGATGCAGGAGAGTATCAGAAAAGAGCATTATACCCCCTGGGGGTATAATATTCCGATGAGACAAGGAAGGGGAAGCTTATGTTTTGTGAAAACTGCGGAAAAGAGATCCGTGAAGGAGTGAAGTTCTGCGAAAACTGCGGAGCGCCGGTAAAGGTGCAGGAAGCAAAGCCGGAAGCTGATTTCGCCGAAGACGAGGTTAAGGACGGAATTGAGAATGCGGTTCAGGATGCGGCCGAGACACTGAATGAGGCGGCATCGGAGATTGAGAATGGTGCAGCGGCGGCAGCGGCCGCCATCGGGGCAGCCATAGACGGCGCTGTCGGAGGCGCAGCGGGAACTTCAGAAACAGCAGCCGGCACCGCAGGTGCAGCAGATCCTTCGGTTCCGCCGGTGATGCGCCCGGGATACGGACAGGAATACAGCCAGCATGGCAATGCCGGTGCGAACTATTCCAGCGGCCAGCAGCCGAATTATGGCCAGCAGAGCCAGCAGGCCTACGGTCAGCAGCCGAACTACGGTCAGCAGAATCAGCAGGCCTACGGCCAGCAGCAGAGCTACGGTCAGCAGCCGAATTATGGTCAGCAGAACCAGCAGGCCTACGGTCAGCATTCCGGTTACGGCCAGCAGCAGGGCTATGGTCAGCCGATGTATCAGCAGAATCTGGGACCGGAGAAGGATATGTCCTTCCAGGAAGCGGTAGAGAACTTTTTCCGGAACTATACGAATAGCAACGGAAGAGCGAGGAGAAAGGAATACTGGTATCCGGTGTTGTTCATTTTCCTTATCAATCTGGTCATCAATGCCCTGGGCGGGATATTCGGCGCAATGGATATTGATATTCTTGTCACCATGTGCAACGTTCTCAGCGGCATCTTCGGCATTGCAACCCTGCTGCCTTCAATTATGGTAGCAATCCGCCGGATGCACGATATCGGGAAGAGCGGATGGTGGGTGCTGATCAGCTTCGTGCCCTGTGTCGGTATGTTCATCGCACTCTATTTCTGCTGCCTGGATTCTCAGCCGGGAGACAACCAGTACGGCCCGAATCCGAAGTATTCATAAAAATATAGCAAAAAGACTCTGTTTTTCGGGCATTCTGTCCGTTAAACAGAGTCTTTTTTGCTGTTCATCCCGGAAAACATGCCATCTGTCAGATTCGCATGGGTTTGAATCTGCCGCCCGCTATACTGTAATTGCAGCTGAGAAATACAGATGACAGGCGGTGAAAAAATGGCTGATATAAAAGTTGATATCCGGAGACTGCGGACTGCCGGGATAAAGGAAGCGCAGACCGCGAGAAGCCTTCAGACATGTTATCGCGAGGTTGAAAGCATTCGCAGCAGGGTTCGCTACAAGGTTGCGGCACAGCAGCAGATTGACAGAAATCTCCGGATTACTCTGCAGCAGATTAACACAGAATACAGGAGAACATACACTCTGGCAGAAGGTCTTACAAAAATCATATCTCTCTATGAACAGACAGAGAGGAAGAATGTAAGCCTGCTGAAAACAGAATACCATGTGGATTCCGTCGTATTCGACGATGATGGAGGATACGGAGGAAACCAGGGGCACATGAAGGATGTGTACTACTGGGACCCGATCAAGTGCTGGGAACTGCTGGATGACCTGCGGAAGTACTATCCGAATATGACCATCTTTGAAGCATTTTCCTATTTCAGCCAGCTCAACAGTGTCGGATGCGGTTATGTGGCCCTGGCAAATACGCTGTTTATGGAATTTGCAGACAGGCCGCAGGAATTCGAGCGCATCTTCGGATATCCGATGTATAAAAACGGGGACCTGAATTTTGACAGGCTGATACTGGACATTTACGCTACGACGGATATCGCCGGATTTAACGATGGCAAAAATGGAAGGCCGGAGGGAACGGTAGACGCTTCCAGAGCTGCTATTATGAGGTATTTCCTGCAGAACAAGGGAATTTCGGTATCTACACAGGCGAACGTCAATGTCAATGAACATAATTTCCGGAGTATTACGGAAAATGGCGGATATGTGATTCTCGGATACCGGAACGGTAATATGTATGACGAGCACGGAAATGCGCATTACATTAACGGCGGACATGCAATAACCGTTACGGGTGTGACAGATGACGGAAGATACATTGTATCCAGCTGGGGAGAGAAATATTATATTAATGCTTCAGATATCGGCAGTGACGATACATTCATGGTATTCCGATACAATGAGACCGGAAGCGGAAGCGGCAGCGGAAATAATTCAGGCAACGGAGCACGGAACATCGGGAGGTACGTATGATTGCATTATTAAAAAAGGAATTTGAGATGCGGCCGCTGCCGGCCAGGGCAGAAGTGCTGGAACAGGCAGAGAAAGAAAGCATCCTGTTTCCGGATGCGGACACCATTACAGAAGACTGGATACTGCTGTCGCAGGCATATCAGACGCTCTTTGGAAGAGTATTTCTGGAAAAGACGGGACTGGACAGGCTGGAACAAAGAGTTCTGGCAGCGGGAATTCACGGAGCTGGTCCGGAACAGAAGGGATTCTACCAGAAATACGACAGGCTGGGACTTTCCTGTTTCTATATTCGGTGTTTTGCCAGACCGGAACGTTTAAGCGAAGAAGAAATGGCAATGCTGAAAATTGCTGTAGAGACGGAAAATGAAGGGATGCTTCCGGACATCATGAAGATGGTGGACGAAACTTTTGCAGCGGTCATGGCAGTCAGCCCGGAATACCCGGATACGGTCTTTGAACCGAAAATGACACTCCATCGCGATTACATCGTGAAAGGGGAAGAGATTCCCCTGGTGTTCCGCACGGTGGCGGATTTTACCCCGGAGGGCTCCCTGGTATCGGAGGAGATGGAGGAAAAGAGACTCCGAATAACCGCAAGCATTCTAAGACAGCTGGACGACGGTCTTTCGGCTGATTTGGGAGCCTCCGTCAGGACAACCGCTGAGGTGTTTGATAATTGACGAATACACCGGAACTGTTTAAAATGATATTAAATATGTGTATTTTTAAAAAAGTGCAGTTCATCCAAATTAAATGACCGTTCGTCAGGATGATACGACGGATGAACAGACAGGTGTTAAGATAAAGTCACAACAGAGAGACACAAAACATAAGAACAAAACAAGTGTTAAAAATGAGGAGGATTTAAGAGATGGCAGAGATTAAAGTTAAGTCAACCGAACTGAAGAACAAGGCAGAGACCCTTACCCAGCTGAACAGCAAGTTCCGTCAGGAAGTGCAGAAGATGATTCAGTATGAATCCGAGCTGGCCACCATGTGGGAGGGCGATGCGCAGCAGGCATTCCGGCAGGCATTCAATACGGACCGTCAGAAGATGGACCTGTTTGCGAAGACCATCGATACATATATTCAGGCACTTCGCACCGATGCCGGAATCTATGAGCAGGCAGAGGGCAGAGCATATCAGACAGCCAAGACAAGAAAGAGCTGATAAGGTATAAGACCATAAATAGAATTAATAGACAGAAGATAATCAAAGTATAAAAAACATACATCCGAAAATCAGAGAGAAAGAAAAGGAGAACAGATATGAACGCAAATTTAAGAGTAACCCCCGAGAAGCTCAGAGCAAAATCCCAGCAGTTTTCCACCTGCGATAAGACCGTACAGAGCCTTACAAGACAGATGCTCGACATCGTGAACCAGCTGAGAAGCACCTGGCAGGGCGAAGGTGCTACCGGATACTACAACAAGCTGAACAGCATGAACAACGACATGCAGAAGCTTCATCGGATGATTCAGGAGCACACCACAGACCTGAACGATATCGCCAATACCTACCAGCAGGGTGAACAGAAGGCAGTACAGACTGCAGCAGCCCTCAAGACCAGCGGTATCGCATAACCGAAACAGGAAAAGAACAACAGAAAAGAAAGACGCAGCATACTCCCGGAGCATCCAGAATGCTTCGGGAGAAGGTGCGATCGGAGAGTTAAAAGGAGAGTTTACCCATGCCGATGCGGTTATTCCTCGGAGATACGGATGCCCGGTATCTGGAGCGGATGAAAATGTGGCTGGACCGTGATTACAGCCAGGAGATCCAGGGGAGCACGTATAATGACAGGAATTCCATGCTCAGAGACTTACGTCAGAAAGGTGCAGACGTGGCGCTGGTGAGCCGTGAATTTGCCCCGGAACTGCAGATGCTGAGAATAGCGGGTGCAGCGCGGGCCGCCTGGCTGGGGGAAGAAGACGGGACAGATACGGATACCGGAGAAAGGATGCTCGGAAAGTATAAGCGGATGGATCTTTTTGCAGAAGCTGTCCGCGGGATGGTACCGGATTCCAGGGCAGCATCGCAGGATATACCTTCCGGTTATCCGCCAATGGGCAGAGCGGAAGAAAAGCAGAGAACGGTGATGCTGGATGACTACGGTATGGCGGAACCTGCCTTCGGAAGTGATTCTGTCAGAGTAATCGCCGTGACATCCTTCTCGGGCGGAACCGGGGCAACCACCATATCCACCGCACTGGCAAGAAATCTGAAGGCAGAGGGAAAAGAAACCATCTACCTGAATCTCGAGCTTCTCAACAGTGCAGGAAAACTGTTTTCCGGAGGCGGGAGCGGAACACTCCGGGATGCGCTGGATATCATACGGACCGGCGCTCCGGAGCCGATGGTGCAGATTCGGAGGATTCTGTGCAGGACGGCATCCGGCATTGCCTTTTTCCGGGAACGGGAAGACGGTCTGAATCTCCAGAATACATCCGGCGAGGATCTGGTTTCACTGATTACTGCAATCCGGTACAGCAGAGTGTTCTCATATATCGTGATTGATCTGAATTATACGGGGCGTCCCGCAGATGTGCAGGT
>ODAI012292767.1_pt1 | contig 11165 bp, 7 predicted proteins | sample 1539321 | NCBI WGS metagenome assembly ODAI01 (sample SAMN02144231, study PRJEB22623) | gut metagenome | biome: sheep rumen | host: Ovis aries | place: New Zealand | reverse complement strand
TGTCGTTTGGAACCGACATTTCGAAGTATAAACTGGACAAGGAGTAAACTCCCCCTGTCCGCTTAAAGAAAAAAGAAAAAATGAGACACAATAAGAATTTCAATCATCTGAGTCGTACTGCAGACCACCGTCGCGCTATGCTCGCAAACATGGCCATCTCGCTGATCATGCACAAAAGAATCACTACGACTCTGGCCAAGGCTAAAGCCCTGAAGAAGTATGTAGAACCGCTGATTACACGTTGCAAGGAAGACAGCACCAACTCTCGCCGTGTCGTATTCAGCCATTTGCAAAACAAAGAAGCGCTGAAAGAATTGTTCGGCATTGTTGCCGACAAAGTAGGCGAGCGCCCCGGCGGCTACACACGCATCATCAAGTTGGGAACACGCCAAGGCGACGCTGCTCAAATTTGTTTCATTGAACTCGTTGACTTCAATGAAAACATGGCCAAGGCGCCGAAGGCTGCCAAGAAGACCCGCCGTAGCCGCAAGGCTGCTCCAAAGGCAGAGGCCGCAGAGGAAACTGTCGTTGCAGAGGAGCAGAAAGTTGAAGAATCAGCTGAATAAATAAGATTTAAATAATCGAATTTAATAAATTGATTTTTTCATGTTGTGTCCCCGTCCTCGTCAGAGGACGGGGACATTCTTTGTGCTCAAATTTACTTGAGGACGATGTTTGTAAACTCGTTTTGCAGGCTTTTGACCTCCATTTTCGCTTGAAAGCGGTCATCTGTTTTAATTTGAAGTGCTTGATTTCCACGATGTTGTGATTTTTTTTGAGAGGAATGTACATTTTTTACCTCAAAAGTTTGTGTATCTCACTAAGAACAACGAAATTTGCACCCTGAAATGCGAAACACATGAGAATCGTATTGTATTGACAAATCAAATTTTAGGACAAATATGAACAAACGACAAAGCTTGCTGGCAGTCTTCCTGCTGACTGTCGCTTTTGTATGGGGGGCAGGGTCTGGCCCCGTAAGAGACAAGACTCTAGAGCCTCAAGATTCTACGGGAGCCATTACCTGGGAAGCCAACCTGGACGAAGTGGTGGTGACGGGCCAAGGCGGTGCGGTGACCAAGCGCCGAATTTCGTCAAACATTACCAAATTGTCGGCAGAGGAGTTGAGCAAACTCCCCACCGGTCGCATAGACCAGATGCTCCAGAATGCCATCCCCAACGTCCAGATAACACTGACCAACGGGCAGCCTGGAACGACGTCGATGATCAAGTCGCGCGGCCTTTCGTCGGCTTTCACCAACTCGACACCGGTGATCTATGTCGATGGTGTCCGTGTCGACAATCTGAACACAGGCAGTTCCTTGTTCAATGCCATGAACAACTATTATGGGGCGATTAACGGCCAGACCGCGGCTTCGGGAGCCATTGGCGACATCCCGATGGAAAACATCGACCACATTGAATATGTGCCGGGCGGCGCAGCCACTACTTTATATGGCTCAGACGCTTCAAATGGCGTCATCCAGATCTTCACCAAGAGCTCTGGCAACCATTCTTTCAGCGCGACTGCCGGCATGCAGTTGGGCTTTGATATGGCCAATTCTCAATATTATTTTTTTAAGCGAACCCGTGAATTGCTCCATCAGACGGGGTTCTCGCAGAAATACTCGGTCAATTTGTCGGGCAAGGGCGAGCGTTTTGGCTATTCGCTGGGTGCGAGTATGTCGCAAAATACGGGGACTCTGATTCACGACGGCAATAAGCAGCGGAAATACGACTTGCGTTTTGGCTCAAACGTGCAGTTTAATAAAAAGGTGAAATATATCAATTCCTTCGGCTTCGTATTGGAGGATTATCGTCGCAACCGCAACGGCAACCAAGGTTTTTATACCGGGCTCTACATCGCGGAAGGCGGCAACTCATCCAACTTCAAGTTTACCGACGAGGACGGTGTCCAAAAGAATTTCAACCCTAACATCGATGCCGCCGGAGACTATGAGTTCAGCGTGTTGAAGTCGTTTTTCTCGCGTGCCGAGGAGTTGCAAGACAACCAAGAGTCTGTCAAGCGTTTCCAGACATCTCAGCAGTTTGACTTTGCGCCGTTGCGTGACTTGAATTTTCATGCGACCCTTGGTATTGACTATCGTTATAACACGAACAAAATGGTTGAGACAAATGCCTATCTGATCCATACGCAATACAAGCCCGAGGGAACGACGGATGCCGGCAGGATCGCCAATTACGACCGCAATTATCTTGGGGTGACCGCCGAGCTCAACGGGCAGTGGAAGCTTTATCATGAAGACATCTTGAGCAATATTTTGACGGCGGGCTACCAATTTTTCAGTACATCCGACCATCAGAGCTATTACATGGGACTGAATGTGCGTGATGGAGCGCGCACGATCTCCGGCGCGGGCAGCTCGGTTGCCGACGAGTTTCTGAGCTATTTGCACAGCAGTGGATTTTATCTTCAGAACAACCTGGGGCTGTGGAGCCGCTACTTCCTGGACTTAGGCTTGCGTGTGGACTACAACACAGCCTTTGGCGACAATGTGAGCTGGCAGGCGTATCCCAAGGTCGGCCTCTCTTACATCATGAGCGACGAGCCTTGGATGAAGCCTTTGGTGGCGAGCGGTTGGCTGAACACACTGAAACTGATGTCAAATTATGGTGTCGCGGGCAACTATCCGCCAGCTTTTGAATACCAGCGCACCATTGAGATGTCGTCGTATCTGGGCAAGCAGGCCGCTTCATTCGGGAAATACGGTAATCCAGACCTAGGGCCTGAAAAAAAACGTTCTTTTGAGGTTGGCTTGCAGGGCACCTTCTTCCGCCGCGTCTTGAATTTAGGCTTCACCTATTATCATGCCACCACGCACGGCGCCTTGTTCAACATCCCGACCTTGCCTTCTTCCGGCCAGAGCAAGACTTTTTTGGCGAATGTGGGTAAAATCCGCAATGAGGGCATTGAGCTGAACATGTCGGTGAAAATACTGGACACCAAGGAATGGAACTTGAGCATGGCGGCATCGGTGAACACCAATCACAACGAGGTCTTGTCAACGGGCGGGCTCGTTCCTTTCGGCATCGGCGGCTTCTCGGCGAAAACGATTCAAGCCGTTGTCCAGGAAGGCAAGCCCGTCGGATTCTTGCGCGGTAAGAAGACCATTTTCAATGCCGACGGTACGGTGAAAGAGACGTTGGATTTACAAGACCTGGGCTCGACGACCCCGACGCTTTATGGCAATTTCTCGCTTTTCGCCCGTTGGAGAAAACTGACATTCTCCATGAATGGCGATTACCAGACCGGTGCTCATGTACACTCCTTCGACCGTCAATTCCGCTTCAGGAAGGGAATCTCGGACCCCTCCATCCCGGCGGCGGCACTCGAAGGGAAGACGCAGTCGCAGGTTTGGTTGGACTTTACAAACTTTTTCGTTGAAAAGGCCGATTTTATCAAGATCCGGAACATTGGGGTAGACTACACTTGGCGTTTCCCCAAGCAAATGATTCGGGAGCTGGTAGTGGCTTTGAACCTCTACAATCCGTTCTCATGGTCGAAAAGTAGCGTCGACCCCGAGGCGGTCTTGAGCGGCGCATCCACGCAAGGTGCCATTGCGGCAGGTGGTTTGAACTACTCAACATACAGTTTGCCCAGGCAGTACGTCTTCTCGGCAAAGATAACTTTTTAAGCAAATGGAATGAAAAAGAACATAACTCAGAAAGATATGAAGAAAACAGGACTTAACAGGATATGGGCAACAGGGGCGTTGATGCTGAGCCTGGCCGGCTGTGACTTAATGGCTCCGGGCGAGATCATCAATCCAAATGTGGGCGAAGACACTTTCCTGGCATCTGACAATGCCATGGAAACGTGGATGAACGGGGTTGAAAAGGAGCTGGCGGTTTGCATGTCGGATTATGTCAGCCTGATGGAAATTTTGTCGGACAACTATTATAACACCTATTCTCGGTCGAGCAAAGTGTTCGACATACCTCAATTGCTCTATACAGACGTTGATGTGACCAATCTTCAACGCCACGTCGGCTCGCTTCGGGAAATGGCAGACTATGGGCTCAATACGGTTGCCAAACATGATAGGAACACGACAGATGACGACTTGTTCAAATTGCAGGTGGTCAAAGGCTTCTCACTTATTCTTGCCGGTGATTTTTTCCGTGCCTTGCCCATGAAAAATGGCGGCGAGGTCGTAGAATGGCAACAGCAGCTGGCAACAGCGGTTGAAGTGCTCGGGAAGGCGATCGGCCTGGCTTCAACACAAGAAAAGCGTGCCTTGGTGAACACACTTTGTGCGCGTGCAGCCCATCGGCTCGGCAATCGTGCGCAAGCGGTGGCCTTTGCCCAGAAAGCGATTGAGGAGGCAGCGGATTTTTGCCATCAGGTACATTTTGACCATAAAAACAATGTGCTCAATAATGCACAGTCTGCCATTGGCGGAAATTGGTTTCAGCCATTGCCCCGTCTGGATTTCCTTGACCCGAAATATCATTTGACCAGTAACGACGAGCAGCTGCCGATTGTTGTGGCGAAGGCGGAGGAGAATTTCTTGATATTGGCCGAGGCGGCTCTGGCGGAAAATCAGTTGGCGGAGGCCAAAAAATGGATGAAATCGTTGTTGGCATTGGTTGAAAAACGACCTGTGCGCAAAGAAGTCAACGATCAGCTGGAAGGGCGCGACGGCGGGGGCATCAGACGCTATCCCAACAGTTCGGAATATCGTGTCCGTGCTTCAGAGAAAGACTCGTTGCGTATTGGCCTGGTCATCGATCGTCACGAACCCAACTTGATTACAGTCCCATTTATTTCAGGCACTTCGGTGACCAAGGCGATGGTGAATGGATTGGCGCAGCATGACGACGCATTGGAGTTGCTTTATCTGTTGCGGCAGGAAATCTTTTTTGCAGAAGGACGCCGGCCCGCCGATCTGGGAATCCGAATGCCGGTGTGCGAGGTCGAGGCAGCAAAGGCTGGCAATGCGGCACCGTTTACACAAGCGCTTGTCCCTGATTTCATCCCCATGAATTATGGTTTGGATGATTTCGTGATAGACGACCCTTCCAAAACCGTCACCATAAAATACAACATGAACCGTATCATTGTCGAGCATGCGCATACGCTTGACGTGGTGCCTTTTGAGTAATTGCAGTGTGAAAAAATCGATGAAGCATAAGAGAATAGTGTTTTTGCTGGCGTTTTTGCTGCATCTGGCGCATTTGTCGGCAGCAGTGAAGCCCCGTTATGTCATTCTGATTACGATAGACGGCATGCGCTCCGAGATGATTGATGACCCGACCATGCCTTCTCCATTCTTGAAAATGATGAGCCGTGAAGGATTGCGTGTCGAAAAAATCATCGGGGTGCCGCCCGCCGCGACTTATCCCTCTCACACCACCATTGTGACAGGTGCTTTGCCCGCCTGGCATCGGGTGTTCTATAACCGGCCGTTTTTGCGGAATGAAGACACCGCCCCCATCAGCTACTGGTATGCCGACAGCATCGCTGTGCCGACGATTTGGCAGCGTGCCCATGAGGCAGGGATGAAGACGGCATCGCTCTTTTGGCCTGTGTCGACAGGAAGCCCTTATATCGACTACAACGTGCCCGAATTTTGGTCACTGGACTATTCGTGCGACCAAATGGCGTACATCAAGCCTTTTTGTACGCCTCTGGGTATCCTCGATGAGCTGGAACGGCAGGCTTGTGGCAAACTTGACACCATTACTTTTATGGCAGGGTCGATGCAGCGCGATGCCAGGACGGCCGCCATGGCCAATTATCTGATGAACCGATACCAGCCAAGGCTCATGACCATTCATCTCATCACGACTGACTACAGCCAGCATGCCCTAGGGACTGAGAGCGAGCGGATGAGGCAGGATGTGGCGAGCGTCGACAATGCCGTGGGCTCAATCCTAGAGAATCTGCGCCTCACGCATCGGATGGACAGCACGGTGGTCATGGTGATGGGCGACCACGGATTTTGCGACTATCACACCACGTTGAGCCCCAATGTGTGGCTCACTCGGGCCAAATTATTGAGTCCGAAGCCGGGCGGCGCGTGGTCGGCGGCATTTCATGCAGGGGGCAACACCTGTTTTTTGTATCTGAGAAAGCCGGGCGACAAAAAGACGCTTCGACGCATTGAGAAAATCATTGACCAATTGCCTTCTGAAGAACGTAAGTTGTTCCGGGTGGTGGGCAAGGAGGAGTTGGACGAAAAAGGAGCCGACCCCGCCGCCGTGCTTGCCATTGAGCCTGTGGTCGGCGTGAGTGTCAACAATAATCGTTCCGGTGCGTCGGTCGGTGTGCGAAAAGGTGGCACACATGGATTCTTGAGTGGCCAGGATTCCACGACCTTGGTGGCTTATGGCGCTGGTATGGAAAAAGGGCGGAAAGCCACACTGCGGCAGACGGAAATAGCTGGTTGGGTGCTCGATTTATTGGGTATCGTACAAAAATAATGGAATTTTTCTTCTTCTTGCCACCCCAATACATCGTTTGCGCGAAAAATAGGTGCGCGAAAAACAGGTGGAGGCAACTTGGAAACGCCAGATGCAGACGAGGCATTATTTGCTGGTGTTTCCAAGTTTTTTGCTAAAAAGATCTCGACCATCCCTTTCAGTGAGGATAGAATTGGTACGTCAGTCGACAGTGGAATGACAATGGGAAGGAGGATGTTTTTCCGTGACAGTTTTTGCATCCTGAATTTGACAGGGAAGTGTTTATAATTTGAAAATCTGTGTTCATTTTTTGTACATTTTATGCGTTATCCTGTCCTTTTTTGATTCTTTTGTAATCTTCTGATTATAAAATGCTTATGTGCAGTCTCTTCTGAGTGTTTATTCGTTTGGCATTAATTTTGATGTTATAAATTTACATTTAAATGTGAAATAGTTTAAGGAAAATAGATGATGATACGATGACTATTAACACCTATGTAAATTAAGAGAAAAAGAGAAAGAAACCCCAAAAATGAAAAGAAATATGAAGAAAAAAATTGTTTTATTCATGCTGTTATTAGGAGCAACAAGCATGTTGGCAGATGATTTTGCCTATTTGCAGTTCTCCAAGTCCGACGGGAGTACGCAGTCGTTTCCCGTTCAAGGGCTGACGATAACTTTTGCAAATGGCCAGGCAGTGGTTAACAATGGCACAAGCACGGCAAACCTTTCACTGCCGGAGCTCACCATGATGCAGTTTTCGAATACTTCGACGGGTATTTCAAATGTGACGGATGATGCGACGGGAGGCAAGGCTTCGGCGGCTAGTGTGGAAGTATATTCAGTAACAGGTTCGCTTCTAGGCGTTTATAAGGACGAACCATCTCTTCGTGCTCACCTGCCCATAGGTGTGTATATTTTGAAATCAGGTGCAACAACTAAAAAGATCATAGTGCGATGAGACGATTTTTTACATTAATAGTTTTGCTGAGCAGTATAGTAGCAGTTTTCGGGCAGACACTGAACGTCAGTGTCGGCAATATTACATATAGCGTTCCGGCACAGCAGGCTGGCGAGATGAAATACATTTCCGGCACGCAGCTCCAGATCATGGGAAAAGTGTTTAATGTCGCTGACGTCAACCGCATCTATGTTGACGACCGCCAAGTAGTTGACAATAGCGTTGACATCAATTATTCAGGCACCAATGCAACAGTTCGGGTGGCAGGAAACATCATGCAGTATGTAACCGTGAAAATCCGCGGTGCGCATGTGACGATCTTGCAGAAGTCCAACCTGGCAACAGAGTTGAAGTACACGCTTCGAGGCAACTCGACCAACGGCTCATTCTACATGGACGGGAAATACAAGGCGACACTGGTCTTTGACGGACTGACATTGAACAATCCCGACAGTGCTGCGGTGAACATCCGTAATGGAAAACGTATTGGCGTCATCCTGAACAACGGAACGGTGAACACGCTTACCGACGGTGCCAAGGGTACGCAAAAGGCATGTTTTGCCGTGAAGGGACATACCGAATTTGACGGTTTGGGCACGTTGAACATCACAGGCAACACCAAGCACGGATTCTGGGGAAAAGAATATGTCCAGTTGAAAAAAGGCACAGGAACCATTAACATCTTGGGTTCAAAAGGCGATGGCTTCAACGTGAACCAATGTTATCAGCAAAATGGTGGAACTGTCACTATAAAGAACGTTACAGACGACGGCATCCAAGTGAACATAGAGGATGATGACACACCTGGCGGTGGCGGCGGTGATGACGACGACGATGGTGGTGATGACGGTGGCGGCGGCGGTGGTGGTGATGATATTATCATCATCGTGGAATCACCGGCCCGCAAGAAAATGAACAAGACTTTTGGTGCAACTATCGAAAACAATGGCGATGTGCATATCAATGGCGGTAGAATCCAGATTAGCGTGACAGGACAGGGCGCAAAAGGTATAAAAGCCGTTGGTACGCTTTTGGTCACCAATGAGAAGTCGGAACCCGTCATCAACATCACCACAAGTGGCGGCGTGTTGGTGCAGGCTACAAATGACTATTCGAGCAGCGCTTGTATGAAGAGCGACAAAGCCATCATTATCAATGCAGGCCAACTGACATTGACCAGTACAGGGCAGGGCGGACGTGCCATGGTCTGTGAAGACAGGATAGACATCAATGGCGGCGATATCAATGCGCGTGCCGAAGGTTCCAACTACGGTTCCGGCGGCGGCCGTTGGGGCAGCTCCGCCAATTCAAAGAATGCCAAGTGCATTAAGGCAAAGGGCGATTTGAACATCACTGGTGGAAACGTCAATGCTTATGCCAAGTCGCATGAAGCCATTGAAAGCAAGAAAATTATGACAATCTCAGGCGGTGTGGTTTATGGACAATCCACAGATGATGCCATCAATTCAAAAGGCGACATGTACATCAAAGGCGGTATTGTCTACGGATATTCTACCGGTAATGACGGACTTGATGCCAATGGCCACATGTATATCCAGGGCGGCGTGGCAATCGGCCTTGGTGCAGGCAGCATGGAGTCAGGTATCGACATTGACGAGCGTCATAATATCATGATCTCGGGCGGTGAAGTCTTTGGCATCGGAGGGCGGATTGACGCGCGATTCGGCACTTGTACGCAGGCTTACGGTACAACGAGCAGCACGTCGCTCTCAGGCAATTATTTGGTGCTCTATTCCAACTCTACGGGGCCGATTTATGCTATCAAGCTGCCAAAGACATCTTATACTGGCTCCATCTTGTGCAGTTCGGCTTCCATGAGAAAAGGCTATAGCTATTCGATTGCTTGCGTCAGCTCGGTGACAGGCACCGAAAGCAATGGATTCATAGCCAAGCCTACAGCTTCCGGGCTTAGTGCACGCGTAAATATTACGGCAAAATAATAAATTAATAAAAATTAATAGGTCTTCTGTTTTGAAGTGTTGTTGTCTGCTCATTGCAGCAGGACGGCAACACTTTTTTGTGCGCATGACGAATGTCGTCCCATGAAATTAATCGAAAAAAAATCCCCTGACATGAAGTCAGAGGATTTTGTCTTTAAGCACAGACGATGCACATGTCCTATTTTTCCACCAAGATGCGGGCGTCCACTGCCGTTACGTCATCGTCGTCGGCGAGCAGCGGGTTAATGTCCATCTCCTTGATTTCCGGTGTGTGGTGCAGCAGAATTGACAGCCGTACGATGATGTCGGCGTATTTCTCCTCATTAACGCCTTTCTGTCCGCGCGTACCTTGGATAATCTTATAGCCCCGCAGCGAGCGGATCATCGACTGCGCCTCCGGGATGGAGAGTGGCGCAAGACCTCCCGCGACATCCTTGAGCGCTTCTACGAAGATTCCGCCTAGTCCACAAAGCACAAGATGGCCGAAGCGCGGCTCATATTTGGCACCGATGAAAAGTTCTGTCCCTCTGATCATCTTTTGCACCATGACAGCCGTGGCATCTTTGATTCCCATCATGCGGTCGAATTCGCCGGTGAGCTGTTCGTCGCTGCTGATATTGAGCTTTACGCCGCCCACATCGCTCTTGTGTACCGGTCCTACCACTTTTGCCACGACGGGGTATCCTGCTTTTTTGGCAAATTCCACGATGGCCGCCTTGTCGTTGCTCACAAATTCCGGAACCGTGGGAATACCGGCGCATTGCAATAGCTCGTTGACGAGTTTTGGCGCAATGTATCCGTTGTCTTTTACACCGTCGATAATCTCACGCACACGTTGCACGTCAACCATTGAAGCGCCACAGCCTTGGCTTGCAGGACGGGGGGTGTTCACCACGCGTGTGAGCGCATTGGCGAGTGTCACCTCATCGCTGAAGTTAACGTGTCCCTTGCTGAGGAAGTCTGCGACCTCGGGGCCGGCGGTCTTGATGCTGGGCAGGATAGGGAACACCGGTTTCTTGCAAGTGAGCATTTTTTCGTGTAAAACGTTGTAGGCATCATAGAGCTCGACAAGTCCCGGCGTGCCGAAAATGACCATGATAGCGTCGATGTTGTCGAATTTTTCCTCGCAATAGTCTATGGCGATGCCCAGATGTTCTGGCGTCCCCGTAGCGAGGATGTCAATTGGGTTGGCTGCCGATGCGCCGGGGAACAATTTGCCTTTGAGCTCTTCTGCCAGTTCGCCATCAAGGCTTGGAATGTTCATGCCGCCTTTTGACAGTGCGTCGGTGAGCATGACCCCCGGCCCTCCGGCGTGGGTCACGATTGCCACATTCCTGCCCTCTACGCGTGGTAGTGTGAAGATGCAACCTGTCGTCGTTAGTTCTTCACGTGAGTAACAGCGTACAATGCCGGCTTTTTTGAACAGTGCTTCAACCGCTGAGTCGCTGGAGGCAATGGCCCCTGTATGCGATGATGCCGCGCGGCTCCCGCTTTCGCTCGAACCTGCCTTGATGGCAGCGATGCGGCAGCCTTTTTGAATGATGATAAAGCGCGGCAGCCGGAGACGCAGGAAAGAACGAAACAGACGGAAACACCGGGAAGTACGAAGCGGCTGCAGGATGGGATTTTGAAAGAGGACAGGACCGGAAATGAAAGATGAATTAAGAACGGCAGTATTGATTGACAACCTGGCTCCGGCGCATCTGAAGTGCGAATGGGGACTTTCTTTTTATATCGAATTTCATGGACAGGCTTTTCTGCTGGATATGGGAACATCGGGCGAATTTGCCGCGAACGCCGAGAAACTTGGCATTGAC
>ODAI011456141.1_pt1 | contig 11165 bp, 12 predicted proteins | sample 1539321 | NCBI WGS metagenome assembly ODAI01 (sample SAMN02144231, study PRJEB22623) | gut metagenome | biome: sheep rumen | host: Ovis aries | place: New Zealand | reverse complement strand
TCGAGCGCGTAATACGGATGCACGCCGCCGACCTTGATGACGGACAGCGTTCCGTCCGCGTTGATTCTTTTCACCATGAGACCGATCGCGTCCACATGCGCCGCGATCGTCACGGGGTTGCCTTCGCCGCCGAGCTCGATGCGCACGCCGCCCTTGTTGAGCTGCACGGCTTCGAAGCCCATGCGCTTCGCCTCATTGAGCAGATACCGATCCATCTCGACAAAGAAGCCGGTCGTGCTGTCGATCGCCATGAGATCGCGCAGCGTTTGTTTCAGCTGATCCATATTCCCTCCGTCAGTTCGCAGACTTGATCGAACTCCACGCCTTGCTGAATACCTCGGTGAAGTCGCCGAGATCGTGGAAGACTTCGCAGCGGTCGAGCACGTCCTGCGGCGGATTGTACGTTTCGTTCTCCGTGAAGTACGGATCGAGGCGCTCCATCGCCGCCGCGTTCGGCGTCGAATAGTAGATGTACTCGGTGTTGCGCGCCGCGATGTTGCCGTCGTTCAGGAAGTTGATGAACGCGTGCGCGGCTTCGATGTTCTTCGCCGTCTTCGGAATGATGACGTTGTCGAACCAAACGTTGCTGCCCTCTTTCGGCACGACGTATGCAAGGTCTTCCACGGCGTCCATGCTGCAGAACGCGTCGCCGGAATAGATCACGCACATCGCCGCCTTGCCGTTCTCCATGGTGGCTCTGAGATCGTCGGTGCCCCAGCCCTTGCGCAGCGGCGCCTGCTCGATCAGCTTGTCGCGCGCAGCGGCGACCTCTTCCTCATTGCGGGTATTGAGATCGTAGCCGAGATACTTCAGCGTGATGCCGATGGAGTCGCGCACGCTGTCGTACATGCAGATCTGACCTGCATACTTCTCGTCCCACAGAATGCCCCAGCTGTCGACGGGTTCATCGACCATCGTCGTGTTATAAAGGATGCCGACCGTGCCCCACATATAGGGAAGCGAGTACTTGTTGCCCGGATCGAATACGTTGGTGATCTCGATCATCTTCGGGTCGATGTTCTTTGCGTTCGGGATCTTCGCATAGTCGAGCGGCTGCAGCATATCCTCGCGGATCATCTGTTCGATGATATAGTCCGACGGGAAGCACAGATCGTACGGGCTGTCGGAGGAACGCAGCTTGATCAGCATTTCCTCGTTGCTCGTCATCTCGATGTAGTTGACCTTGACGCCGGTCTCCTGCTCGAAGAGCTCGATCAGTTCGGGATCGATGTATTCGCCCCAGTTCAGAACGTTGAGTTCGCCGCCGATCTGCTCATACTGATCGCCGTCCGCATAGGTGTTCTCGTCGATATCGACGCCGGATTTGCATGCCGCAAAGGCGAGGATCATGACCAGAGTCAGTGCAACGCAAAGCAGTTTTTTCATTTCAGTTACCCTTTCTTTTATTTCATTTTGACTTTCTTGTTCTGGATCTCATACTCGCGTTCCTTCGCAAGCCGTCTGAGATTGACGACGAGCAGCAGGGTCACGAGCGGAATGAAGATGATCGTGGCGAGCGCCGGATTGACGCCCTTTGCGCCGTGCGCGGTGTTCGAGTAGATGAACACGGACAGCGGCTGGATGCGGTCCGCCACGAAGTAGCTGACTACGAAGTCGTCCAGCGACATCGTCAGCGCCATGATAAAGCCCGACGTGATGCCCGGCATGATGTCGGGAATGACCGCCTTCCACAGCGCCTGGATCGGCGAGCAGCCGAGGTCGAGCGCCGCTTCATAGAGCAGATCGGAGCTCTGCTTCAGACGCGGCAGCACCGAGAAGATCACGTACGGAATGCTGAACGAGATGTGTGCGATCAAAAGCTTCACGAAGTCGTTGATCTGCCCGACGCCCATTTTGCCGAGCACCGTGTTGACGAACGCGAACAGCATCATGAATGTGATGCCCGTAACGAGGTCCGGGTTGACCATCGGCAGCTGCGAAACGCTGACGACGATGTTTCTCGAGCGCTTGCGCATCGAGTTGATGCCGATCGCCGCGGCGGTGCCGAAGACCGTCGCAAGGATGCTCGAAGCGAACGCGATCTCGAGCGTCAGCAGCAGCGAGTTGCCCGCGTCGCCCGAAAACACCGTACCGTAGTTTGCGAACGTGAAGCCGTTCCAGCGTCCGAGGTTCGAATACGACACGCGGCGTCCCGCGCCGACCGTGAAGTCATTGAACGAGAACACGATCAGATAAATGATCGGCAGATACAAAAACAGCAGCATCAGACCGAGGTATACGTATTTGAGGGAACGACCGAATCGTTTCACAGCAGGCTCCCTCCTTCCTTATCGCTGTCGAAGTGGTTCATGATCGCGGTGCTGATCAGCACGCACACGAGCAGGATGATCGACAGCGTCGAGCCGACGGAATAATCGCCTTTGCCCGCGAGCAGTTTGAACGCCTGCTCGATCTCGTTGCCGTAAAGGTTATAGTTGCCGTTTCCGATCAGCGCCGGAACGGTAAACGCCGTGATTGCGGGAACGAACACCATCGTGATGCCGGACACGATGCCGGGCACCGACAGCGGCAGCACCACGCGGAAGAACGTCGCCTTGCCGTCCGCGCCGAGATCGCGCGACGCCTCCAGAAGACTCTTGTCGAGCTTCGAAAGCGTGTTGTAAAGCGGCATGACCATGAACGGCAGGAAGTCGTACACCAGCACCATCAGCACCGCCCCGACCGTGCCGGTCAGCGTGGTTCTGAGTCCGAACATGTCGGGGATCGCATACTCGAGGATCGCGCGCCACGCATAGGTGCGCAGCACGAAGTTCATCCACATCGGCACGAAGAACAGCGCCGAGATGAATCCCGCGACCGACTTTTTCATGTTCGATAGGATGTACGCGATCGGATAGCCCAGCAGCAGGCAAATCGCCGTCGTGCCGAGCGCGATCTCCACGCTCACCAGAAGCACATGCCATTTCTGCCCGTCGGTCAGCGTCTCCCAGCATTTTCTGAACGTCCACACGCCGTCCACATTGAACGCATAGTAGAAGATGAACAGCATCGGCGCGGCGATGAACAGGATCATCCATACGATATACGGATAAGCAAAGAATTTTCGCTTCATCTTCCCGCCCTCTTACTCTTCACGCGTAACGGTTTCGGTTTCTTCGTCCTCTTCGTCGCCCTTCTTGCTGAGCTCCATCCTGTCGCGGTCGACCAGGATTCCGACCTCCTCGCCATCCTCCATGAACTCGTCGGAATGCGCGATCCAGTCGTTCTCCTCGCACGAAACGGTGATCTCGTAATGCGTGCCGAGGAACATGCACGCCTTGACCGTGCCGGTGAGCTTCGCATCCTGCGGTGCAACGAGCTGCACGTTTTCGGGCGCGATGCGAACGATCGCGATCTCTTTGTTCTCGAACTCCGCGAGCCCGTCGCAGGCGAACGCCACGTCGTCGATGTAGATCTCGCCGTCGCCCGGCCAGACCTCGGCGTCGAAGATGTTGTTGCTGCGCGTCTTATGCATGATATGGATCGCATCGGGCAGGATCTGAATGCCGACCCTCTGCCCCACCGGCGCGAAGTCGGTCGTATGCACGACCCACTCGTAGCCGCCGCAGTCCACGCAGATCTCGTAGTGCACGCCCATGAACACGACCGACGCGACCGTGCCGACGACCTTTGACTTCTCGGGCGGAACGATGTCGATGTCCTCCGGACGCACGACCGCGTCAACCTCGACGTTCTTGCCGAAGCCCGCGTCCACGCAGCGGTACACAACGCCGTTCATGCGCACCTTGTAATCCTCGAGCATGAGACCCGGGACGATGTTGCTTTCGCCGATGAAGTCCGCGACGAACGGGTTCTTCGGCTCGTTGTAGATGTCGGTCGGCTTGCCGATCTGCTGGATGACGCCGTCCTTCATGACGACGATCGTGTCGGACATCGTCAGCGCTTCTTCCTGATCGTGCGTGACGTAAATGAACGTGATGCCGAGCTGCTGCTGCATGCGCTTCAGTTCGACCTGCATCTCCTGACGGAGCTTCAGATCCAGTGCGCCCAGCGGTTCGTCCAGAAGCAGTACCTTCGGCTCGTTGACCAGTGCGCGCGCGATCGCGACACGCTGCTGCTGACCGCCGGAAAGCTGATCGATCCAGCGCTTGCCGTAGCCCTCGAGGTTGACGAGCTTCAGCATCTTCTCGACCTTCTCTTCGATGACGGGTTTCGGCGTCTTCTTGATCTTCAGACCGAACGCGATGTTGTCGTGCACGTTGAGATGCGGAAACAGCGCGTACTTCTGGAAGACCGTGTTGATCTCGCGCTTGTGCGGCGGGACCTTTGCGATGTCGACCCCGTTCATTTTGATCATGCCGGACGACGGCGTGATAAAGCCCGCGATGCACCTGAGAAGCGTCGTCTTGCCGCAGCCGGACGGGCCCAAAAGCGTCAGAAACTCGCCGTCGTTGATATACAGATTGACGTGCTCGAGCGCAACGTCCCCGTTGTAATCCTTGCTGATGTCGATCAGCTCGATCAAGTGACCGCTTACATTCTGTTCGGGCTGTACATCTTCTCTTCCACCCCGAACATTATTGACGATCGTTCGAATCAGCTTTACAAGCCCTAAAATACTGAAAACCCCGGCAGCCGCAACAAGGACTAGGGTCAGAATCAGCATAAATAGCAGCTCTGACGGCGATTTTCCTTCGCTCAGAGATGTCAACACGCGATTTGCCAGTGTTCCGCCGACTCCGGACAGAATAGCGCCGATTACAGTTAAAATGATCGCCGGTGCAAAACTCTGTTTTTTCATGGTTCCCCCTTAAAATGACGGCGGTGTGCTGATCCAAAGCACTTTCGCCGGTGTTTTTCCGCTGTTGAAAAGGTAGTGGATTCCCTGCGGACGCAGATAAAAGCTGTCGCCCTTCCTCACCCTGTGTTTCGCGTCGCCGTCGACGAGCGTGACCGTGCCGGACAAAACGATACCGAACTCCTCGCCCTCATGCGGGTCGAGCTCCTGCGTGCCGCCGCCGGGACGGATCGAAACGAGAATCGGCTCCAGCGCGTTCTTCTGCGCGTTCGGAACGAGCCAGCGGATCACACTGCCGCTCTCCTCGTCCTCTTTCTCGAACGTATCCTCCGCAGAAAAAACGACGCGCTCCTCCGAGCGGTCGTTGAAAAACGCCGCAATATCCGTCCCGAGCGCCTCGAGAATGTCCATCAGCGTGGCGATCGAGGGCGACGTGATATCGTTCTCAAGCTGCGAGATAAACCCCTTGGTCAATTCGGTCCGGTCGGCAAGCTCCTCCTGCGTCAGTCCCAGCTTCACGCGAAGGCGGCGCAGCTTTCTTCCGATCTCCGGTCTGCCCGTTTCCATGGTGTCAACCCTTTCTAAACTTAAAGTTTACATTCACTAAACTTTCCGCGCATAATAATGCCATATTCTTTCCGCTTTGTCAACACCATTTTTGCCGAAAACGGGGACAAATAAAAACAGTCTGTCAAAAAATCTTTTTGACAGACCGTTTTCCCTTTCGAATTGCGGTTCCGTGCACCCCCGTGTGTTCGTAAAGCGCATCGAGCGCCGCGTAAAACGCGTCCGGGGTATGCGGCGCGATCCGCCGCATTTGCGCCGTCTCTTTATGCTTCCTGCTGCTCCGCCGCGCGCTGTTCCTTTTCGCGCTCAAAGCGTTCGGCGAGCACCTTGGTGGTCAGATATGCCGAAATGCAGTCGATCGCCATCTTGTTCTTTCCGCCGCGCATGATCGCAAAGTCGGCGTCGTTGATGTAGTTCACGATATACTGCTCGTACATCGGCTTGACCGTTTCGACGTACTGTTCGGCGATGTTGTCGATCGTTCTGCCGCGGCTCTTGATGTCGCGCTTGATGCGGCGCAGCAGGCAGATGTCGATATCCACGTGCATATACACCTTCAGCACCATTCGTTCCAGCAGGCGCGGATCGTGGAACATATGGATGCCCTCCATGATCAGCACCTCGGGCGGATCGATCAGCTCGTCCGAATCCGCGCGCAGATGCGCCGCGTAGTCGTAGCCCTTCTTCGTGATCGGCCTGCCGCTTTCGAGCGTGTCGATGTCGCGGATGATCTCATCGTAATCGAAGATGCTCGGCTCGTCGTAGTTGATGTGCACGCGCTCCTCGAACGGAAGTTCCGGAAAGCTCTTGTAATAGCAATCCTGACCGATGATGACGCAGCTGCACGATAAGCTGTCCTGAATGCGTTTGGCAAGCGTGCTCTTGCCGCTGCCCGATGCGCCGCAGATACCGACAATGATCATAGTTGTCCTCCCTCAAAACCCGTTTTGGTTATTGTACCAAAATGCGCCCTCTCTTGCAAGAGGGCGCGTCAATCTTCTGTGTCGGCAGGTTTATTCGGTTTTTTCCGTGCGTTCGGAACGGAACGCCGAGGGCGCATGTACGTCGATCTCGGTATAAAGCGTATAGGATCCGTCCTCCGCGCCGACCTTTGAGACCGTCGTAACGACGTCGCCGCTGCGCTGTGCGCGCAAAAACGTGCCGCGCTGCGTCAGCGTCTGAACAAATGTGTATCCGTGCAGTTCGTACAGCAGGATCCCGGTGCGGACACGGTCCGCGGTTTCGCTCTGCGCTTCGTCGGTTTCGAACGTGCCGAACACGAACAGCAGATTGTCGACCGGCAGCAGCGCCTCCGCACGGAAGGATCCTTCGCCGCTCGCTTCTTTGAGGTCGATCCGCGCCGTTACGGCGCCGTCGATCGAGATCTCCGCAGTGCCCTCCGCCTCGTTCAGCGCATAGGTGCGGGTCCCGTCCGATCGGACAGCGTCCGCCTCTTCGATCCATTCGTCGGCCGACTCGGTTTGTTTCCGATCCGTGTTTGTACCTTTCGTTTCCGCATTCGGCTCCGGCGCCGTCGACGCGCCGGTGAGAGGCCCGTAATCGCCGATGCTCTCGGCCTCCGCAGCCGGCTCGAGCGCGTCTTCCGCCGGGATCTCTTCCGTCGGTACTCCCGCCGCAAGCATGGGCGCCTCTGCCATCGCTTCCATCGGCGCATCCGCGGGCATGGCTTCCTCGGGTTCGCATGCCGCTTCCGCCGCCATCGGGGCTGCAGCGGCAAAATTGCCGCGTCCCATGCGAACGCCGACGAACACGGCGACGAACACCGCGGCGGCCGCCGCTGCGGCGGTCGGGATCGCGATGAACCATTTTTTGCGATTCTCGCGTCTTCGGACCTCTGCCGCCGCCTCCTGCGCACAGCGGAGCTTCCATTCTTCACGCAGACCTTCGCGCACATGCACGGAGTCGTTTGCGCGGCGGTAAGCATCGTTAAACTTCATAGTTTCCTCCCAGAGCGTCTTTCAGCATTCCTCTTGCGCGGTGCAGCCACGATTTGACGGTCGATTCCGTCGTGCGCATCATCGATGCGATCTCCTTGACGGAATACGATTCGTAGTAGTACAGGTGGATCGCCGTCCTGTACTTTTCGGGCAGGTTCAGAACCGCGTCGTAGACCGTGGAATCGGGTTCCTCCGCGTCGACCGCAAGCTCGCCCGCCGCGTCCTGCGGCACGGCATGGCGTCGGAACGCGCTTCCGAGCAGCGATTTCGAACAGTTCAGCGCGACCTTAATGAGCCATGCCTTCTGGTGCTCGGCGCTTTCGAACGCCGGTCGGCTCTTCAGGCATCGCAGAAAGACCTCCTGCATCACATCCTCGGCGTCCGCCGCGCTGCGCGTGCGCACCAGCGCGAGACGGTAGATCATATCGCCGTATGTGACGAACAGAGAATCCGGGTCATTGTTGACGGGCTTCGTCAATTCGTTCGTGCTGCAAGTTTCCAACGGTTTCGGCTCCTCACATAAAATACCGCGCATGCCGGCGTTCGGTTGCGCCGGCTGCAAAACTTTTCCGGGAAAAAGGAGCATTCGCCCGATGCAAATGCTCCGATCGATCTCACTTCGTCAGCCGCGAAAGCATCGTTTCGTAGATCGCCTTGATCATCGCTTCGCGGAACGCGTCGTCCTCCAGGTTCTGCCGTTCGCTCTTGTTGTCCCAGTTGCCCATTACGAGCAGCACGCACGGACAGCCGCAGGCGGATGCAACGGAATCGCTCTTGTTTTCAATGCCGCCCGATTTGCCGGACTGCTTTTTGATGCCGGTCGATTCCGTATACGCCTTGATGAGTTCCTTTGCATAGCTCTTGTTCTTTTTGAGATACTGCACGAAGCAGCCCGACGACTTCGAGGAGATGTGATTGCACATCAGGCGGATCGCGATGTCGCAGTCCGCGCTCTTGATCGTCTTTGCGCGCGCGCTGTTGCCGACGCTCGCCTTGTTGTCCTCGCGGGTCAGCACGACATTCGCGCCCTTTGATTCGAGGTACGCCTTGAGCTGCTGCGCGAATGCCAGGTTATACGCGCACTCTTCCGGATACTTGCTGTCGCCGTCGCGCGTCGGATCGAGCCCGATCGTGAACCCGCGCAGCGGACCGTTCGGGTCGACCGAGGGCTCTGCGGAAGGCGTTTCCGCCGGTACGAGCGTTTCGAGCGGTTCCGGCGTCGGCGTTTCCGGCACGGGCGTGCCGATGTCCGGCGTTTCGATCGCGGAATCGGACGGTATCGGCGTATCGGTCGGCTCCGCCGTCGGTTCGACGGACGCCTGCGCGGACACGGGCGTGCCGTTCAGCTGCGCCTTCACATAAGCGACCGCGTCCTTTCCGTATCCGACCGCGAGGCAGACGACGCCCACGACGAGCCCGACCGCCAGAATGCAGATCGCGCAGAACAGCGAGAATCCGAGCGGGTTCGAGATCCGGAAATTCTTTCTTCTTTTTTTGATACGCTTCATGGATTCGCTCCTTTATTTGCAATTCGTTTCTGTTGCTTCATTTTATCATGCATTTTGCGAATCGGAAGAGATTTTGCATTTCGTTTACAAAAAGATAAAAAAAACGGTGCAAACGGGATACAAAATCCGGAAATTATGGTATGATATTCCTATGCCTTACCTCTGTACGCATCTTGCATTCGGCTGTTCCGTGCAAAACGCGCTCGGTCAGCCCACAGAATCGATCGACGAGTCGTTCGTGCTCGGCTGTTTCGGTCCGGACGTGTTCTTCTTCGACCGTCTGCCGCCGACGCCGTTCGTGCCGCATCGCAAAAAACACGGCAACGCGCTCCACGCGCAGGACTGCGCCGTGCTGTTCGACGCGCTGCTTCATGCGGCCGCGCCCGAAAACGAGCCGTACCTTGCCGGATTTCTGACGCATATCGCGCTCGATTCCACCCTGCATCCGTACGTTGAAGCGCACCACAGAGGGATCGATCACACGCGCTTCGAGGGCGTGATCGATTCGATCGTATACGAAAACACGCGCGATCGCATCCCCTATGAATCGATCCTCATGCGCCGTCCCGACGCGTCTTCGATCGATGCGCTGCATCAGCGCGTTTCCGAGCGGCTGGGGCTGCAGCCCGTCAAAGGCGCGTATGCGCGAAGTCTCAAAAAGTTCCGGCGGCTTGCGCCGTTTCTGTTCGATCCGCGCGGAACGCGCTTTCGGGCGATCCGAACCGTCGAACGGCTGTTTCACCGCGAAGGACTGCTCTCGGCGTTTCTGCTCGCCGCGCCGCGCGAGGATCGCGAGGATTCCATGAACCTCGGTCGGCACGCGTGGGTCTCGCCGTTTTCGCCGGACGTGCGCACCGAGAGCGTGCCGGAGCTGTTCGAAGCTGCGAAGCGCGACGCGCTGGAGCTGATCGGCGCGTACCGAAGCGGCGACACGCAAACGCTTCTTTCGCTGCTTTCGGGCCGCACGATGCAGAAAGGACGGCTTTCATGATGCGCACCTGCTGTTTTACCGGGCACCGCGAATTGCCCGGACAGGACACCGACGCGTACCGCGCGCTGACGAACGCGCTCGAAGCCGCCGTATCCGATGCGCTGCGCGAGGGATGCCGCCGCTTTATCGTCGGCGGCGCAAAGGGGTTTGACCTGCTTGCGGGCGAATGGATCCTCGCGCTGAAGAAAGTCGATCCGTCGGTTTCGCTTTCGGTCTACATTCCGTACCGCGGACAGCCGAACGCGTTTTCGCAGCACGACGCAAAGCGGTATGCCGCGCTGCTCGACGGCGCGGACGACACGCTGCTGATCGGCGAAGCGTACCGCCCCGGCTGTATGCGCGAGCGCAACGCAAGAATGGTGCAGGACGCCGATCTGTGCATCGCTTACGTGCGCAAACGTCCCAGCGGTTCGGAACAAACGATGCGCATGGCGCAGAAAAAAGGGATCCCGGTGTTTTTGCTATGAGAAGAAATGAACTGCAGCTCTCCCCCGTCCGGCTGGTGCCGATGACCGCGCTGCTTCTTCTGCTGCTCCTTTGGGCGGCGGAGAGCATCGGTTGGTTTGCGCTGCTTCTGCTGCTGCCGATCGCCTTGCTCGCCGTTCCGCTTGCGGAGGAAAGACTGTATGCATACCTGATCGGCATCGATCTGCTCGTCGCGGCGATCGTGCTGTTTCTGCCCGTTCCGCACTATGTGTGGGCGGCGTTTCTGTGCGTGCTCGCGCCGTATGTGCCGGTACGCCACGCGCTGCGCGATCTGAAGCGTTCGTATCACGCGACGCTGCTGAGCATCGGGATCGTCACCGTGTTTTCGGCGCTCGTGCTGTTCGCGCTGGCGATGCTGAACGTGAAGCCGTATCTCGGTCGGCCGCTGCCCGAGATCGTGTTTATGATCCTCGGCTTTTTCCTGTTCCTCTTTTTGCTCGACGCGGCGTATCAGCTGTATCTGAAGTTTTACCGAAAGCATCTGCGCCGCTTTCTTTTGCCGCGCGCATAAGCGTGCGCGGCGCGCGCACACTATCGGTATGTGCGAGCAAAAAGCCATCCGAATCTATCGAAGTCTCCGCCGCCGACGCCGCCGTCGGCGTTTTTTGATCGCGGCCCTGCTGCTGTTCTGTCTGCCGGTGCTTGCCGCATCCGTGTGGATCTTTTCCCAGGACGCATGGAATGCACTCGATCTTCAGAAGATCCTGACCGCCGACGAGTCGCTGCTTCTGACCGATCGCGACGGCACGGTCGTCTCGCGGCTTTATCAGACCGAAAATCGCGTCTCGATCGATGCATCGAAGCTGCCGAAGCACGTGAAGGACGCGTTTTTGGCGGCGGAAGACGCGCGCTTTTATTCGCATCCCGGATTCGACCTGATCCGCATCTGCGGCGCT
>ODAI011774127.1_pt1 | contig 11166 bp, 10 predicted proteins | sample 1539321 | NCBI WGS metagenome assembly ODAI01 (sample SAMN02144231, study PRJEB22623) | gut metagenome | biome: sheep rumen | host: Ovis aries | place: New Zealand | reverse complement strand
TCGGAGGATATCTCTCGGTAAAGACTTTGGGAGTAGAACAGGGAATGACCGAGACACTGGCCTTGGACTATGCCTGCATAGGCGTATGTTTCGCCGGGCTCTGCTATTTCATCATAGCCGGCCTCATCAAGGCTTTCGGCATAGACAAAATCATGAACTTCTTCCCTCCGGTAGTGACGGGACCCATGATTATTGCCATCGGCCTTGTGCTTTCGGGCAGCGCCATCCAGAACTGCACAACCAATTGGACTTTGGCCCTTGTGGCCATCCTGACAGTCATCTGTTCCAGTGTATGGGGCAAAGGCATCATCAAGATCATTCCCATCCTGCTGGGTGTCATGGTAAGTTATGTCCTTGCAGCCGTGACAGGCGAAGTAGACTTTGCAGCATTAGACGAAGCCGCATGGATAGGACTGCCTGTCAGCAGAGAACAAACCGCACTGGCTGTTCTCGACAACATGGACACTACCTTCCTCATCTCTTCCATCATTGCCATTATGCCTATTGCCATTGCCACCATCATGGAGCACATTGGCGATATGTGTGCTATCTCATCCACTGTAGGCAAGGACTTTCTGAAGAATCCTGGTCTGCACCGCACACTCATGGGTGACGGTTTTGCCACATCACTGGCTTCGCTCTTTGGTGCACCTGCCAACACGACATACGGCGAGAATACAGGTGTGCTGAACCTAACCAAGGTCTACGACCCTGCCGTCATACGTCTGGCAGCCATCATAGCCGTTCTGCTCTCATTCTGTCCTAAGTTTGCCTGTCTCATTGGTCTGATGCCTGCAGCGACTATCGGTGGTGTGAGCCTTATTCTCTACGGCATGATATCTGCCGTCGGTGTGCGTAATCTAGTAGAGGCCGGCGTAGACTTCAGCGCGTCACGCAACGTATTGCTGGCTGCTCTGATTCTGGTGATTGCCATTGGCGTGAAATACGGTGCCGAAGACAATGTGAACATCGGCCCCATCCACTTCTCCGGACTGGCATTGTCAGCCCTTGTAGGCATTGTGCTGAACGCCATCATCCGCGGAAAATTGGGAATGAAAGTGAAGAGCGTCCACGGCAAAGAGAAGCCTCATGAGTAAAGGTTAAGCAAGGTGTGAGAGTCCCCACTGAAGGACTTGGTCTATCACAGGGGAGTCTACACCATGCTGATGAGTTAATCGTTGGACAATTTGCAAGCCATAAGGGAAATCCTCTGTAAAATAACGGCTCTGGAAATCGGGTACATAGCCTCCTTCTACTTTTTTTACTGGGGCCAGAATCCCTTTAAAAGCCTCTATGCTACGAAGCTTCTTTGACAAAGAACGAGCATCCACACTCTCATAGTAATCGAGCACTGTAGCGATGCTACCCTTACGAACAGGCAAGCGTTCCAACAAAGCCTGCAATTCATCATCCATCTGGATATAAAGCTGTGCAGCCTCTTCTGTCCATTCCTCATAAAATAAAGGTATGCGCGAGAACACTTCCCCCTCTTTCCAGTCTTTCCAAAGCGAATAAAGTCGTGACGGATGTAAAAGAGGGTTGCTATTCGACAAACTTGCCTCATAAAAACTATTTAATAGTTGTATGGGGGTCTGTAGCATTTCTGCCATGGCATCCCGCAATACTTCCGGATTCGCAGTATGTTCCACAGCCATACTCAGACTATCCTTATATCCCATCAGGCGGGCCGAATGCCCATATTCAATGATACGGGAGATAAAAGGTACACGTTGAAATCCGAAAAGCGGCTGATTTGCAGGCAGTACATCCAAGGCCTCGAAGAAAAAGCCCGTACTGCTAACTACACTACCAACTGCAGTTTGGGAAGGCAGATAGTCCCTAACACGCAACAATGTTTGTCGAATAGCATATCCAGGCAAACAAAGTAGGAGGATATCTGCATCGGAAACCATTTGCTGCACATCACAGGAAACGCTGCTCAGGTGTCCTGCGAACATCTTTCCTTCCGGTGCCTCGATAACAACATCTTGGCTCCATTGCTCAGGATGCTGTGTCAAGATGCATACCTCATGCTTCTTCTGTGCTGACACGAAGCCAGCGATGACATGGCCGATATTGCCCCCTCCGCAGATACAGACTTTCATTTTACCAGTTCCTTAAGTCCTTCTATTAGCCGTGTGTTGTCTTCATGATTGCGTACGGCAATGCGCATATACTGCTTCTGGGGATTAAGTCCGGGCTTAGCACTACAGTCGCGAGTCAGGATATTATGCTGTTTCAGCATATAAATCACAATTTCCTTGGCGGAATAAGGTGGTAACACTTCACAGAGGAAATAGTTTGCCTGCGAGGGCATAACCCTGAAATATGGAATGGAACGCAATTGCCGTTCAAAGTCGGTGCGCTCTTTGACGAATTTGTCGCAAGCCCGCAAGTAGTCCTTCTCGTGCTTGTTGTAAATCTGCATAAAGAACTCCGCAAAGGAGTTGAGGTTCCAAATGCTCACCTCCTTCTTCATACGGGCGATGAGTTCCTTGTCTGCAGAAGCCAGAATGCCCAAACGGAGTCCTGGAACCCCATAGCTCTTTGAAATGCTCTTCATGACGACCATGCGAGGATGGGCCTCCAAGATGTGATCGCTCAATAGCGAGTTCGCAGCATAATTCTCGCTAAAGTCAACAAACGACTCGTCAACTACAAGGCGAGTGCCTCGCTCCTCGCACCATTGGGCCAGTCGCAACACATCGCTTTTCGGAATAAAATTGCCAGAGGGATTATCTGGATTAATGAGCATCAGCTGACGAATGTCCTTGTCTTCAAAAAATGTCATCAAGTCATCAGCCGAATAACGATAGTCTTCATTCTCAGGGATATAAGTCACCTGACTCTCTTTGTCGAAGCGATTGGGATATTCCTCAAAGGTAGGACGAATGAATCCCGTCCTGCCTATTGTGCTTTCCATCAATACCTTGATGAGTTCAGCAGCTCCATTACCTGGCACGATATACGATTCGCTGACGCCAAAACACTTGCTGGCAATCAGCGTGTTCACCTTCATACCCGAGGGATATTCCGTCAAGAGCGTGTCGAAGTTAGCACGCAATTCGTCTTTCATTCTGCGACTGGGGAAATAGGGATTTACCAGATAACAGAAGTCGAGCATTTGGGGAAAGCGCCAGAATCCACCATAGCGGCCATAATATTTGCGTATCACATCTTTCTCATTGGCAAACAAAGCCTCTGCGATGTCAAGATCTTGTTTGTCATCTATCTCGTACCACTTTTCCTGCCCGATGGGCAGGGCTTTCATGTCGTGATTGTTGAGCAATGAGATAATCCGCAACACATTCTCATAGTACTCATTGTTGCCTACGGCCTTGGTATAGGCATCGAGGAAAGGAACATATTTCTGCTGAGAGAACTGCTGACTCAACTTGTAGATGTTGACAGTCTTGTAATACGAGCCAGCATCCTGATAGTCAAAAGCCTCCTTCGAAATGAAGTTGACGATGTTCTGTTCTTCATCAAGCCTGACCATGGTGCCGTCCATCCACGACTCATATCGAGCTACAAGAGCCAGATTGGGATACGGATTATCGACTATCATGGGAATGATGCGATTACTGAAGATAAGGTCGCTCTCTATCAACAGGGTGTCGTCTTCCTGCAATTTGTCCTTAACGATGGCCAGTGAGTATATGTTGTTGGTTTTGTCGTATACAGGATTCTCTGCAAAAACCAGCGGACAGTCATCTGTCAGCTTCTTCCCGTATTGGGACTCTATATATTCACACAGCTCCTTGCCTTTATATCCCACCACAATGATGACACGGTTCAGCTTCAGCTTGGCGAGCTGTCCCAACAGACGGTCTATCAGGCGCACCCCATTGACGGGAACCATACATTTTGTATTGTCCTTGGTATACTCTTTCAACCTGCGGCCCATTCCTGCCGCTAATATAATTGCTTGCATATGATATTTGAAATAATAATCCTTACAACCAATAGGCTTCAAAATGATGTGTTACACGCTGTTCGACAGGGGGTAGCGTCATATAGTCGCCATAGGTGCGCTCCAGGTAGTCCTTATAGCCTACCATTGTCTTATACTTCCTGCCCTCGAACTCTATATCCACAGCCGACGCAATATCAGCAGCGGGGAAACAGCCTTTTATCTTGGGACCGGCCTCAGTCATGTTGCAGACGGTATCTGAAGGTTTCTTCAGAACTATCAGCCGTTCTATCCATCGGTTCAGCATCTTCACTGACAAGGGTAAGTAGCGGTAGCAGAGATAGGCCAGCTTGGAGCTCAGGTAGTTTTCACTCGACAGTTTGCAACGTCGGATTTTATAGAGCAGATATTTCAGCCGGAAGACGCGTTCCCGCTCCTGCAGATCCTCAGTGACATAGTCAACGGGGAAAACGTCCATATATACCCCAATCTCATAACCTTTCACCTCGTTCTCAAGCATCCGCGTACGCTGGTCCACCACTTTGGCAAAGGTATAGTAGTAGTGGTGTTCGCGCTTAGGGTCTATCACGCGGCAAATGCCTCGTTTGTCCTGATAGGTTTTGAGAAATTGTTCGTAGTCCTGGCGCGGCATATAGATGTCGATGTCATCGTCCCAGGGAATATAGCCCTTATGCCGCACAGCCCCAATCAGCGTACCACTGGAGAGGAAATAGCGCAGCCCATTCGCCTCGCAGAAGCGGTGCACATCATCAAGAATGTCCATCTGAATCTGGCGCAGTTCATGAATATCTGTTATCTTTCTCATTGATTAGTCCACTTGTTCACTCACCCATTCCGTGATGTTCCGCTCTGTGCTACCGAAGTTGATGCCAACCTTGACAACGGTTCGCCCATCGTTTCTGAAAGGCTCAGCATAGCCGCGCTCGTCTATCTGTGCCAAGGCCTCGGCAGCAGTTTTGTCAATATAAACAAAGCCTTTCGTTCTAATCTCTTCAAAATTCTGTATGCCTACAGGATATTTTCTTTTATATTCCATAGCCTTATATTTTATGATGAATACCTATCCGCGTCCGAAGAGCCATTTCTTGAAGAACGGACTGATGCGCAGGATGTTGGAGGCGACACAGCTGAACCCGATGACCACCAGGGCCAGAAGAACGGAGATGGTGGTATCGATAGCGAAGTTGTGGCGGTATTGGTCAAAGAAAGACCCGATGGTTGGCAGGTTGGGTAGGAACAGATAGTGGATGAGGTAAATATCCAATGTGCGCCGCCCGATATATTGCAAGGTCCGACCCACCACGGTGCGCTGCGTGAAGTACTGATGATAGTGGCGGAAATACATAAACACCATGATCAACAGGATAAATCGCGCCAAGGTCAACGGGATGATGGCCCATGTCAGGCGCAGGAAATGCCACTTCAGGGAATCCAAGGCAGCAAAGATGACCAAGACCACTATCAGCGGATAGAACCAGCGGCTGTCCATCAGTCGTTGTGCCTGATCCCAATAACGCCGCACTATATTGCCAAAGACAAAGAATGGCAGATACTGGAACAGCTGCACAAAGCTGGAGTAATCCATAAACTCGCTGGGCTTTCCCTTCCATCCGAATGCCCACGGAAAGTGCTGAGGCTGGTAACATGTCTCATACAGACATAGTGAGATGACAAAGAGCAGTGTGACGGGAATCCATGACTTCACTCTCAACTTGCTCTCCAGATAGCAGAACAAGTAATAGATGATGAACATGTAGAGCAAGACGATGGTAAACCAGTAGCCTCCCTTCAGCGGTTTGCTCAGCCAGTCGAGCACTGTCGGCATGAACTGCTTGCCCAGGATGGCAGCACCGAAGAGGAAGAATACGATTGTCGGAATGGTCTGAACCCGTATCTTTTTCATCAGCAAGGTTCCCAGCGACTTGAGATTCCACATCTGTCCTGCTTTGTAAGCCAAGAAGCCACTTACAAAGAAGAACAATGGCATGCGGAACATCACTAGAAACTGCATCGAGGACGACACTTTAGGCATCAGCCCGAAGCCGAAGCCCCAGACGTGATGCGCCACGACCAGTATCATTGTGAATCCTCGCAAGGCATCCAACCACTCCAGACGGGGTTTCTTGACTACATTATTCTCCATATCTGTGTGCAAAATTACGAATTTTATTTTGAATTTCAAACTATTATGCTTACTTTTGCACTCGTATGGCTGAGAATCTGAAGGAAAAGACGGCAAAAGGCATTGCATGGGGAGCATTAAACAATGGTGCAACCCAGGTGCTGAACCTGGTGTTCGGCATATTCTTAGGACGCCTGTTGTCAACTGACGACTATGGTATCCTGGCCCTCATTACCATCTTCACCACATTGGCCGGGTGCATACAGGCAGCGGGATTCTCCCAGGCACTGGCCAACCTGAAACAGCCCACGCACCAAGAATATAATGCTGTATGCTGGTTCAATATCATTGCAGGATTCTGTCTGTATGTCCTTCTGTTTGCCTGTGCTCCTCTGATAGCATCGTTTTTCGACCAGCCCCTGCTGACAGATGTCGCCCGTCTGGCTTTTCTCTGTATTCCCATCTCTGCCATCGGCATTATTCCTAATGCCAAGATATGGATAGAACTGCGTACGCGCGAGCAGGCCATAGCAGGGATAGTGTCACTCTCCGTCTCAGGCTGCTGCGGAGTATGCATGGCCTGGAACGGTTACGGATATTGGAGCCTGGCTTGGCAGCAGGTAATATACATCACCACGGCTACCATCATCAAGTATTACTTCACACGCTGGTGTCCCACATGGCCCGTCGACTTTACGCCTGTACGGAATATGTTCCGCTTCTCGTCGAAGATGCTCCTGACAAACATGCTGACCATCATCAGCCAGAATGTCCTGACATTTATCTTTGGCAAACTGCTACCCATCTCTGCCGTCGGCCTGTTCACCCAGGCCAACAAGTGGAGTGCTATGGGCAGCTCCTTCGTCTCAAACACCATGGCCCAGGTGGCACAGCCCGTACTGGCCAGTGTCGGTGACGAGGCTGAGCGCCAGGAGCGCATCTTCCGCAAGATGCTCCGCTTCACGTCGTTCGTTTCGTTCCCACTCATGTTGGGACTGGCGCTCGTAGCACGAGAATTCATTCTGCTGACGGTAGGTCCCAAATGGGAACCCTGCGTACCGCTATTGCAGATTCTCTGTGTCGGGTCGGCATGCCTGCCTCTTCACATCCTGTATCAGAATGCCATCATCAGCAACGGACGGTCTGACATATACCTGCGAATGGTAGCCCTGCAGATAGTCCTGCAAATCGGCATCACCCTCAGCCTGACTTCGCAAGGCATCACGGCGATGGTCATGGCCTTTTCCTTGCTCAACATTTTCTTCACCTTTGGCTGGCACTATGCGCTTCACAGCGTCAGGGCAATCAGTTTGCTGGACTGCCTGCGCGACACGCTCCCCTTTGCCATCGTGGCAGCCGGATGTATGATGGTCACCTATTACCTTTCCACGTGGACAGACGCGCTATGGCTCCTTCTTGCTGTCCGCGTCATGATGGCCTCGATGCTCTATGCAGGAGCCATGAAACTGCTTCATGCCAAGACCATGGACGAATGTCTGGCTTTTGTTTTTCGCAAATCAAAGAGACAGACTGAGCTATGAAGGTATTTCACGTCATATCCCATTTTGACTTGGGCGGTGCCGAGCGGGTGGCTGTCAACATCTGCCATTCTGCCACTCCCGGCATGGAGTATCATATAGTAGAGGTGATTCGTGGCAACACGCCCTACACCGGCAAGATGATTCAGGAACTGAAAGAGGCTGGTATCGCGTACCATCGTGCATATATGCCGGAAATCAAGTTCCATTATCTGTTTGAAAGGCTGGCTGCTTTGACATTCCCCCTATGGTTCATCTTCATATTCCGAAGATACCGGCCCGATGTGATTCATTGTCATACGGAGATTCCCGAGTTTGCCACATACTGTTTTTTCAGGCTTTTTCCCAAGTTGTTAAAGACCTGTAAGGTGGTGCGAACTATTCACAACACGACACTCTGGAACGGAATGGAATGGATAGCTCCCAGGGTTGAGCGATTCATGCAGTCCCAGCAAGCCAATATCGCTATCTCGTCGTCTGTCAGGGAAAACTATCGCAACACCTACGGGCAAGAACCGCCCATCATTTATAATGGCGTGTCCGACACGGGCCACCAGCGATGCTACCAACGACTAAGAGCTGGAAAGACCAACATCCTGTTTGCTGGCCGTTTCGAGCAGCAAAAGGGCATCACTCACCTCGTAGAGATTATCCAGCAGATGCAGAATGACAACCGCTATTTCTTCCACATCATTGGCGACGGACGGCTGAAGACTTTTCTGGTTAGTAGTCTGCAAAACTGCCACAATGTCGAGATTTGTCCTACCCTTTTTGGACTTTCAGACTACCTTTCGTCCTTCGACTATCTGCTGATGCCGTCAGAGCATGAAGGCCTGAGCATGCTGTCCATTGAGGCCTCCATGTCCTGCCTGCCCGTCATTGCCAACAACTGCAAAGGGCTGAAGGACACGCTGCCAGCCGACTGGCCCCTGAAGGTGGAGGACAATCGGCTGGAGGCTTACCTCCATCTGTTCAGCAACATCTTACCCACGCTCCATCGTAATTTGTTGGGCCAGCAAGCCAGACAGTTCGCACTTCAGCACTTTACCATTCAGGGGATGCAAAGCCAATACGAAAAGGTCTACCGATTGCGCTGAAGTGTGACTTAACTTACATGATAAATCGAGCTAACTCAGACGATGAATCGAGCTAACTCAGACGATGAAATGAATTAGCTCAAACGATGAGTCGAGTTAACTCACCCTCAAGTCTAATACTACTAATAGAATACCTCTTGATAGTTTTTTTAGCCCAACACACCCCCCTAATACGCCAGTGCTCTTACCAACCGATAGGCATAGTCAGTAAGCGACAGGGGAATACGTGTGTCATGAAACATCCAGAAAAGCAGCCTTGCAGACAAATGCTCCGGCACATATTGCAGCACATTGTCAGCATCAGCGACAGCATAGCCTGAGCGGCGACATTCACGGTAGGCATTCAGCAGGCCAACCTCCAGGCACAATGGCAGATGGCCGCGCTGATGGTAGAACCGCAAGACCTGACTTATACAACGGAAGTAGGAATGGATGTTCTTCCTGCTGATGTTGTTAGTGTACGACGACTGGTTGTCTGTGCGATACCAATAAACCACCTCATCAATCCAGGCACGACTGGTAACAGCTGCCAGCCGACTGGTGGCACAGACATCCTCTGCGAAGTCGATGCCTTCCATAAACAGGTTGGGTACCCGGTTGAGCACCTCTGTCTTATACAACTTGCCCCATACACGCAGCGATATCACGTTCTGACACAAGGCTCTGCGCAGGTAGCTACGACCTTGCGAGTGGTCGGGCAACAGGGTCCGCCCCGTCTGCCCGCTGCTATATTCAGCATAGCCACCCTCCACGATGTCGGCATCCGTTTCCTCCATGCGCTTGACAAGTATGGCTACAGCATCCTGAGGCAGAATGTCATCGCTGTCAACAATGATAAAGTAGTCTGTGTGTACCTCTGATATCAAATGGGCGCGTGTCGCTCCGAGCCCCTTGTTTTCTTCGTTGCAGAGTATCCTGACCTGGGCAGTACGCTCAGGATGTCTGTCAATCACCTTTTGCAACAGCTCCATACTTCGGTCTGGCGTACAGTCGTTGCAGAAGATAAACTCCAGTTCTGGGTAGCTTTGGTTGAACAACGATTCAGCACATTGCTCGATGTACTGTTCCACACCATATATGGGTACTAACAACGTAACCTTCATCATACCGTTTCTATGCTATAATAGTTCTCTACTTCCTCCCTGATACAATCCGGCACTAGTCCGCTGATGCTTTCTCCTGCCCTTACGCGCTGGCGAATCTCCGTACTGCTCACATCCAGCAGGGGCACATCAATGGTTCCCGGATACTGGTCGCGGGGATAGACTATGACCCTGTGGTGCCACAGGATGTCCTGCCAGTGGCTCCAACGCTGAAAGTGGGCCCAGTTGTCGCCTCCTATCAGCAATACAAATTCATGTTCGGGATAGTCTGCGCTCAGATGCCGGAGCGTGTTCCAAGTGTATGATGGACGTGGTAGCCGGAATTCGTAGTCGCAGGCTTTGATACGCTCGCTGCCCTCCAGAGCTTTCCGGGCCAGCTCATAGCGCAGCTGGTCATCCAGTAATTGCCGGTCTTGCTTCAGCGGATTCTGCGGCGACACCATCAGCCACACCTCGTCCAGTCCGCATTGGCTGAGCACGGCTTTGGCCAAGGCGATATGACCATTGTGGATGGGGTTGAAGGAGCCGCCAAAAATACCGAACCTCCCCCGACCCCTCCCAAGGAGGGGAGTGGCTGGCGCAACGCGGCTATTCATTAAGGAAGGTTTTAATTGCCTGCAATGTTTCCTGCTTGGCAGTCTCCAAGTCGTCGTTCACCACGACATGGTCAAACTGTGGGGCAAAGGTCATCTCATAGGCAGCCTTTGCCAGGCGTTGCTCGATGGCCTCGGCAGAATCAGTAGCACGACCTTCCAGCCTGCGGCGCAGCTCTTCCACAGAGGGGGGCTGGATAAACAGGCTCATAGCCTCATCGCCATAATATTTCTTGATATTGATACCTCCTTTCACATCAACGTCGAACACCACGTTCTGTCCTGCTTCGCGCTGTCGCTCCACCTGCTGTTTCAACGTTCCGTAGAAGCGATTCTCATACACTTCCTCATACTCCAGGAATTCATTGTCTGCAATCTTTGCCTTGAACTCCTCCGGAGTCAGGAAAAAATACTCCACTCCGTCCTGCTCGGTGCCTCGCGGAGCCCGGCTGGTGCATGAGACGGAGAAATACAGCTTCAGCTCCGGATGCTCTTGCATCAGCCAGTTGACGATGGTCGACTTCCCGCTTCCCGAGGGAGCGGAGAATATGATTAACCTCCCCCTCATTTTATAATGCATTAAGTACTTGTTCCTTGATTTGTTCCAGTTCGTCCTTCATCTTCACCACGATGTTTTGCATCTCGGCTTGATTCGACTTGGAGCCGGTAGTATTGATTTCGCGCCCCATCTCCTGGGCAATGAAGCCCAGCTTCTTACCCTGACCGGCCTCATCGGCCATTGTCTCGCGGAAGTATTTCAGATGGTTGGTCAGGCGCTG
>ODAI010105094.1_pt1 | contig 11166 bp, 15 predicted proteins | sample 1539321 | NCBI WGS metagenome assembly ODAI01 (sample SAMN02144231, study PRJEB22623) | gut metagenome | biome: sheep rumen | host: Ovis aries | place: New Zealand | reverse complement strand
GTTCCTTTCATAGTGTTTTATTGATACTTATTATATACCCTGCATTTGAACTCATGCAATTGCAGTCTCTTGATGTATAACCGGAAGAAAACAGCTTGCGAAGTAATGATCTATCCTCTGATCTACGATTTTCTTGCCTGCATTCCAAGCTTCATCATGTATACTAATAAGGAGCTGAGCGTAAGACAGGCGCTGATCCACAAGATCATTCAGCTGATCATCATTGTGGCAATCATCGAAGCAATGGTTTTCAGAGGAAACATAAGAGGATATGCCCCGCAGGCTGCTGCAGTAGCAGGCAGTGTCGTAGTGATCTATTTAGGGGTCATGCTTATCAGATACAAGATGGATCAGAAAACAGCCTGGGAGATGACAGAACAGCTGAAAGCTTTTCAGAAAAAAGCATAACATAATCACAAATTGATAACATAAAGGGCGGCATAAGGAAAATGAGAAAAAACAACTGATATTCATCGGCTTCATAGTATTGCTGAGCGTCGTGGCTTTCGCATCATGTTCCGAAGATCAAGGCGAGGCGAAGGCGCCGGCCCTGGTGTCGGAGAGTGTCGATACGCCGGTCACGATCACCGGATACACTGATTTCGGGAAGGGAGCACAGTATTTCCTGAAAGAGGGAGACAGGAAGGGAAACAGATCGACGAAGCATAATGGAATCGGAAGATGTATTTCTACGAAAGGGGAAAAGTGATGATAGCAAACAACAAACGGACGGTTGCAGCATTCCTCATCCTGCTGTTCGCAGCGACGATGGTCTTCCTGTCTTTGCAGGATCCCGCCTGGGCGAAAGATCGTGAGAAGAACGGCCAGGAGAGTCTGACTGCCAAAAAAATAGAACTTCTGAGAAAAGCTGCGCCGGCCGATGTGAAGGCGGATGCCGCAGAGACAGAAGGGACAGAAGAGACAGAAGAGGCCGAGGAAGGGTCCGGTGTGCATGCTGATCCGGCCACCTTTGAGAAGAATTTTCTCCTGAGCCCCGAGCAGAAGGCCTGGACGATCCGGGAATGTGAACGAGTCGTCTCAGAGATACTCAACCCCGATATGAGCGATCTGGAGAAGTATTACACCCTTGCCGTATGGGTGAACCAGCATGTTGAATACGACTGGGAATTCTGGAAAGGTCGCTATCATTTTGAATATTACAGCCATCAGTGGGATGCCTATGGCGCGATGAAAGGCAAGGGAACAGAAAAATCCGTATGCGTGGGCATCGCGATCTTTTATTCCAACATGTGTCATGCGGCCGGCCTGCCATGTAGATTCGTCAGAACGATTCCGACGAATCTGGATCATACCATCAATTATATTCCTGATATCAATGGGAATGCTTATTACGTCGATGTGACGGAGAATATGTTCCTCATGTCGGACAAGTCGAATCCATTTCTGCCGGTGGATAAGGAATTTTCGAAGATCACAAAGGATGCAACCGATTATTCCTTTGACTACATTAATAAAGAGGGCTCTAATACGCCTTCTCCATTAAAGAATCAGAAAGGCAATTATAAAACATACGATGAATGGTTCAGGGAATTTGCCCTGCACGAGAACACCAAAAAGAAGTTCGCTGCGTCTTATGAAGAAAAGGGAAGCGGGCTTACGGCAGGGGATCCCAAGTCTCATCATGCCTCCTACCATGACTATCCGTCGAATTTTTCGGAGAACCCCGATGTCTGGTTCCTGGAGGATTTCTATACGGCTCCCACAACGAAAGGATCCGCAAAGGATTACAGCGATCCATCGATCATCAGATCCAGGATCCTCAATAAGGAATTTGATGACCAGCTGATCAATGTGTCCGGACTGAAGACGAATTATGATTGCAGTGCCGCGGAGCTTGCGGAGCAAGTCAAAAAAGACATTTCCGTCAGCTATTTCCCATCCAGCTCGGATGGCGTGACCATCGTTCCGGAGGCTGCGGATCTTACCGAAGGCAAAGACTACACAGTAACTTCCGGCCCCGGCGATACAGCGAACACAGCAAAGCTCACAATAACAGCGGCCGGAGATTATAAGGGTCAATGCGAGCTCCAGGTCAAAACCAATTCCGCCCTGGTCACCAAGCCTCCTGTTCCTGTAGAAGGTCTCTCTTATGACGGAACGCTGAAGCAGCTTATAGAACCCGGTAAAGCAGTATGCGGTGCAAAGGCTGGCGAGATGCGTTACGCCTTCGGCAGTAAGACAAAGGCACCGGAAGATGCAGCATTCAGCAAAGAGATCCCGACAGAGGCAAATGCGGGGACATATTATATCTGGTATAAGGCAGCGGGAGACGCCAGTCACGCAGGGACAGAGCCTCAGCGTATGGCGCTGGCAGCGACGATCGAACCGATGAAAGTAGATATCATCCTCAAGGATCTGACCGTGAAAGCCGGAGAGATGGCCGTCATACGGCCTGAACTTGAGCTGGATCTTCCGGCCAGGTTCACCTTCATAAGTGCAGATCCCAAGGTCGTATCCGTGACGGAGGACGGCGTTGTCAAGGGGCTCAAGGCAGGCCGCACAATGGTTTTCGTCGATGCTGATTTGAAATATTCCAGTTCGAATTATGCGGCGTCTGATTATAATCTGGTGAACGTTAAGGTCCTTAAGGGGAACAATCCGATGACCCTGACGGCAAATACGGTGGAGATCAAGGCGAAGGATCTCAGGAAAAGCGGCCAGACCATCAGTCAGACCCAGGCATTCACCGTAGAGAATGCGAAGGGTACGCTCTCCTATAAGTTCGTTTCCGCCAGGAAGGGAACGAAGAGCTTTAACAGCATGTTCAGCGTCAACGCGAAGACCGGAAGAATCGCTGTGCAGAAAGGCCTGAAAAAAGGAACCTATAAAGTAAAGGTCAAAGTCAGGGCGAAGGGAAACAAATCATATAAGCCTTCCTCCTGGAAGAAAGTCACATGCAAGGTAGTTGTGAAATAGGGGGTATAATGAATCAACTGCTAATATTCGCGTTTCTGTTTTTTATCGGCTGCCTGATCGGCTGGGGGATCGAACTGGTCTACCGCCGTTTCCTGTCAAAAAACAATCCGGACCGGAAATGGATCAACCCTGGATTCCTGATCGGTCCGTGGCTTCCGATCTACGGGTCTGGCCTTTGCGGGATGTACCTGATATCGGATTTTATCATGAAAAATGACATGACCGGGGTCCGTTGGGCTGATACTTTGATCATTCTGCTCTTCATGGCCATCGTCATGACAGCCATAGAACTTGTGGCAGGATTGTTCTTCACCCGGTTTTTCCATGTGAGACTATGGGATTATTCTGATGAGCGGTTCAATTTCAAGGGTGTGATATGTCTGAAATTCTCAGCGATCTGGGGACTTCTGGGCTGTTTCTACTATTTCGTGATCAACCCTTATGTCCTGGACGGGATCATCTGGTTGTCCCAGCACCTGACATTCTCCTTCTTCATCGGAGTATTCTTCGGCGTTTTCGGGGTGGATGTCGGCTATTCCATGCAGATCGTGAACAAGATGCGCCGGTTCGCAGAGGAAAAAGAGGTAAAGATCCATTACGAAGAATTGAAGGCAAGCCTGATTTCCTGGAGAGAGGAACAGCAGGAAAGAGCACGGTTCCTCCTGGCGTTCCGCTCTTCCCAGCCTTTGCATGAGTTACTGGAGCGGTACATCGACCAGCACAGTAAGGAGACGGATGGTCGGGGTTCCGGCGACGTGGATTGAGAAGGAGAGTACGATGAGCCTGTATGCCATCGGAGACCTGCACCTTCACTTTCAGTCGGAGGTGAAGTCGAGGAGCCAGAGGCGGGAGCGTATCTGGAGAAAACATGAGGAGAAGCTGCGGAAGAACTGCCGGCAGATGATCCATGATGATGATACCCTGGTGCTGGTGGGCGATCACAGCTGGGGCAGGAAACTGGCGGAATGCGAAGAAGACTTTGCATTCATCCGGGAACTTCCCGGCAGGAAGATCCTGATCCGGGGAAACCATGACCAGTTCTGGGACGCAAAGAAGACGGCCAGGCTGAATGAACTGTACCAGCCGGACCTGACCTTCCTGCAGAACAGCTTCGAGACCTATCAGGACTATGCCATCGTAGGCACGAAAGGATTTACCTTCGAGGGACCTTTCTACCTGGATCACCGGGGCCGGATCTTTGACTGGGACCGGGCGGAGGAGGCCCACTCCTGGGTACTGATCGAGCGGGAGCTTGAGCGGCTGAGAACATCCTTTGAACTGGCGAAAGCCGCCGGATACCGCAAATACATCATGTTCCTGCATTACCCGCCCACCAGCATCCTGGAGCGGGAGAGCGGATTTACGGAGATGGCCGGGGAATACGGGGCGGAGAAGGTGATCTACGCCCACAGCCACGGAGAATCGAGGTTTCATGACAGTCTTCAGGGAGATATCGACGGAATAGAATATGAACTGGTGTCCGGAGACTTCCTGAAGTGGATGCCGAAGAAGATACTGGATTGAGGTGATCGATATGTTGGCAATCGCAATCATCGTGAGTTTTTTACCGTTCATCGGCGTTTATCTCTGGCTCAGAAACGGCGTGTCGAAGGAAGAGGCGCACAGAAAACTCTGTGATAAGACGCTGGTCAGGGGATTCCTGACGGTTCTTCCCGTGTCCCTGCTGTTGACCTTAAAAGGAATAGCTTTTGCAGAAGGCGGTGAAGGTCCGTACCAGCAGCGTTGTTTCCTTCAGGGGCAGGGTGGCAAGCCCGATGGTGCGGCGCTGGGGCATGATGGCAAAGATCTCGCCCTCCAGAAGGGGGAGGAAGTCCAGCGGATCATCTTCGATAGATGACAGAAAGCCGCAGTCCAGCTTGCCGGAGCTGATCTTCTCTTCGATATCCCGTATCTTTTTCTGCCGGGTCATGCTAAAATGATTAGGATCAGGCAGACAGGATCTCAGCCGGAAAGTTTGCAGCGGTTTGTCTGCCGCGCAGCTTTGCGGCTGTTTTTTCGTATTGGGTGATCCATAAAACAAGGAGAAGAAATGAAGCACTTTACTGTCAGAATTCTACCGCAGGAATCAGCCGGCAGAGGAGTGGGGCAAACTCGACACTGAGAACTACCCCTATTATGCCTTCAAGACCCTGACGACCCTCAGTTCGGGCCAGGAGAATTATAAGATCTACGGCGATCCCATCCGCGATTACTGGAAATCCGCGGAGCAGGGGATGATGGACGGGATGCCGAAGGCCCTTGCAAAGGCTGGAAAGCTCCAGGACAGGGAAGCCGCCAGCCAGTACATGACATCCTACTGCAGCAATCTGCAGGAAAAGGCCTTCGCCGATGCCAAGCAGATCCTGAACGATCTGGAGTGGAAACTTTCGGAGGAAAGCAACTCCATGCAGATGGGCGTGAACCCCGAGACCCATGAAGTCATGAAGGAGAAACGCAAGATCGAGCCCATGCAGATCCAGCTGGATCCCGCAGCCTACGCGGAGGTGCCGGATGCCCCTGCAGCTGCAGCGACCAAAGAAAAATCCGGCAGCAGACGGAACGCTTACCTGATCATGGCCGGCATCGCATTGCTGGATCTCATCGCCGTGGCAGCCGTCCTGGCATGGAGAAGAGAAAAGAAAGCATGAGGGACAGAATGGAGACGATCTATCTGGCAGGCGGCTGCTTCTGGGGAGTACAGAAGTATTTTGATCAGTTTGAAGGTGTTGAGAGCACGGAAGTCGGGTACGCCAACGGACCTGACAAACCCGTCAACTACCGGGCTGTCTGCAGCGGCAGCGGTCATGCGGAAACAGTAAAAGTGACCTATGATGAAACCAGGCTCAGTCTGACGAAGCTGCTGGAGTATTACTTCATGGTGATCGATCCACTGTCTGTGAATCAGCAGGGAAATGACAGGGGCATCCAGTACAGGACAGGGATCTATTATACCGACGACAGCCAGATCGATGAAATCAAGAAAGTCTATGAAGCGGAAGAAGCAAAGGCAGGCGCAAAGCTCGCTGTAGAACTGGAGCCTCTGCAGAACTTCTATCCGGCGGAGGAGTATCATCAGAAATATCTGGACAAAAATCCGGGAGGTTATTGCCATATTCCCAGATCCATGTTTCGGCTGGAGAAATGAGTGGGAGGATGTCAGAGATGATGGAAAACAGATTTCAGCCGGGAGATATGGTTCAGCATTTCAAACGGGAGACATTAAGCCCGGAGGAACGGGCACAGAACAAATACTTGTATCGGATCATCGGTACTGCCACCCATAGCGAGACCGGGGAGTCCATGATGGTCTACCAGCCCATGTACGATGGACAGGGGATGTATGTGCGCCCGCTGGACATGTTCCTGAGTGAAGTGGATCACGAAAAGTATCCGCAGATTCGGCAGAAGTACCGGTTCGAGAAATGCAAAGAAACAGAATGAGGAAAAGAAAAACCGGCGCACGGCCGGTTTTTCTCGTCATCATTATCATCTGTTTGTTAGGAGGTTGATCCTCGAAACCTATACTCTGCGGGCGCTGATGGTGTGTGCTTGGGGAATGAGAAGAAGAAGTGTTTTTGGTGGTGTGATGCTCCCGCAGTATTCAGTTCCTCAGCAGGTTTTGTTCCTTGCTGTGAGCCTATAATAGCAGGGCAATATGCCGGTTCTGCGGAGAAAATGTGGAGATTGGATGAACGTTGCGATAGACGGAGAAGAAAAATGATTTACACAGAACTGACGAAAAAGGCTTTGAAAATATGCTTCGATGCGCATAAGGATGATACAGACAAAAGCGGAATGCCATACGTGTTTCACCCGTTTCACGTGGCGGAGCAGATGGATGATGAGGTGAGCACGATCGTTGCGCTGCTGCATGACGTCGTAGAAGATCATCCGGACAAGTATCCTTTCGAAGTGCTGGAGGGGATGGGATTCGGAGATGAAGCCATGGAGGCTCTGCGTTTTCTCACGCATCAAGAAGGCGAGAGCTATATGGATTATGTTCGGGAGATCAGGAAGAATCCGATCGCAAGAAAGGTGAAACTGGCAGACCTTGCGCATAACAGTGACAGCGACAGGTTGGATACTATTACGCCAAAAGATGAGGAGCGCATAGAAAAGTATAAGGCTGCCCAGAAAATACTATTGGAATGAACGGGCTTATGCAGGAAATAGGAAAAAGCCTAGCGAAACAGACCATGGCGATTATTCCGAAGATCAGAGAAGTTGATGAGTTCCTGGAGAGCCATCCAGAATATAAGAACAGACTCTGTGAGAGTCATCCGGAGCTGTGCTTTGCCCGCTGAACGGGTAGGTGCTGCTGAGCAGGAAGAAGGACCACGAGGGGATCAAAGAACGAGAAAACATCCTGAAAAGATACCTTCCCGATGTCAGGTGGCCGGATTTTTATGAAAAGGCCGCAGAATTCAGATGTCAGCCGGATGACATAGCAGATGCGGCCAGCCTTTGCATCGCGGCGGCCCTGAAGGAACAGGGGAAATGTGAAACGATTCCGGAACAGCTGGAGAAAGATGAAAGAGATCTGTACATGAAGATGACGGTCCCGAAGAAAGAAGTGGCGTGTTATAATACAGCCTATACCATAACCAGGCGCAGCGGTCGCATTGACTGGAGTGAGATCCCGGTCCTGAAGATAGATCAGGTACTGTGGCTGCCGGATGCGGGGATCCGGGCAGAAGGACAGTAGGCTGGAGTTCTTCGGGAAAATGACATTTGGAGAGGCGCACAGTACGGGAACATCAGAGAAGAAATAAGGAAGTCGAAATACATTATGGGCATTACGAAAACAGATTTCATGAGAGGCATGCAGTGCCGGAAGATGCTGTGGCTCGATAAGCACAAACCCAGCATGAAGATCATTCCGCCGGAGGTGCAGCAAAGACTGGACGCCGGCAATGAGTTCGGGGACAGGGCCATGTCCATGTTCGGAGAATATCAGGAGATGACTGTATACCGGCCGGGGACAAGGATCCCGGACAAGAAGAAAATGGTGGCCAACACACAGCGGCATCTGAAACTCGGGACACCGGTGATCTGCGAAGCGGCCTTCAGCAATTACAATAATTACTGCGCGGTGGATATCCTGCGAAAGACCCAGACAGGCTATGACTTCTATGAGGTCAAGAATGCCCGCGAGGTGAAGGACCAGTTCATCAAGGACGCGGGATTTCAGCATTACATCATCGCCAGGTGCGGCCTGTCCATCGGGAGCATATTCATTGTCACCCACGGAGAGGATGAGCAGAACCCCTTCGTGATCAACGACGTGACGGAAGAAGCGAAGGGTTACGCGGCCTGGATCAATGAGAACATCTGGGCGCTGAACAAAATGCAGAAGGAGCGGGAAGAGCCCTGCATTCCGGTGGGAGACCAGTGTACGGAGCCGTATGAATGCTGGTATTACCATTATTGTCATGATGACAGTGAGCAGATGAGTATGGAGCAGTTGCAGAGGACATAAAACGAAATTATGATGGAAGATAATAAAAAGAAGAGAGTCTGGCCCTTTCGGATACAATTCATAACATTGGCGATGATCCCTCTGATCCTTGTAACGATAAATCTCCCGGAGCATATGACAGAGGAAGCGTCCCCCATGAGCGCGCTCCCTTCCATAGGGATCATCGCGGCAGGCATCGTGCTTTTGTTTGCGTTTCCCGTCGGAATGATCGGTTTTCTGAACGGGAGAGATGAAAAGCTGAAGCCAAACCTGAACAGTGTAACCATGGTCATGGGCGTGATCAACTGTATCATCGGAGCCATGTTCGTGGGAATCCTGCTGATGCTTCTGTGCTTCACGTTGTTCAAATGGTTTGCATGATCTACGCCCACAGCCGGGCCAGCGGCAGATGCACTGTGGGAGAATCAGGATTCTCCCACGTATTCTAAGCAGAGCATGGTCAGATCATCAAACTGTTCCGCGATGCCCACAAACTGGTCCACAGAAGCTCTGACACTTTTGAGCACCTCTTCCGGACCAGCCTTTGCATTGGCATTGAGCACATCGATCATCCGGTCTGTACCGAAGAGAACTCTTTCCATGTTCGTTGCCTCCGGGACACCATCTGTGTAGACGAAGATCTTGTCGCCCGGATCCATCCGGATCTCATAATCGGTATATCTCACGCCTTCCAGGCCGCCGAGCACCAGCCCGTGTTTATCTTTGAGCAGCTTGAACCAGCCATTATGATAAACTGCCGGGTATTCATGTCCCGCGTTGGCGCATTTCATCGTTCCCGTTGACAGTTCAAGGATCCCGATCCAGGCCGTCACAAACATCTCCAGTTTGTTTTGCTGACAGAGCGATTCATTCGCTCTGTTAAGTATTTCTGCCGGGCTGATATTGAGTATCGCATAGTTCTGGACGATGGTCTTGGATATCATCATGTAGAGGGCGGCAGGAACACCTTTGCCGCTGACGTCCGCGATCACAATGGCAAGATGATCATCATCGATCATGTAGAAGTCGTGACGTGCTCCCCCACCTATGCCTGACGGCTTAGAGGAGGGGGCTTCTCGTTCAAGGCAGGTACTCCTTCCAGTATCAGCGAGCTATCCCCGAGCGCCCCACGGTTCTTTTGTTATAGCTTCCTATGCGCTTTCGCGCACTTCTTGCTTTTTCTGTGGTCGCCTTCCTTCTTCCCGGATGTTGACCGCCGCATTGATGTCCCTGTCATGGTACTCCAGGCAGTGGTCACAGAACCATTCCCGGATCTTGAGGTCCTTCACCTCCGGGTGGATGCTTCCGCAGCTGGAGCAGATCTGACTGGACGGGTACCATCTGTCGATCTTCACCAGTTCTCCTCCCCGCTCCCGCAGCTTGTACTCCAGCATCCTGGTGAACATCCCCCAGCCATCGTCATGCACCGACTTGCCGAAGTTCAGCGCCTTTCCCATGGTCTGCATATCCAGATCCTCGATGCTGATGCGGTCGTACTTTGTCGCCAGCTTCAGGGCTTCCTTGTGCAGGAAGTCCTTTCTCTGATTTGCCACCTTCTCATGCAGCCTGGCGATGACCAGCTTTTGCTTACGGTAATTGGCTGATCCCTTCTCCATCTTTGACAGCCTACGCTGCTGGCGAGCCAGCCGCGCCTCGGCCCGGCGGTAGAACTTCGGATAGCTGCACCTGTATCCGTCGGAGCTGACGAACAGGTCCGGCATGGAGAAATCCAGGCCGGCGGCTTCCTTCACTTCCTTTTCGAGCACTTGGCTTTCGTACTCGAACAGGATGCTGACGAAGTATTTGCCGCTGGCGCTCTGCTTCACCGTCACCGACTTCAGTGTCCAGCCTTCCGGAATCTTCCGATGTTGTTTTATCTTGATATCTCCCAGTTTTGGAAGCCGGATCTTCCCGTCTTCCAGCCGGATGTTGCCGTTCACACACACCGTGCTGTAAGACCTTCTGCCACTGCGCTTGCTCTTGAACCTGGGATAACCTGCCTTTTCCCGTTTGAAGAAATTGGTGAAAGCGTCGTCCAGATGCCGCAGGCTCTGCTGGAGAGCGATGCTGTCCACTTCCTTCAGGAAGGTCTTTTCTTTCTTCAGTCGGGTCAAATCCTTCGCGCAGTCGGTGTAGGACAGGCTTTGCCTGCTCTCTTTGTTCCGCTGCTTCTTCTCGGCCAGGTAGTGGTTGTACACCAGGCGGGCGCAGCCAAAGGTCCTGGCGATGAGGTCCTGCTGGGCATGGTTTGGGTAGATGCGGAATTCATATGCTCTGTGGTCGATCATACCTTTTAATAAGAACGTGTGTTCTCGTCTCCCTGATTCATTCTACCACAGATGATTCCTGAAGGCTATAGAACAAGTGTTCTGAATATGTATTTTTTGAGTGGCTGCAGCCATTCAATGCAAATTCATCCCGGCCGCTTACAGAAGCGGGGGTATTCTTTGCTGCTTCTAATAAAAATCACCGCCGACTTCCTTTGCCGGATCCATGCTGGCATAGAGATTGAACTCTTTTCTGTCCGGGAAGGGTGGGAAGAGCGATGGCAGCATACCCTTCTGGATCGTTGTAGCCATATTGAGTTCTGTCTGTGTGGCTGCAAGTTTGCTGCTGTTGTAGTTGAAAATGACGCAGTATACGATGATCAGCGACATCAGGACCGCGCCGTACTGGGAGGCGTTGCCGAAGGTGCCGCCGAGGAAGGCGTACATGAGGACGGGGAATAAGAGGAAGGTCAAGGCTGCGATCTTCTGGCTGACCAGGCTCTC
>ODAI014214440.1_pt1 | contig 11167 bp, 9 predicted proteins | sample 1539321 | NCBI WGS metagenome assembly ODAI01 (sample SAMN02144231, study PRJEB22623) | gut metagenome | biome: sheep rumen | host: Ovis aries | place: New Zealand | reverse complement strand
GTGGTACCGGTGGAGGACTTGGACACCACCCGAAGGACGTCGTTGTGAGCCAGGGCAACCTCAACGTGCCTGTTCTCGAAGCTGGTAGTTTCATAGAGCAGATTTGTTCCGCCGCTGGTTCCTGTGGCGACCTGTACAGAGGCATTGACAGCGCCTTCCCCGAATTCAGCCGTCAGATCGAAGGACAGTACCTTCTCCTCGGTTCCGACGTTGGTAAAGCGCACGTTAGGCTGATAACTACCGTTGGCGCTTTTGCCGTAAACGGTGATGCCCCATTCGGTTTTTTCAGCGTTCAGGGCGCCCCATTCATAACCGCTCTTGGTGTGGGTAACCTTCAGATCCGGATACGGAGCCGGATACTCGTCCGCGGCCAAAACCGGAACTGCCAGATTGGCCAGCAGAGCGAAGGTCAGCATCAGCACCAGCAGACGTTTCAGAATGCGGCATGACTTTGCTTTTGTCATATTGTTTCCTCCTTTTGTATTGTGGTTTTTGCGTTGTATAAAACATTTATTTATTAAATAAATAAATATACCGGTTTCGCGGCACGGTGTGCCGCGGCTCAGACGCTGCCTCTCCCCTGCAGCTCCACGCGCCAGGGCCTGTGACCCACACGCTGCTCCGGCGGCGGCAGCTTTTGATAGTCGCCGTAATGCCGCCTGAGATAGGCGTCCGTGTCAGCGGGCAGCGGCACCGTCAGACCTTCAAAAAGGCCCTCCGTCAGGGGCAGCAGCTCGCTGCGCAGCATATAATCCACATGGTGGTCCGGGTGATGAAGGAAAGCGACAGCCTTTGTGTTTGTACCTTCGTAACGAGTGGTCTCCCGCTCAATGGCCTCGGCAAGAAGCTGCCGCGGCGTCAGACGCATGGCGCCGTGAAGCAGGGCGCGCAGCGCGGCGGCCAGCTTACGTTTCAGAGAGTCCGGCGGAGCGCTCAGCTCCGGAGACTGCCGCAGCACAAAGAGACGGATCAGCTTGCGGCAGCGTCGGTATTGGCGAAGGTCCGCCGCGGGGTCGTCGGGTACGGCGTCAAAGGGACAGATGTCGATATAAACGCCGTGGTGGGTGTTCAGCTTGCGATTGGCGTACTCCATGAAGACCGTTCCGTCCACACGGAGCTTGGTATAAAAATAGGGGGATTTTGCGTCGTTGTAGGGAGTCTGAAGGGTGTAGCCGGGAGGCAGGAGCTTTGGCGCTTCCTCCAGAAAGCGGCGATAATCCGCTCGCAGCATCCCCACGTCCAGATCGTCGTCCCAGGGGATGAAGCCTTGATGCCGCACCGCCCCGATGGCAGCGCCGTCCATCAGAAAGCAGGGCAGCCGCAGTCTGCGGCAGAGCTCCAACAGGACGGACAGAGCCTCCTTCTCGATTTCCTGGATAACCTTCAACTCCGACCGGGAATAGGCAGGCGCATCAGGCATCGACATTCCCCCTTTTGCTTGCCAGAATCTGCGTGATAATCTTCGCGGCGTTTTGCTCATATTGGGTCCAGCTCAGGCCGCTGACCGCGGCCCTGGCCGCCTGGCCCATCCGGGGCAGCAGCTCCCGATGCTCCAGAAACCATCTGAGCCGATCAGCCAGGGCGTTTACGTCCCCGGCCGGAACGACGAAGCCGCTCTCGCCGTTTTTTACGTAATCGTTGACGCCGGTATGCTCTGTGCAGAGGATCGGCAGCGCGCAGGCCATGGCCTCCACACCCGCCAAGCTCAGGCCCTCCGTCAGAGACGGAAGCACAAACACGTCCGCTGTCTTGTAAACGTCCCGCATCCGCTCATGGGGAACGCCGCCGGTGAGGATTACGCCGGGGGTCTCCCCCGCGCGCTTTACAAACCAGGCGTCAGGATCATAGCGGCCTGTGAGCCTCAGCTCCGCGGCGCCCTTCGGCAGCGCGGCGAAGGCCTCCAGCAGCAGGGGGATTCCCTTGTTGGCGTTGACTCCCCCCACGAAGAGGAAACGAATCGGATCGTCGGGGGCGGGAGCCTCCCGTTCCATGGGTTCTGAGACGTTCGCGCCATAGGGCAGGATATGGATCTTGGACGGTTCCACCCCGCAGCGCAGCAAACTCTCCCGCACAAAGCCGGAGGGCACCAAGAAAGCGTCCGTAAGACGAAGCTCCCTTCGGTGGCGATCCAGAAGACGCTCAGACCAAAGTGCGGCATTCTCCCGGCGCAGATCATCGTGGCCGCTGCGGGCAATCTCCGTGTCAAACAGCTGCCGTTTATAGGGTCGGGCACAGCTGGAAACGTCCAGGATCCGCAGCGTCTCCGGCCTTTTTCGCGCCAGCGCTTCAAAGCAGGCAGTGGCCGTGCTGTCATACAGGATCACCGCGTCCGCCTGCCTCGCGCAGGCAAGCCGGGAAAGCTTTTTTCCGAAACGATCCGCGTTTCGGCGCTGAAGAAAACGATAAATATTTTTCCCGTGATTCAGCCGATAAACAGCAGCCTCCAGGACGCCGCCCAATGTGCACAATTGCCGAACCTCACTGTCGGAAAGATCCGGGTTATGCCGATGTTCCGCCTGTTTACGAAGACCGGATGGCAACAGATGCTTCAATACACGGCCAGCTGAATCAGACTTATCATAAAACGTTGTTACGTAGAGATCGAGCATCCCAGCCTTTTTCAGTGCGGAAGCCAAACGGAAAGAATGCTGCCGACCCGGATGCGCGACAATGACTCTCATTCCTTACCTCCCAAGCTGACACTCATCTGCGCAGCTTACAAACAACAGAGCGGATTAAGCCCCGTTCATACGGATTCATAGCAGTCAGATACATAATCACGCTGTAAACAGCTGTAAAAAGCACAACGTGCAGCGCAAAACTAAACCAAGTATTCGGCAAAACCAATTGCCGAATCAGCAAGCCAGGAACCGCGGTGATGAGCGCCCCAGGCAAAAGACTGACGATTGCCCTCCAAAAGCCGCGCACATCAATCCCCACGCGGGAATAATAGAGGTTCATCAGTATGCCGCTGCCGATTACCATGGATGCAGCAGTGCTGATTGCTGCGCCTGTGAGCCCCCACCAGCGGGCAAAGAATACTGTACTGACGATGTTCAGAGCCGCGATAATAAAATACATCTTGCCGCGAAAGGCGTAACGGTTTAGCACCTGCAGGATCGTGAGGCCGAGATACTGGATCATATCAACCGTAAGAGGAACCATGACCACCATAGCTACCCAATAAGCCTCTTCATACCCCTCGCCTGCCCAGAGCCGGATAAACTCCTTTCCGAACAGCGCAAAACCTGAAAGAACCAGCGCAGCCAGCAGAAACACCAGTCGTCCCGTTTTGGCAAAAAGGGCGGAGATAGCATTCATATTGTGTTCTACGTTATACAAGGCAGAAACACGGGGAAGAAACACGCTGGCGATGCTTGTCCCAGCCGGGCGATAGTTGCCGTAGATCTGCGCACCAATGGCATAGACTGCTACCGCTGCAGATCCATACAGTTTTCCAAGTATGAGCTGGTCAGCTTTCCAAAAAATCTGGTCTGCAAGAGCTGCGAGAAATACACCGGCTGAGAACACCAACAGACGTTTCACCAATGCCAGATCTCGTCCATGATAGATGATGCGGACTCCGAGCTTTTTCTTTGCGTAGGCCCATTTTGCCAGGGCTGTAGCCAGAGATAGACCTGCCTGAATGGATACAATCAGTAAAGCATGAGGATACAGCCGTATGAGCGCCAATACCAGAATGGGCTGCAGCAGCGTAGACAACAGCACCAGCGACTTGGAAAAGGAAAACTTCTCGTTGGCAGTGATGAATGCCGTATAGACGTAACTCAAAAGGTTAAAGATAATCCCCGCCGTCAGGACAAGGAGCATATACTTTGCCTCTTGAAGTTCTGCCGCGGTGAGAGAGGAACTGTAAACCAGATCCACCCCAAAGGTGAGCAAAACACCGGCCACGGCAACCAGCGCGGAAAACAGCCGGTAAATCCTCCGGGATACGGCAAGCGTGTTCTCCATCATCACCGTGTCGCCAAGATCCCGGTATTTACAATAATATCGAAGTACTCCCGATGAAAGCAACGCTTCAGCAATCGCAAGATACGACATAACCGATCCAATCAGCTGGAACAGTCCGTATTCGCTTCTTCCGATCGTTGCGAGCAGCAAGGGAACATACAGCAGGCTGATCACAATATGCGCAAATGCATGCACATATGTCAACACAGCTCCAATTCTGCGTTGGTTCATGAAGGATCATTCCCGGCAGAAGACTGGGGAGTCTTTCCATAAACCGAGTAATAGCGGCCGTATTTGCCATATTTGCCGTACTTGCCGTATTTTTCATAGCGGTCGCTGCGCTTGCCGACCCGGTTCAGAATCACGCCCAACAGGCTGCAGCCGCTCTTCTTGAGCATATCAGCAACCTCCTGCACTTGGGGCGCGTGGGCGTCACCGCCCAAAAGGATGGCCGCGCCGTCGCACTTTGAAGCCACAATAGCGGCGTCCACCACCATGCCCAGGGGCGGCGTATCAATGATAATATAATCGAAGGCCGACCTCAGGACTTCGATCAGCTTGCCAAAACGCGGACTGGACAGCAGCTCCGCAGGGTTGGGCGGGTACTGACCAGAGAAAATGACGCTGAGATTGTTCACCTGGGTCGCGTACAAAGCTTCGTTCAACTGGCATTGGTTGGAAAGCAGTTCACTGAGTCCCATGGCGTTTTTTACATTGGAATCGCGCCCGGCCATCACAGATTTTCGCATATCGGTATCCATGATCAGCACACGCTTTCCCAACTCTGCGAGACTGGCGGCCAAATGCAGGGTGACAGTCGTTTTTCCTTCATTCATGTAAGGGCTGGTAATCACAATGGTCTTGATATCCGGACCACAAAACAGAATATTGGTGCGCAGCACCCGATAGGCTTCCTTGACGAAATAATGTTCAGTATCAAGTCTGAGTTTGACGGTTTCCAGCATGGTTTATTCCTCCTTCTTTTCGGCGGGAGCCGCTTTCTTGGTTTCGTAGCGAGAGGAATAATACGCGTATTTTTTCTTGCCATACTGAGAGCCATAGCGTCCGTGGCCTTTGTCATTGGCGTTCGGGATCTCACCCAGAACACTCAGACCAAGATAATCGTGTACATCCTCCTCGGTGCGGATCCTGTCGTTCAGCAGGAACACGATCAGAAAGACCGCGTAAGTCAGCAAAGCCGCGCAGAGGCCAATCAGTACGTAGGTTTTGTAGCTGGTTCGATTGCTGGGGATTCGGTTCAGAGTGCCATATTCATAGAGATTGACCTGCTGAAAGCCCATGGCCTCCGTAATGGCTTCCGCGCCCACCTTGCAGACGCAGTTTACGATCTCCCGGGCGCGCTCCGGGCTGTCAGCGCGGACAATCACCTCCAGAACGCGGGTTCCGTCCGGGTTGGCGGTGCTGATTTTCTTGGTAAGCGCGTCATATCCGATATCCAGATTCAACTCGGTAATCACCTCGTCAAGCACCTTATGGCTGCGAAGTAAATAGGTACAGTCGTTGACTACGTTCAGAGCCAGAGAGAAATCGGAAGATGTGTACTCATCATTGGACTTGTTATCCTGCTTCAGAATGTATAGTGTGGCCTTGGATTCATACTCCGGGGTAAAAGTGAAGTAATTGAAGGCGAAGAAAGCTGCCACACAGAAAATAGCGGCGCCAAGGATGACCCAGATATGGCCCAGCAGCTCATCCTTCAGATCTCCTAACGAAATGATTCTGGATTGATTGCTCTGATTCATGTTTATTTTACCGGTCTGTTTATTCCCACGGCACAGTGTGGATATTACCTTTCAGCCCGGCTTCCTCCTGTTCCTGTCTTAATGCCTCGTCCTCCACCCCCGGCAGAGGACGGATTATTTCTCGGTTACGTCTTACGCTCCATATTCTGTCTGCTGATCCACCGGGATCAATTTCGAAGATCGTTTCATTTTCGATTTGGTGATAAAATCAAAAATCCAGACAGGAAGCAATCCGAACACCACATACCAAAAATTACTGGGCGTATAGCCCCGGATAATGATCTGCAGATTCACGCCCAGGAGAATCGAAAAGCGGATCCAGTCCATGGGCCGGGAGCTGTTTAGCAGGTATCTTTGCTTTACATGCCGCATCCACAGCCCATAAATGGCCATACAGATCAGGATTCCCGCAAGGCCAAGGGCATAATAGAATTCCCCAAGATTCGGAAACGCCTGCCCGGTGCCCTTCAGACGGCTGCCTATGATGACCCAGATAGGTTCTCCCGCACCCGAAGACAGCTTCCCGGGCCAAAGTATGCGAGGGATCAGCATAATAGCTGTTCCGGTAATGATTTGCCTGCCGTACACATAGCCGAATCGGCTGGGAACCCGCGCTACCAGAGCGTGATAATTGTGGTAGATTCGGAAGTTGAACCAAAACACCTCGTCAATTGCCTTGCTGAGACTGATAGAAGAAACGGAACTATAGTCCACCTCGCTGCCCGCTCGGAAGGCGTTGCGAAACAAGGTCATCAGCATAATGGGAAGCAAAGCCAGGGCCAGCATTCCCAACAAAGTACCCATGCTGGGGCGTTTATTTCTGCGGGTAAAGGCAAAAACCAGAAAAGTGATGAAAATCTGTACAACAAAAAAACGGAAACCTCTTGCCACCTGCATGACAAGCATCAAAAAGAACAGAATCCACCGCAGAAACTTGGAACTGCCGTACTCCCAGTAAAGCAGAACTGTAGCCGGAAGGCAATAGGAAAACATGGCCAAAAAACCGATGTCCGCGTTGAGGATTCGATTATTCTCACCGGCGTCGAATACGCCCAGGGAGAGCACATAGAGCCAGGAGCTGCCGTTTCGCGTCAAATAATACATATTTGACACGAAACAAACCAGAAACATCAAAAGAATGACGCTGACCTGTTCCCTTCCAATCTGCTCTTGTCTGGGATCGCATTTTCGTTCTTCCCTCGTATTACCGGATCGTCGCAATCCGAAGGAATACACGGCGACAAAGGCCGCATATCCAAGCAGCGCGTAAAAAGTTGCTCGTACTCCAGCGCCGAATACGTCATATCCAAACCAAAGATAGTTCCCCATGCCGATATCGTAAGCGGGGGCCACGAAATACATCAGTCCATAAATCAAAGAGATGAAATAGATGGGGTCAAAGAGATCGAAGCCAAATCGCCTGCGATACATCATCACAATCAGGAAGACGACAAAGATGCTGGCGGAGCAGGCCAGATAGACTTTAATATATATGGAATTTGCCCCGTAGGGAAACATGATAAAAAACAGGATCAAGAAGATAACCAGGAAAAGGACCCAAAAGACAGCCGCAGCCCGGTCAATCTTTACACGCCACAAAGCCGTGCCCTCCTTTATATGGCTTACAGAAGATGGGCCGCGTGCAGACGAGCCATATTCTGGACCGTGAAGCCGCGGATGGTATTCAGCGCTTGGAGCCGCATTGCTTCCAGGTCCGCATCCAGCACGTACCGCAGAGCTCGGCATAGGGCCTCGGGGTCCTCCGGGACGGCAACAGCGCCGCAATCCTCCCGGACAAGCTCCAGTCCGGCACCGCAGGCAGTGGTGGTGACCACCGGCAGGCCATTCGCCATGGCCTCATTGACCACCAGCCCCCAGATGTCTTCTCTGGTAGGAAGGCAAAACACATCGGCGGCCTGATACCAGGCGCGAAGGGCCTGCTTCTGCTGAAAGCCGATGAAATGCGCCTGCGTCAGGTTGTTTTCCCGGCAAAACCGCGTATAATCAGCGGTCGCTTCTCCGCCCACGAAGTAAAAGCCCAGTTCCGGGTCCTGGAGACGCCTTGCGGCCTCCAGAAGGATGTCAAATCCCTTGCGGGGGATGAATTGACCAACTGCAAGAACAGCTTTCCGTTCCGTGATTCCAAGGGTTAGCCGCAGCTGCTCCCGCTGCTGCTCAGAGATCGGTTTGGAAAGGATATCTTCCTCCGAAAGAGAGGTAAAGGGGTATTTCCAGATCAACTCCGGGGAAACGCCAAGGTTTCGGAGATAGTCTGTGTGAACGTCAGAGCTGGTAAAATGTCCGGCCGCGGGCCGCAGCAGCTTCTGTTTCAGCAGCGTTTTGATGCCTCTTCCCCGGTCGAAGCCTCCGTCATACTGCATATAATAAGCTTGCTTCCGCCGTTGACAGTCCAGGATCAAGGCCATCACCGCCGGTGAGGAATAGCCTGAGAGAAGCAGCCGGTCATATTCCGCTGCCCGTACCCGCCTGGTTAGATCGAGTCCGAAGCTCTTATCCGCACCGATTGGGCGATCGTCACAATAAACCTCCCGGTAGTTCCGGGCCTGCTCCGCGCGCCAGCTTTTGTCACGGTCAGAGGCGCTGCGCCGTTCGAAAAATACGGTCAGCTCGCACAGACGTCCCAATTCGTTCAAAAATGACACCCGATACGGCGCGGGAAGATTCGTTACATAAGCAAGACGCATACTCCAAACTCCAGTTATTGCATGATAGAACGATACAATTCCACATAGCGGGCATAGCATCGTTCCGCGTCCAGCGGGGGGCACGGAGCGTCGGTCCGTGGAGAGAGCGGCATTTGACGGACCAATGCCTCTACCTGGTCAAGATCCCCCGTCCGGACAGCTCTGGAACGAGCGCAAAGGGTTTCGGCGCTGCCGCCGGAAGAATAGCTGATGACCACCGCCCCGCAAGCGGCGGCTTCCAGATTTGTGGTGGGATAGTTTTCTTCGTAGGTCAGGTTCAAATACGCCGCGCTGCCGCTGTACAAAGCCGCAAGGGCTTCGGCAGAGGAGGGCCGTCGAATACCGCAAACGTTTTCAGGCAGCGCGCGAAGCTGGTCTTCACGCAAACCCACCAGCAGGATTTTGAGACTTGTGTCCTTGACGCGCTCTGCCAAGGTGAGAAAATCCTTCAGGCCCTTCCGGGGCTCCCACTCATTGGCTACGCCCAGCAGATATCGGCCCGGCGCAATACCCTGGGGCAAAACGCGGCGGACCGCAGACTCAGGCTGGGGTCGAAAAAGCGCGATGTCCACGCCGTTTGGAATGACCCGCGTGGGGTACGCGCCCAGAAAGGATTCCTTCACGAGCCCCGCCAGCCAATGAGAAGGGGTAACGACGGTCAGATTCTTCAAGCCGGAAAACGCAGCTTTCTTCCGCTGCCAGTTCCGGGCAGAGGCATCCAGAACCATGCTCGCTGGATAAGTCCGGCGCTGCGGGCAGTCCCTGCAGCCGGTTTTCCAGCGTTCACAGGCTGCAAGATCGAAATACGCGCAGTGGCCTGTGAAAGCCCAGCAGTCATGCAGCGTCCATAGTACAGGGCGATCCAGGGCGCGAAGCGCTTCAAACAAAACCTCATACTGCAAATAATATCCATGGATATTATGCAGATGGATGATATCCGGATCAAAGCTCCTCACTTCAGCAAGGAAGCGCTTGGTGGCGCGGCGGGATGCCAGGCCGTGGGCGTCAAGAAGCCGGGTGGCGGCGCCATGGAGACGCACATCCAGATCCGCTCCGATGCGCAGGAGCCTTTCTTCGCCATAAGGAGTCGGTTTCCCCCGCCCATAGGCTGTCAGGCATTCGTCCCCGGCTTTCGTAACAGCGGAAGCCAGCTGGGCACAAATCCGCCCGGTACTTCCGCTTCCGTAAACAGAGTTTACCTGCAGCAGCTTCATACTTCCTCCAGCATATGACGTATGAGCGAAGTATATCGCTCCATGGCCAGTTTTTTTTGGTACTTTGATTCATAGAGAGCCGCGGCTCGTTCTCCTGCCGCACGGACGGCAGGCAGATCATCCGCCATGCTGTTCAGGATCCGGCAGAAGTCTTCGACGTCTCCCGGCACGACTGCCGCGCCGATGTTCTCCCTCACGATTTCCATGGAGAGCTCAGATTCCGGTTCCATAATGCTGATGACGGCGGTACCAGCTTGTAAATAACTGTAGTATTTGCTGGGCATACATAGACCGCAAAGTCCGGCCCGCAGTGTAACGACGCAGCAATCGCAGGCACACAAAGCCTTCTGCAATGCTTCTCCGGTCAGGAAGCTCTCGACGGTTACATTCGGCCATGCCGCAGTACGATCCCGAAACTGTTCAAAGCCGCTGCCGTGCCCCACCACAAGAAACCGGATTCGCTGATTGGATCGAAGCCGATCCATGGCGGCCAACATCGTATCCATATCCTGGACGATTCCGAGATTGCCGAAATAGCCGACTGTCAGAATATCATCCGTCGTCTTATCGCAAGCGGATACTTCCTCGTGCGCCCAGTTATGCAGCACAGTAACGCGGCTTTCAGCCAACTGGGGCCGAAGCCGCAGCAGGGCCGTGCGCATTTCCTCAGACAGCGCGACAACTGCTGCAGCGCGATGAAAAACCTGACGATTGATCCGCGTCATGACACGGTCAATGGTGCCCCCCTTGGAGATGCTGTCCATCTCAATGGCGATTTCCGGGTAAATATCGTAGGAAATAAAAACAAATTTTGTTCCAAAGAGCCGGTTGGCGAGAACAGCTGCGACAGGAAGCACCGGAGGGTTGGAATAGACCAGTAGCATCCGATGTCTGCGGAGCTCCGGCAGGCAAAACAGCACTCGCAGCGTAAAGGAGAAAAAATTCAACAGTCGTCCAAACCGTTTTTTCCGGCTTGCCTGCAGATAACGAAGCCGATGGATCCGAACATTGGATACGTCTTCCCGGGTCGGCGCTTTGCGTTTGCTTGAATACTCCTTTGGCATCCCGCACAGAGCGGAAACGGAATAGCCCTCCGCAGCCAAGGCGCAGGCCGTGTCAAAAGGCAATGTAGCGGATGAGTTGTTTTCCGGATAGAAATACTGGCAGAGAAACAGAATATCTCGTTTGTTTTGCTTCTTCAAACTGCTTCTCCTTTCCGCTTAATGCACAAAATGTCAAACTATCTCTTATATAAATTACTATACCACATAAAATCTACAAAGTCCAGTACTATTTCCTTATTTGTTGCCGTATGAATAATCATTTTCCAGGTATATGTGCGGATTAGGATTGGGGAAAACAATTTATCAGATATATCAATACAAACATTTTTTCAGATATATCAATACGACACTTGCGCAACGGAGAAAACCGTGCTATAATATATTGCACTTATCTTAGAAAGAAAGCGGGAATGAACGATGGAATCCTTACTCACCCTCCGAGAGCT
>ODAI014083958.1_pt1 | contig 11167 bp, 9 predicted proteins | sample 1539321 | NCBI WGS metagenome assembly ODAI01 (sample SAMN02144231, study PRJEB22623) | gut metagenome | biome: sheep rumen | host: Ovis aries | place: New Zealand | reverse complement strand
GAGAAAGATGTCCAGCACCGGCATCACAATGCCAAAGAACCAGAGCCAGATGCTGGCCCGATACTCGAGCCAAATGTATGCCAGCCCGAGTATCGTGGTCAGTATGTCAAGCCAATGCAAAGAAAGGAACTCCATCATGTCTTTTACTTCTCACCTCTTAGAAATTCACCGACAAGTGCGCCATCAGGTTGAACGGAGCCGAGGGAGCGAAGCCCGCCTCATACTGGTCGTTGGTGTCCCACCCCGTAGCAATGACCTTCCCGTCCTGCTGGCGTACAAACTGGGGTGCTGCCCATCCATTGTTGTCGTACTTGGCTGAGAAAAGGTTGTAAAGTGTCACTCCGACGGTAGCATCCTTCAATCCCAGTTTAGGCAACCGGAAGTTGTAGGACAGGTCGAGATTGGTGGTGAAGTGGCCGTCGAGCATCATGCTGACATCCACTGGTTTGTCGTTGTCGTCGAGTGTAATGTAGCTCTTCATGCCGGTGTTGGTAAGATACTGCTCACTGATGTACTGGCTCTGTACCGATGCCTTGAAACCACAGTAGTTGAAGGTCAGGATGTTGTTCAGCAGGAAGTCAGGCGAAAAAGCCAGCGGTTGACTGCCCAGATTGGCCACTGTGCCGTCCGACAGGTTGACTGTGATGTCTTTCACCCGGTTCTTCGACCATGTGGCATTGATATCCCAGCGGAGCCAGTCGGTGGGTTTCCATGCAGCCTCCAGCTCCAAGCCGAGTCGGTAGCTGTCGGGCATATTGCGGGTGATTGCTTCACCAATCTTGTCAATCTCGCCCGTCAGCACAAACTGGTCTTTATAGTCCATCCAGTAGAGGTTGGCACCAGCAGAGAAACGTTCCGACTGGTACTTATAGCCTGCCTCCAGGTCGTTCAGCCGCTCAGCTTTGGGCATTTCCAATCCTGCATTGTTGTTGTTTTCGAAATTATTACGGGCTGGTTCCTTATGTGCGATAGCATATGAGGCGTAGACCTTGTGATGTGCGGTGATGTCGTAGTTCAGTCCGAACTTGGGGTTGAAGAAGTCGTATGATTCCTTGATGCTGTATACAATACGCTTGTTCCGATCCCAGTCTATTTCATCCGTGGGGCCGTTCATCTTGATGCCGACATGGCGATACTGCAGGTCAACAAAAGCGTTCAGCCCTGCCAGCAGGTCGTAGGTCACCTTTCCAAAGATATTGAAGTCGGTCTTTTTGGTGTTGTTATCATAATAGCGGTGGTCAGGCATCAGCTCATCGACAGGCTGCTTTACCCAGGGAATGAGTCCATAGTGGTCGCCGTCATATTTGTTCCAGCCTCCTCCGAGAACGGCCTGCAGGTCCTGCTTGTTGTCGAAGGTCAGTGAGGCCACAGCCCCATAGAAGTCATTGGTCATCGACTTTTTGCGTACCAAGTCGCTCTTTGCCCAGGTCATGTTGTTGTCCAGGTCATATTCAAATAGTGTGCGCTTGGCCTTATACTCATTATAATAGCCATTGCCTCTGGTATAGTGCAAAGCAGCGTTCATCTTCAGCGTATTGCCAATGCTCTGTGTCCAGATGAGCTGGTAGTTCTGCTGGTGATAGTTGTCAGTCTGATCGTCATAGTAGTGCCGTTTGCCTTGTTCGTCCCAATATTCACCGCACGAATTATAGGTACGTCCGTAGAGCGACTGTTCGTATTTAGAAGTATAGTTCCAAGCGTGATAAGTTTCCTCAGTACCATTGAAGGTAATGAATTTCACTACGGTGTTGTCGCCAAACCAGCCCGCCTGCAAGAAGTAAGAGTTCAGTTTGGTAGAGGCGCGGTCCAGATATCCCTTTGAACCAATATTCGAGAGCCGGCCTTGAAGTCCCCAGTGTCCTTTGATGAGTCCAGTGCCAAAGCGTATTGTCTCCTTGTGAGAATAATATGAACCGCCAGAGAAGTCGAGACCAACAAAGGGGGTTGTCCCTATGTTCTCCGTCAGCATGTTCACCGTAGCTCCGAAGGCACCAGCACCATTTGTCGATGTACCGGCACCGCGTTGTATCTGCATCGACTGCACCGACGAGGCGAAGTCGCCCATGTTGACCCAATACAGTCCAGAGCTCTCAGCATCGTTCATCGGTATGCCGTTGACGGTGATGTTGATGCGGGTAGGGTCAGTACCACGCACACGGATGCTGGTATAACCAATACCGTTGCCAGCATCGCTGGTGGTAGTGACCGACGGTGTCAGCGAGAGCAGGTAAGGCACATCCTGTCCGTAGTTCACGCCCTTTAGTTCTTCCTTGTTCATGTTGGTGAAAGCCATTGGTGTCTTCTTCGAGGCGCGCACGGCTGTCACCTGCACCTCTTGGAGCTCCACCAGTTTCAGCGAGTCCTCATTCTCTGCCTGTGCTGTCACAGCCGTGCAGAACAGAGCCAAAGTCAATAGTTTTTGCATCTTTTTCCTTAATTATTAATAATGAATAAATAAGGGGATTGTTGTCATACTCCGTCATCCCTACGCCGGCATTACCCGTATCAGGTTCAGAAGGGTATCATCTCAGCCCGCAACAGCGAGCACCCCTTGACGAGCACTTTGCTCAAATCGGCTGCAAAGGTACGAATAAACAAGGAAAGAACAAAATATATCTCCGTTTATTTTGTTTTTCATCCGCTTTTTTGTACTCCTTTGTACTTTGCACCATCATTATGCTACAGCCAATGACAGACTACGACATCATACGAGGTCTGAAAACAAACAACTCAAGGAACTATATAATCCGCCGGAACCAATAGTCGAACCGTTTGAATGTCTCTTGGTTCATCATGTTTTCGTCCGTCACGTCCATGCGATAGAGCGGGATGTCCCTGTACATGGCCGCTACCAGCGAGTAGGTGCTGGGCGGTCCGATGAGATAGTCGCACTCTGAGAGCATAAACAAGTCTTCGGGCGAACTGCCTTCAAGACAATGGATATGTACACCAGGACATTGCTCTTGATATGATGACTCTTTGACCTCAGGGTCGTTGGTGGCGATGTAGACGTGGATTTCCTTTCCTGGGTGCAGCGCCATAAAGCACCGGATGTGTCGCTGGTACACCTTGTCGTCATAGAGATACTTGCCATCATGGAAGATACGATAGTCGCCTCTGCGGATGTGGACGCCCAAACGGACAATACTGCCTTGTGACTGCTGCTCAGCAGCCTGCATCTTGGACTTTACAGGGGCAGTATATTGGCTGTCGAGGGTGAAGAGGTCGGTGATTTCGTCGCGATATTTCAGGAACAAGTCGTACCATCGGGCATGCCAGCCGCTTACCACAATATGCCGATGGCGCAGCATCTTGCGTTCCAAGGCCTCACGGTCGCAGTCTTCATGCTTGAAACTGGCAGTGGGCAGCAGGCGTAGTGCCGCCAGGTATTTGGCCAGCAGATACCAACCGAAACCCGTCAGCGAAGTGTGGCATATCTTGAAGTACTGATACTTGTAGCTGAAGCGCATCGATATCACCTTGCGGCCATGCTCACGACCCCAGGCATAGACGTGGGCATACTGCAACAGGTTGTTGCACATCTGGCTCTTGTCGCGGGCAAACATCATAGGCTGTCCCCCTCTTCCTTCAGCATCTGCTGGTTCTGCCGCATATAGTCAGGGAAGGTCAGCGACCAGCGTGAACCGCTCCATCTCTTGCAGAGCGTCTCATAGTCAGCCAACTTCTTATAGGGCAACCGCTTCTGCAGCCAGGGACGGCGCACCTTGTCTTTGACGAAATTGCCGTAGATCTCAAATTCTGAAAAGGCCGAAGGCGTAGCCAGACTACGGTCGTAGCTCTCAATGGCAGCCTGCAGCCAAGGCTTGCCCGTCTGTCGGGTGATGACCTCGTGCAACTGCTTCAGTTGCTCCTTGTCGAAGAGCATCTTGTGGTCGACATACGACAGGTTGTCCAGTTCCAAGTCTGGCAGAAAGCGGTGCAGATGGTCGATGATAGGCTGATGGTATTCGTAGGTCAGGTAAAAGACGGTCTTCCTATCCTCTGTCAGGAACACATGTGGACGGATGAGCACATGGTCGGCATCAATACACAGGTAATATCTGCAGGTACCCACGTTGCCGCTGAGTTTGAGCAACTGCTGGAAGAACCATCCGCTGCGGTCTTTGACTGTGCCGTCGCTCCAGTTGACCTTCAGGTTGATTTCCTTGGGGTTGAAACCAAACACGGTGGACTCGTCAACAAACACAAGTCCATTGTCCTGGCAGAACTGTTTGACCTCATCCTGTGGCGGGGCCACGATATAGATATCCTTGATAGGATGGGGTACACAATGACGAATACCCTCCAGACACAGCGGGAAGATGCGCAAGTCTTTAGCCACCAGTGGTATGACCACATCGATGGGTTCCTGGGCGGGTTTCAGTTCTGGGAAATGACGCCATGCGAACAGGCGGTAACGGATTTTACGTATTTGCGACATATATAATAATGATTATAAGATTTCTGATAAAACATTGTTCAACGCTCCTGGCTTGTTTCTCTCTATTTTGATGCTGTCTCTTACCCCAGCATTACGGCCTGCCTCCACATCGTTGTCGCTGTCGCCTATCATGAACGACTGCGACAGGTCGATATTGAAGTCGGCTGCCGCCTGCAAGAGCAGTCCGGCCTTAGGTTTGCGACAGTCGCACACCACCTTGTAGGCAGGCCGTTCGCCCGCAAATCCCTTGTCAGGATGATGCGGACAGACGTAGATGCCATCCAAATAAGCGCCCGACTTTCCTAACTCCGTCTCCATCTTCTGGTGAATATGCTGCAGTTCGTCCCACGAGCATTCCCCGCGAGCGATGACAGGCTGGTTGGTGACAACGATGGCCAGACGGCCCGACTGGTTGATGCGTTTGATAGCATCGGCCACCTGGGGAATCAGTTCAAACTGCTCAGCGGTGGTGAGGAATCCCACATACTGGTTGATGGTGCCGTCTCTGTCCAGGAAGACCGCTTTCTGCTTGTGTTGCAGATTGCGGGCCTTCACCTTGCCCTGCTTTATGTCGTTCTCCACCTCATAATAGCGGTCGGGCGTACCCATATCTTTGATGTATTCCGGTGTGGTATAGGCAAAAATATGCCCGCTACCGACGAATGGTTTCAGCACATCGCGGTCCAGGTCTATCTTGTCGGGTGTCTCAGGATGTCTGGGTACGTAGTTGCGGCTTACCTCCTGAAGCAAACGGGGAGAGATGATTTCAATACCGGCATTCACCAGGTTGCTGTAGCTGTCGCGCTCGTCCTCCATGTTCTCTCCTTGAGAGTGTGGCGTCGCTATCATCCACCTGACCACCCGATGGGTATCCACTGGCAATCCTCCTTCTGTCTGGGGAGGCAACATCTCCGTCACCAATAGTGAACTATCGTACGGATGATTGTTGGGATGAGCCATCAGCGTAGCCCATGCATGATGCGCACGATGGAAGGCTATGAAGCGATTGAAATCCACATCGAGCACCACATCGCCGCACATCAGCAGGAAGTCGTCGGTCAACTCTGGCATCTTAAACAAAGCACCAGCCGTCCCCAAGGGTTCGGTCTCTGCAAAATAACTGATGCACACACCCCAGTGCGAACCATCGCCGAAATACTCCTGGATGACATGCCCCAGATGTCCCGTCACCAAGGTAATATCCGTCAGGCCACAGGCTTTGAGGTTCTCTATCTGCCACTCCAGGATGGGCTTCCCGCAGATGGTTATCATAGGTTTAGGCACCTCGCTGTTGATGCTGGCTATGCGTGTGCCTTTGCCGCCAGCCATAATCACTACCTTCATCATTGGCCAAAGAATTTATCTTCCAACATCATACACAGACAATGGTATACCGGCAGATGGAGCTCCTGTACTTTGTAGGTGTCCACCTCTGGCACACAGATACAGACATCGGCATACTGCATCAAGCGGTTCTGGCACTGTCCGGTCAGTCCTATCACTTTCAGCCCCTTGGCCTTCGCAGCAATAGCAGCATATAGCACATTCTGACTGTTGCCCGATGTCGATATACCCAAAAATACGTCGCCCGTCTGCCCGTAGCCGTTCACCTGCTGGGCAAATACCAGTTCGGGCAGGGCATCGTTCATAAAAGCGGTGGTGAGCGATGAGTGTCCCGTCAGCGAGATAGCCGACAGCGCGCCTTGAAGATTCTCTGCCAAGACAGTACCCATCTCGCTGTCTATCGACTTCAAAGTCTCCGCATGACTGCTGTATATCTTGCGCTTCAGGCGAAACTCCTTCATCAGCTCGCCAACAATATGCTCGGCATCCGACGCTGAACCGCCATTGCCGCAGACAAGCAGTTTGCCACCATCCTGGAAACAGTCTTCCAAGAGTTCGTAGGCTGCTGTCATTGCCTGCCAGCACACCTGCAGCTGGGGGTATCGGTCCATCAACTGCTGTAGTTGTAGCTCTTGTCTTTTGTCCATAGCGCCTATCTGCCGTTCTGAATCAATAGGTTGACGTACCGTTTCATCTTCTCCGCATTATCCTTAGTCACCTCAGAAATCAGTGCTGGCTGTCCCTCGGCAAAGGTATGGAACTGGAACTTCTGTCTCAGTTCCTCGGGCATGTCTATCAGTTGGATGTAGTGCTCAGGCGTATTCTTCTCCACCACGCCAGCCTCCATCAAGGTCTCTACTACGATTTCCGCCACCTGTCGGTGCGAAATAGGATGGTTGCCGCCAAGGTTATAGATACCATTGGCGAAATGGTCGTACATCATGGCATCATACAGCACCTCAGCCACATCGTCGGCATAGACATGGTCGCGCACTATCTCGTCCCTGAAGAGGTCTATCCTATTCTGTTCCTTCATCATCCTGTAGAAGCGGTAGACAATGTTCGCATTCTTGCCTTTGTGAAACTCGCCCCACCCGAAGACGTTGAAGAAACGGAATCCCACCGTCTTCTGCCCCTCCAACTTGTCCTTGTTAGCTTCGGTGTACTTGTCGAAGAGCCACTTCGACCAGGCGTAGATGTTGTGCGGCAACAGATGGTCCAGTCCTCCTGTCTGGTGGGCCTCGTTGCCATATACTGCTGACGACGAGGCGTAGATGAACGGAACATGTCGACGCTGCGCATAATTGTAGTACATCTTCGAGAATTCGTAGTTCATGACCATCATCACCTTGGGATTCTGTTCCAGCACATCAGCATTGGCACCAATGTGGAACACACCCTCGATTCCGTCCAGATCCTCCAGGACCCGGCTGACACTGGCAAGACCGTCGGAATAGTCTATATAGTCGATGAACTTCAGCCCCATCAGGTTCTGCATCTTGGCCTCTTCGTAATTGTCTATGATGATGACGTCATCTATTCCCCTCTCATTGAGTTTCCTGACCATGTTCGAGCCCACAAAACCGGCTCCTCCTGTTACAATATAGCTCATGCTGATTATATTTTAATGTCTTTTCTGGGTATGTAAACGATGGGACTGTAGTGTATGACGGTGGTGCCTTCCGTCTCAAAGCAGAAAGGCACATGCATCAGCTCTTCCAGCGCTTTGAGCACCTGTGGCTGCTTGTCTTTCTCCACATAGAACAGCAGGAATCCGCCACCGCCAGCCCCTAAGAGTTTTCCGCCCAGGGCTCCCGCTTTCAGTCCCCGCTCATAGAGGGTGTCTATCATAGTGTTGCTGATTCTGCCTCCAGAACTCCGCTTCAGTCTCCAGGTATAGTCCAGGAGCCTGCCGAAGTCGTTCAGGTCGGCATGTTTGTCCTCCAGTATCTTCTGTGCCTCGTCCACCAGACGGAGCATTTCTTTCAGCTGTGCTGTCTTGTCGTGCTGGTGGTTGATGGTGTCCTGCTGTATCTCGGCCGAAAGACGCGAGACTCCCGTATAGAAGAGTATCAAATTGTCGTTCAGCAGTTTCTTGCGGTCTGGATGTATGATGACGGGCGTCACCCTGAAGTCATCGCCCCGGAAGTCTATCCTGTTCATGCCTCCGTAGGCCGCTGCTATCTGATCCTGCCAGCCACCGGCCTCATGACACAGCTCTCGTTCCAGCCGGATGGCATCCTCTGCCAGTTTTCTCTTCCCCACATGTCTGCCTTTCAGCGCATAGAAGGCATTCAGCATGCCTACGGCAAAGGTGCTACTCGTACCCAGACCGGTACGGGCAGGCAGGTCGCCCTCGTAGGTCAACCTGATCTCGTGTATGTCCAGCATTCTCATGGCTTCGCGGATGGCGGGGTGCTCTATATCGTCAATGCGGTTGACGCGCTCAAAGCGGCTGTACACCAGCTCTGAGTAGTAAGGCATGAACGGTGGCAGGTGCCTCACGTTCACATAGCAGTATTTGTCGAAAGTCGTAGATATTACCGCACCGCCATGCTCCCTGAAGAAAGAGGGAATGTCGGTACCTCCTCCGAAGAAAGACATGCGAAACGGGGTCTTAGTGATAATCATAACTCTGTCATTTAAGCCCCAAAGGTACATAAAAACATGTGAATGACAAAATAATAAAACGAATATTTGCACAAATACGGATTATTTACTACTTTTGCAGCACCATACCCGTAGTGTTTCGCGATATGAAGGTTCTCTACTTTATACTATATGGTGCCTGGTATGTGCTCTCATTGTTGCCGCTTTGGGTGCACTATCTGTTCAGCGACGTACTTTACTTCCTTATATACTATCTATTGCGCTATCGCCGTCGGGTGGTCAGGAGCAATCTTGCAACATCATTCCCAGAGAAGTCTGCCGATGAGCTGAAGCTGATAGAGCGAGGATTCTACCACTTCTTCTGCGACTACCTGGCAGAGAGCGTGAAGCTGCTCACCATCAGTCCCGACGAGCTGAAGAGACGTCTGGTCTTCAAAGGCACTGAGGCGGTAGAGCAGTGCGTAGAGGAAGGGCAGTCGTGCGCTGTCTACTTAGGCCACTACTGCAACTGGGAGTGGATTACCTCGCTACCTCTCTGGGTGACGCCCAAGGCGCAGTGCGGTCAGATTTACCACCCAATAGAGAACAAAGACTTCGACCGCCTGTTTCTTCGTCTGCGCCAGCGCATGGGTGCCGTTTGCATACCCATGAAGGACACACTGCGCACCATCTTGGAGTTTCGCAAGAAAGGACAGCCCGTGGTCATCGGCTACATCAGCGACCAGAAGCCCCACTGGGTGAACATCCACCACTGGGTAGACTTCCTTCATCACGACACCCCCGTACTGACCGGTACAGAGCGCATTGCCCGCAAGCTGAACCATGCGGTGTTCTATATGGATGTGCGTCGCATCCGCAGGGGGTATTACGAGGTGGAGCTCAAGCTAATAACCCGCAAACCTCAGCAGATGCCGGAATACCGCCTGACTGACATCTACTATGAGCTGCTGGAGCAGAGCATCCGCCGTGCGCCACAGTTCTGGCTGTGGAGCCACAACCGCTGGAGCCGCACCCGTGAGGAGTTCAACGAGCGCTTTGAGGTAATAGACGGAAAGGTGATAGCAAAGGAAAAAAGTGAGCTAACTCAATAGACCATAAAAGTATATCAAATCCCTCGCTCGGCCCAGTCGCCTCTGTCCAGGTTTCGATAGCCGATGGCCTCGGCGATGTGCATGGTCTCTACCCTCTCGCTGCCGGCGAGGTCGGCGATGGTGCGGGCCACCTTGAGGATGCGGCTGTAGGCGCGGGCGGAGAGCCACGACACAAGTATACGATTATGGTGTGGAGTAAGCTACTGTTGCAACAGCCATTGGGCAAAGAATTGGTCGTAGAGCGTATAAGTACCCATGTCGTGGGTGATGAAATCCTTTTCCAACAGGCCTTTGACGGCCCCTTGAACCATACTGGCCGTAAAACGGTAGCGCTGCAGGAACGGACGAGAAGTCAGATTGGTGGCCTTGCCCTCCTTACAGATAGCAATCAGGACTTCTTTTTGTTTTGGAGGCAATTGGAAGAGTAGTGCTTTATAAGCAAAACTCTGCTGGGTAATAATCTGCTGAACAGCCGGCTCTATCATCTCATCTGTACATACAGCACCAGATTCTGTCAGTGTAAATAATGCATTCAAGACAGACTGTACATACCAGGTGACACCTTGATACCGCTGGTAAGTAGCAACAACGGCTTCCCGGCTTATTCCTTTGCGATATTCTCTGAATAATGCCTGCGCGAACGCTACGTACTTCTCACAGTTAATAGGCTCGATAGACATCAGACTTGTGCTTTGATAGAAAGGACGGGATGGTGAAACGAAAATTTCCGACATCATGTGCCGCTGTGAACCCGAGTAGATGAACCAAGCATTCCTGCACTTCTGAATTCTTGTACGGAGTACGGCCTCTACTTTGTTGTCAGGGTAATCGGCAATGACTTGAAACTCGTCAATAGCCACAATACACGGCTTGTCGGCCTGTTCCAAATAGGCAAATATTTCGTCAAGCGTAAACTCCGGCACCTTGATATCACCCACACCTAACCCCCATTCAGGATTGCCGTTGATGTCGAAAGAGATGTTGCTACGCAATGAACCTATCGTATTCAGGAACTTCTCCCAAGCCTTGCGGCCTCTTGATTTCAGCACGCTGAGTACAGTCTTCCCCAGTTCATAGACAAACTCCTGCAGGTTTTTCGTAGCATAAATGTCTACGATGAAAGTATAGTAATTATCCTTGATGACTTCTTGCTCAAAACAGTGGTTTATAAGTCCTGTCTTCCCGAGGCGACGAGGCGATATGAGAGCAACGTTGTTGCCATTGGTTACCTGTCTTGTCAGCAATTCTGTTTCTTCCACGCGGTCACAAAAATAGTGCGGAGAAAAGTATCCATTAGTAATGAAAGGATTTGACGGCTTCATAACGTTTCCATTCTAAGTGTCTTAAACTTTATGCAAAGATAATTATAATATTATTATAAAGCGCCCAAACCTCCGTCGTTTTAACTTTATTTATATCCATCATTCCTGAGATAGTTGTTTTTTCAACACTAAAGCTTTTCGAACTAACAAGAAGCTGACGGGGACAGCAATTATGTAGACGGGCAACGGGGCCCACTCGGCTGGAACTCCTATCCAGTAGAAGAAATTTATGAACATTATCCCGATATAAAATTTTTCTTTCATGTGCGCATTGTTATAGATAGTAGCTCTTCACCTATAGACACAATGTTATTGTCAAGTTGTCGAACATAAATCTTTCGTATATTTTACTCCCAATT
>ODAI013799955.1_pt1 | contig 11167 bp, 6 predicted proteins | sample 1539321 | NCBI WGS metagenome assembly ODAI01 (sample SAMN02144231, study PRJEB22623) | gut metagenome | biome: sheep rumen | host: Ovis aries | place: New Zealand | reverse complement strand
GGAAAAAATGCTGTTGAAAGAATATACAAAACAGCCAGACTGATTCTGTGATCATCGGACCATGCTTCTGGATGAGAACAAAAAAATGATCAGGCTTATGTCCACAAGGATCGGAAGAAAGGAGGTGCGACACTGAAGCGGAAAGAGAACAATCCGATGACAGGAATGGAAAAGACGCTGGTGGTAATGATCTGTGTGCTTGCCGGAATGATTCTACTGTTGTGGTTTCTGCTGGGGAAACGCATTGTAACCGATCCTGCAAAGCAAACGGAATCATTTTCAGCAGAAACGGCAGCCCCGGGCAGGCTGACGACACCCGAGGACTATCTGCCCCAAAGCCTTGCGCTGGGTTCCCGCCCGCCGGAAGCTGTTTTTCAGGACGATTCCGAGGAAGAAGTATCCCTGGACGAGCTGGCCGGAGAAGCAGAAAAGGGCGTGTGGCTCCTGTTCTGGGCCAGCTGGTGCCCGGACTGCGAAAAACAGTTTGAAGCGATTCGCGAGATGGAGGCCCTTGCCGCGAGATACAAGGTTTCGCTGGTGCTGGTGGACCGGCTGGACCCCAAAAAGGAAAGCCTGGCCGCGGCTCAGAAAGCAATTTCCTCCATGGGAACGTCCGCGAGGGCTGTCTATGACCCCGGAGAGACGGTATACAAAGCCTGGGGTATGAGAGAAATCCCTTCCTCGGTTATGCTGGATCCGACAGGCGCCGTACGGGGGTACGCCGCGGGCGTCCTGTCGGCCGGAAGCTGCGAAGGATTGCTGAAGCAGGCGACAGAAGGACGTGACAGGGTGGGCATGGCCTTCCTTGAAAAACAGCTGTCAGACGGGCAGGGCGGAATCTTTACCAGCACGGAGGAGAGCGGAGAATCCCCAGGGGGGCGGGATGTGCTCAGCGAAAGCCAGGGGCTGATGCTCTGGTACGCTCTGGCCCGAAACGACAAAGCCCTTTTTGACCGGACCTTCCGGTTTGTTCAGAACAAGATGATCGACGACGGCCTGGCCGCGTGGTACGTGAACGACAGGAAAAGAGCGCCGGTCAACGCAACGCTGGATGATCTGCGCCTATGGTACGCCTGCCACCAGGGGGCCAGGAAATGGGGGGACGACGTTTACGCCGCACAGGCAAAGGAAACTGCGAAGGCGCTGCTGGACAAATGCGTCAACGACCAGGGGGGTCTGGTGGATTACAGCGCCATGAACGGGGAAAGCCAGGCGCAGACCATTTCCCTGTGCTATCTGGATCTGGTATGCCTTCGGAGCCTGGCCGGCGAATCGGAAGGGTTTGCCCCGGTGGCGGAGCGGGCGGAGCAGATCCTGAAGGAAGGGAGAATATCTGACGCTTTTCCCTTCTATTACGCGTCATATGACTATGGAAGGAGAGCATACAGCCAGGCGGATCTTCATACCGCGGAGGCCCTTTATACGCTGTGGAATCTGAGCAGGGCGGGCGAACTGCCGCGGGACACCTGGGCCTTTTTGAGAAGCATGATAGACGAGGGCCAGATCGCAGCCAGATATCATCCGGACGGCACAGCGGTTCAGGGGTTTGAATACCACTCTACGGCCGTGTGGGGCCTCGCGGCGCTGATCGCGGCAGAGGAGGAGGACGGGCATGCCTTCGAACTGGCCCTCCGCAGGATGGACAGGCTGTGGGTGCTGGATACAGGGGAGGCAGCCTTTGGAGCGTACGCTCAGAAAGGATCGGACATATTTGCCTTTGATCAGCTGATCCCGCTGCTTGTGAACGCGGGGATCGAAGAAGAACGGCTCAATTGAGGGACGGAACATGAGTGAAAAAAAGACGGTAAGGCAGCTGCCCGCCAGGATGGCGGAGGCGCTGCGCCGAGGCTTTCGGGCGTACAATCATCGCCTTGGCAGGGTGTATTCACCCCATACCGCTGCGCTGACCGGCACAGCGCTGGTTTTCGCGATGCTTTTTTTCATTCTGTTTGTGCCGCCGATTACCGGCGTGGCCGACGACGGCTCCCTCTCCTCCATACTGCTGGGGACAGGTCTGGGCTACAGGCGGCAGGACCTCAGCTATCCGACGGGGGCTTACTTTGTACGGGTTTATCTGCATTCCACGTATCAGCCATCCGGCCTGTCGGCCCACCAGGCGCTGATTCGTTTTGCCATGTGGCTGGACGATCGGCTGATGCCTGACAATCTGTTTGACATTCGCGTGCTGGCCGCGCTGTACGCGCTGCTGTATCTGCCCGGGGTCTATCTGGTCTTCAGAGGGATTGCCGCCCGGGTCAGCGTAGCGGCGGAGGCCACCTTTCTGGTGATCATCGGTGCGCTGATCTTCGGCGACGCCGCGGCGGTTTCCTGCTTTAACAGCCTGTATCCGGAGGCGCTGTGGCAGATCTGCATGGTGTACTGCATGGGCTTTTCCATGGCGCTGCAGCGCGGAAAACCCGGACGGACGCAGATTGGCCTGCTGGGCTTTCTGATTTCCGGCAGCGTACTGACCTTTTCAGAAAGTCACTGCGCCGCCGCGGGGCTGGTATTCACACTGTATTTTGTAAGGATGATGATGATGGAGGACAGAACGATCCAGATCTCCATCATGTCGATCGTCTGCGCGGCGGTGATGCTGACTGTGGCGGTGATCAGCGGGACAGCGGGGAGCACCCGGTTCACGGAAGCGTCCAAAATGCACGCGATGACCAATGGCGTCCTGCTGCGCTCCAACAACCCGGCGGAAACCCTGGCGGAGTTTGGGATCGATCCCCGGTTTGAAACGCTGACGGATGTGTCCAGCTATGACGACTATCCCTACGCCCTGTCCGGAGAGCCGGAGATCCAGCGGAACTTCCTGGACCGGTATTCGCTGGGATCCATCCTGCTTCACTATGCGCGGGCCCCGCTGGCGGCAGCCGGCCTGCTGGAGGTGGGCACCAGAGCCGCGTTTCATCCGACCCGAAATTACCTGGGCAATTTTGAGAGCGGTACAAACCTTCCCGAACGCCGGACCAACGGACAGCTGACCTTTTACAGCAACTTCAAGGCCAGCTCCCTGCCGCACACCCTCGGATTTCTGGCCATTCTGGGCGGGGTCTACTGGGCGCTGTTCAGAAAGCGCCGGGGGATGATGGCTCACGACATCAAGTTTACCTTCCGGGAAAGACAAATCATGCTGGATACTTTTCTGATGCTGGGGCTTACGGGAATCGCCCACATGGGCGCGGTGATCTGTCTCAGCGGTACGGCGGAACTGGAACGGTACCGGTCCATTTTCGGCGTGTGCATCGACGGGATGCTGCTGCTGTTCATTGCGGAAATTCTGCACCGACTGAAAATACTGAGCGAGGGGGACTGAAGGGTTTGGAAAAGAATGCATCCGGCAGCCGAACGATTCTGATCCAGGATCTGGGTCTTCTGATGTTTATGCTCAGCATGCTCGGCGCCGCGCTGATTACCGGACTGACGGAAAAAGCGCTGCTCTATCAGCATGTGGCGCTCATGCTGGGGATGATTTTTTCCGCGCTGCTGACGGCGCTTCGCGCCAGAATTGCCGGAACGGCGCTGACCGCCGTTTCCCTGCTTGCGTTTACCGCCTATAAAGTATACTACCGACTGGCGTACAGCGTTTCCATAGAATGGACGGCCTATTTCTGGCCGGCGCTGCTGCTGGCGGCGCTGGGCGGAATGACGCTGTTTATTACCCTGTACTCGAATATCGAAGGCCTGAACGGGATCCTGAACCGGCGTCTGGATGAGTTAACCGTGATCGATCCCGTGACAGGCATGGAGAATCTGCGCAGCATGATCATCTCCCTGAAACGGTATATGGCCCTGAGCGAACGCAACGGAACCGATATGGGGCTGATGATGGTACGGCTCAGATACGCCGACGAGATCAAAAAGGTGCTGACCCGAACGCAGTTCAACGACCTGAGAAAAATTCTGGCGGACGCGGTGCAGCAGTCCCTCCGGCTGGAGGACAGGGTGTTCACCATCGACGAGGCCGGCTCCCTGGGAATTATCTACTTCAGCGTGGTCGCCGGCGCGCCGGTGGTCAAGCAGCGCATCATCAGCGTGGTACAGCAGCAGAACATGGTGCCGTCGCTGGCTGGACAGACGCTGAACGTGGAAGTGAGCGTGGTATTCCGGGAGTATGACAAGAGCATGGGCAAGGACGCGATGAAGTTCATCGACGAGGTGGAGAAGGAGTTTGCCTATGAAGTGTAACCAGGCTGCCCGGCTTGGATTGCTCGCGCTTCTCCTGCTGGTCCTTTTTCCGGTGCCGGCGGGCAGGGCGGAGGAGCAAGGGCAGGAGGCATCCGAAGCTCCGGGGGAGGTGCTGGTCATCTATTCAGAGGAAGCGGATCAGCGGACGAAGGAAGATCCTTTGTCCGCCCTGGCGCAGGTGCTGCTTTCCCTCCGGGTGCAGGCGGATTTCGTGGAGGCGGGGGAAGCCGCCGGACGGGCCGGGCAGTATGACCGGGTGATCTGGTGCAATACCACAGCCACGAACCGCATGGACCCAGGCCTGCTGGAGGGCTACGAGGGAAGCCTCCTGGTGATGGGCCAGGCAGCCGGACTGGAAGCGTTTGGCCTGCGGGCGGAACCGGGCTGGGAAGGAAGCTCCATGGGAGTAGGCAGAACGGTCTTTGATGATGACGTGCCCTTTGTTCATTCCGTACCGCTGCTGAACGCAGGAGCGCTACCGGAAGCCTCTTACACAAACGGAACCCTGACATCCAGGGGAGGCGTCCTGCCCATGGCCAGCGGGAACGGACAGGTGCATTATCTGGCGCTGACGGATTATGGCGACGCCTTTTCCAGGAGCGTCCTGCTCCAGGAGATTGCCCAGTGGCTGTGGCCTTACGAATCGCGCATGCATCTTTATACAGCGTACGTGGTTCTGGACGGGGTTTATCCGTTTTACGATCCTTACCGGCTGAAGGATCTGGTGGACTATATGGTGGAACGAAAGATGGTTTTCGTGATCTCGGTGATGCCGGTGTATGAACACGCGGATTATCCGGCCATGGCCCAGTTCTGCGAAGTGCTCCGTTACGCTCAGGCAAACGGCGGAGCCATCATCCTGCACGCCCCGATCATTCAGAACGGCACGGAACCGGAGGAGCTGGCTGAATACCTGACGACGGCTATCTGCCATTACTTCGATCAGAATGTGTATCCGCTGGCTCTGGAGATCCCGTCGGAATGGCTGTTCCGGGAGGAGCTGCAGCCGATTCTGGGCAGATACAGAACCCTGTTCCTGTCCGACATGAACGCCTTTGCCCAGCACTCCCCGGGGGAGTACAGCCTGGGAAGCTACCTTCGCCTGGGATCCCAGCAGATCGTGCCGGCGGCCAGGATGGAGGAAACAGGCATCAGCCATCAGGCTCGATGCGCCACGGCCATCTATCTGGACCTCGGGACGACAGCGGATGAGGCGCTGATCACAACGATCGAGGCGGCGCGGAACGCGCCCGTTCCCATGCACAGCCTGTGGGGAATGGATCAGGCGGTATATACCAACGACGGATTCTTCCTGACCTGGGATCAGAACACCCTGACGGTGAACGGAGAGCAGCGCTTTCCCATATACATTCCCATGAATGAAGAGGAACCGTTTGATTACCGGCGGAATGAGTACTACCGTTTTGTGGCCAACCTGAACAACCAGAATCATTTTCTGATCGCCGTCAGCGGAGCGGTGCTGGTTCTGTTTCTGGCGCTGGCCCGTCAGTCCCGCCGGCAGATGCACAGGCGTTTTCTCAGAAAGAAGGCCGAGACGGCCGGAAAGGATGCAAATGTCGGCAGCTGAAGTCATTTCCATCTACGCCATCGCAGCTATCTGGGCGATGATGCTGCTGAATGTGGCGCTGAGCATCGGTGGATACATTTACATCTACCGGTGCAACAAGACAAGCGGCAGCATCCCGCCCAAGGACGGCGTGTATCCCATGGTTTCGGTGCTGGTTCCGGCCCACAACGAGGCGCTGGTGCTCAAGCGGACGGTGCAGGCCCTGCTGAATTTTGACTATCCGAGAGACCGATACGAGATTATCGTCATCAATGACAACTCTACGGACGAGACGGAAGAGATCATGGCGGAGATGGCGCGGGTCCATCCGGAAAGCCGCCTCATGTGCATCAGCACGGACAAGGTGGTGGGCGGAACCGGAAAATCCAACGCGCTCAACATCGGTTTTTCAGTGGCCAGGGGTTCCGTGATCGCCATTTACGACGCGGACAACACCCCGGAATCCAAGGCGCTGCGCCTGCTGGTGGAAAACCTGATGGCGGATGAAAAGCTGGGAGCGGTCATCGGGAAGTTTCGCACCAGGAACCGCAACGCTTCCATCCTTTCCCGGTTTGTGAATATCGAGACCCTGTCCCATCAGTGCATGAATCAGGCGGGAAGGTATTTCTTTTTCAAACTGTGCACGATTCCGGGCACGAATTACGTGATCCGCCGCAGCATCATCGAGGAGGTTGGCGGCTGGGATGAAAAGGCGCTGAGCGAGGACACGGAGATCAGCTTCCGGATTTATCGCATGGGGTACTACATTAAGCTGCTGCCCCAGGCTGTGACCTGGGAACAGGAGCCGCATCTGCTGCCGATCTGGTTCAAGCAGCGGGTGCGGTGGGCGAAAGGCAATATCTATGTGATGATCAAGAATTTCAAGTACACCTTTGACCGCAAGGCCGGACCGATGCGTCTGGATACCCTGTATTACGCGCTGGTGTACAGCGTGATGCTTTCATCCCTGATTGCATCCGATGTGATCTTTCTGGGGGGGATTCTGGGGACGGTGCAGGTCAAGCTGGGAGGCTTTTCCTCCGCGCTGTGGGGCATGGCGATCCTGGTTTTTATCGCCGATGTCATGCTGACGCTCTCCCTGGAAAGAAACGAATTCACCCTTGAATCATTTGGGCTGGTGGCCCTGATGCTGTTTTCCTACGCCAAGCTGTGGGTGCTGGTGGTCGTGAAGGCTGCCTGGGATTCCGCGATGGACGCGCTGCTCAAGCGCGAGGTGAAATGGGATAAAACCGTGCGCTATGTGGAAACACAGTCATAACAGCAGACCCGTACGAGGAGATAAACCATGAAGAAGCTATTGTTCTTATTCCTGACGCTCATGATCATCCTGATTTCCGCCTGGGGCGCCGGGGCGGAGGAGGAAGCCGCCGGAGAGCCGACGGCGGAGCCGGTTTCGGCATCAGCGTACGTATTCGCAAGCGATCCGGAGACGGCCGGGGAGCCCCAGCGGACGCGGCCGATGACACCAGACACACAGCATGTCAAGGCTTTCCGGTATTCCAGCACCATTGTGCTGCGGGGCATCTTTGAAAAATCCGGGTACTTTTTCAATGTGCCCGCCTACTGGGACACCCGGTACGCGTTTGCCCAGATTGAATATACCGTCAGCCCCATGATTCAGGATGTGCCCGCGTCCCTGACCTTCTTTATTAACGACCATCCCATCTATTCCTGCGGGGTGGACTACGGAAACGGCGCTTCCCAGATTGTGTTCGTATCCATTCCGCCGGAATACCTGAATACCGGATACAACGAGTTTGCCATCACCGGTTATGTGCGGCTGTATGATGATGACGGCTGTCTGGATGATTTTTCCGGAGCCAACTGGGTAAGCATCTCGGAGGCCTCCTTCATTGAAGCCGGGTACGATCTGAAGGACTTCGGCCACCAGATCAGTTTCTATCCCTATCCGCTGATCTCCACCATGGACGAAACCGGCGAAGCGCTGTCCATTTATGTGCCCGGACAGGCGCTGGAGGAGGAGCTGCGCGCCGCTTTTCTGCTGCGGGCCGACCTCGGAAACGAGACGGGCAGCGAGGACAGAATCGGCTTCAGGACCCTGACACAGGGACTGCCGTCATCGGGCAACGCGCTGATTGTCGCCCAGGCGGACCGTCTGCCGGAGCAGGTCAGGCGTCAGCTGCCGGAAGAAGTGGATCTCACCCGGGAGGGGGCTTATGTCTGCTTATTCGGCTCCGACGGAGGGTACACGATGGTGGTGACGGCCGCCAGGGCGGAGCAGCTGATCGAGGGCGTCCATATGCTGATGGATGAGGAACGGGTGAGCCAGGAAAAGGCTGACTGGGCTTTTGTTCCATCCGGCACGTCGGATCTCGTGGTGGCCAACCGCGCCCAGAGCGCTCTGATTGAAAACGGGGAAACGATCAAGGGAATCACCAACCGGAACGGGATCGACTTTATCGGCCCATTCCACCAGGAGAGCATCCTGTATCTTCCGTTTTCCGGAGGCTTTGTGCTGGGCGAGGGCGGCAAAGTGGATCTGAAGATGCGCTACAGCGACAATCTTGACTTTGACCGCTCCCTGGTCACCGTATACTGGGGGGAAACGCCGGTTGCCTCCAAGAAGCTGGACAGGGAGAAAGCGGCCCTGGATACGTTTTCCTTCATGATGCCCTCCGATGTGGTGGGTACCCATGCCGCAAGCATCAAAATTGCCTTCGATCTGGAAATCAAGGAGCTGTACTGTACAAAACGGGCGGATGAGATGCCGTGGGCCTATGTGAGCGGCGATTCCACGCTGTTTTTTCCCGCCGGCAACGCCAGCACCTATGATCTCTCTCTGCGGCCCTATCCCTTCCAGCGCCTTGGCATCTTCAACCATCTGGCCGTGGTGGTGCCCGACGTCATGGATGAGGCTGAATACGCGGCGTTTGGACGGCTGGCCGCGCTGATGGGGACGGATGCCGCGCCCTACGGAACCATGCGCGTCTGGTATGCCTCCCACTATCCGTATGAGACGGAAAACGCGCATGTCATTGTGCTGGGCACATGGCAGGACAACGCCCTGCTGCAAACCCTCAATGAACGGCTGAGCTTCCCGTTTGCGGAGGAGGGAAAGCGGTTTGCCAGCAACGAGCAGCTGGTGCTGAGCGAACGATATGCCGGGGAAATCTGCATTCTGCAATACCTGCGGTCTCCCTTTCAGGAAGAACGGGCCGTGCTGGCGGTCTGCGCACCGGATTCACAGACGCTGTCGCTGCTGGACCGGTATGCCGCCGTGCAGGAGCGTACGTGGGCGATGGCGGGAGACGCATTCCTGATTGACAGGGATCTGGAAACGAAAAGCTTCCGCTTTCTGAAAGATGAACCGGTGGAAAAGGCCACGCTGCGGGAGCGCCTGGAGGTTCATCGGGACGCTGTCCTTTTTACCCTTGTTTCCACCTCCGCCATGCTGATGATCCTGATCGCCGTTGTGCTGATTCTGCTTCGATACCGCCGGAATCGCCGGGAAGAGGAGAAAAAGTGAAACTACGGAAGAACGCGTTTTTCTATTTTGCCACGCTGGTTTTTCTGCTATGCGTGCTGTTTGCCATGGTGTGCGTCTTTCAGCGCCTTGGCGCCGGGCAGGAGTATCCCTATCTCCCGAAGGGCCTGTGGCTGCTGGGGGTGCTGGGCCTGATTCTGATCCTGCTGGGAATCAGCGCATTATGGTCGAGACTGAATGTCAGCGACAGACTGCGCCGCTTTCCCGGCCTGCTGCGGGCGGTGGAAGCCCTGACGGCCATCCTGCTGATGACAGCCGGCGCCGCGCTCCGGCTGATGGTGATACGCCAGCTGCCCATGGCTCCGGAATCGGACTACAAAACCTATTATGAAATGGCATCCCTGCTTCATCAGGGCACGCTGCTGGAGGCGGGGGTGGGATACTGCGACTATGTATCCATGTTTCCCCATGTGTTCGGGTATCCGCTGATCCTTTCCTGGATCATGGGGATCTTCGGAGAAAGCCTTCAAACGGCGCTGCTCTTCAACCTCGCGCTGGAAGTGGGCTGCGGCTTTGTGGTCTGGCGGATTGCCCGGCTGATGGGCGGGCGGCTGTGCGGGCTGGTGGCCCTGGCGGCGTTCAGCTTTCTTCCGTCGGGGATCCTGTACAGCAATTTCGTGGCCAGCGAGCCTCTGTTCACGTTTCTGCTGCTGCTGGGAATCTGGCTGTTTACGCTGTCCCTGCATGATTCCGCGCGGCAGGACAGGCACCCGTGGCTGTGCGCCATGGAACTGATCGGGATGGCGGCAGTGCTGGCTTTTGCCTCCTTCATCCGGCCCATGGCGGTGATTTTTCTGGTGGCGGCCATCATCTGCATGCTTCCCGGCAGAAAGCCCCTGCCGGCTCTGCCGAAGAACGATGTTCCCCTTGGCCTGCGCCTGACATGCGCGGGGTGGAAACGCTGCGCGCTGGTCTGCGCTGTGTATTTCGCTTTTTCGTCCCTGTTTACGATGGGCGCCGCCTATGCCGTCAACCGTCAGCTGGCCGGGAGCGGGGCGTCCTATGGGTACAACCTGCTGGTGGGGCTGAATCTGGAAAGCTACGGAGGATGGAACCAGGAAGACGCCAACTACCTGTACGCGGCACTGGAAGCCACCGGTTCAGCGCAGGAGGCTCAGCTGGCCTGCCGGGACATGGCCCTGGAACGGCTGAAAACCGATCCGCGGGCGCTGCTGAACCTGTTTGTGCATAAATTCGAGGTGCTCTGGGGCAATGATGATTTCGGAGCGTCCTGGAATATCCTGTTCATGGATCAGCAGGGCAATCTGACGCCCGGGCGGGAAGCCTTCCTCTATCGGATGATGGATGTCAGCGATCTGTATTATCTTACCCTGCTTCTGGGCTCCCTGATCTTCGGGATCAGCTGCTTCCGGCGCAGTCCGGACGCCGCGTATGCCTGTCTGCTCCTGTTCTGCGGAACGGTAGCGCTGCATTTGGCGGTAGAAAACCAGAACCGATATCACTATCACGCGCTGCCGCTGTTATGCATCATGAGCGGAGTGACAATCCAGTTCGCGGCGGGGATGGTATACCGCGCCGTCATGGAGAGGCTGGTGAAAAAGAGGGAGGAGGCTGAAGCAAAGGCAGCCGAAGCCTCCCGGATCCAGATGATTCAGCAGGATCAGGAAGAACGGGCCCGCCTGCGGGCGGAGGCGCTGCATGCGCAATTTGACATGGCGAAGGCCATCCGGGAGGGGCATATCCGTATTGTAGCGACCCAGTCCGTTCAGACGGCGGCGGAAGAGGACGAAGAAGCGGCGGAGGCCGTCAGGCCGCCGAAGGAAACGGAAGCCGCGGAAGAGCCCGAAGAAGCGGCGGAGGCCGTCAGGCCGCCGAAGGAAACGGAAGCCGCGGAGGAGGCCGAAGAAGCCGCGGCTCAG
>ODAI010773640.1_pt1 | contig 11167 bp, 9 predicted proteins | sample 1539321 | NCBI WGS metagenome assembly ODAI01 (sample SAMN02144231, study PRJEB22623) | gut metagenome | biome: sheep rumen | host: Ovis aries | place: New Zealand | reverse complement strand
GGCTGGATCGACAAGGAAGCTCTGCTTAAGTCGGCTGAAAAATACGGCAAGAGCCCATACGGAGCCCATCTCAAGGCAGTAGCCGAGGGCAAGATCATAGCAAGATAGAACAAAAATGGTGCATTAGAAAGAGAAAAAGGCTCGAAATAATCCGGCTAAAGGGATTATTGTCAAGCCTTTTTTGTTCCGGATGAAGGGCCTGGCGGACGCAAGGTACACATACAGACTGACGCGACTGGTTTTGTACCTTTTCGTGATAAAACTCCTTTGGATGAGCTAATGCGGAATGTGTTATGAAAAAAAGAAGAGTTAAAATATGCATAGTGCTCATATTGCTGGCCGCGTGCGCGGCGGCTTCGCTGTACCTGTTTAAGACTGCAGGCGGTGCTGGCGGCAAAACGCGGGCCGGCACTGAGAGCGCCGGGCGTGAGGCGGCAGAAGAAGCCGGCGGACAGGATGAAGGACAGGGATACGGTCAGCAGGCTGCGCTGGACGAAACTGTCAATGCGGTCATCTTTGCCGCGTCGGATTATCAGGCAGACGCCTCTTTTGCGGAACCGGAGGATACCCTCCGGGGACTGCTGGGCGCTGCTCAGGCTGATGGAACGGAGCCTGAGGCCGCCATATTGTGCGGTGACTACACTAACGATCCTAAGCTGCACGATTACCAGCTGAGTCCTGAGGACTCGATCGATGAGATAAGTGAAGTTATTGATGAAGAGGCCCCGTCGGTAAAGGATGAGAATACAATTTTCATTCAGGGCAATCATGACAGGCTCACTGAGTCGATCGCGGAAAGCGGACTGCACGAATATGGCGATTACCTTGTGTACGTGCTTAACACCGAAAACGACTTTCCGTGGAAGCAGGGCAAAACGGCTGGCTGCCTTGATAAGGTAAAAACTTCATCAAAGGCCATGAAGAAATGCTTTGACGGGCTGATTGCCAATGGTGAGACACGTCCTGTCATCATCGCCGGCCATGTGCCTCTGCACTACACCGCGCGCACCTCATCGCGTCACTCGACCGGCGACAATCTGTACTCGCGGCTTATATTTGACGTCGTGAATAACGCCGCAAAAGACCTCGACATAGTCTATCTGTTCGGCCACAACCATTCGAAGGGCTGGGACTGCTATATGGGCGGAAGCAGCGTTTACAAGGCGCCTGGAGATACGCTTCTGCTGCCGGAATTTGACGAAACGCGCATTACCACAGATGAATTTACAGTAAAAACGCTTAACTTCACATACATGAACGCGGGCTACACCGGCTACTACATGAACTGCGCTCCGGATGAGTATGGCAGCTATCCTGACCCTCCTTACCGGGCCGCGGACGAGACTCTCACCTGCAGCATCATAAGCATTTATGATGACAGAATCGAGATAGCACGATATGATGAGAGCGGCAGGCACAATCTTGGCGGAGCCGGTGAGGCCGATCCGTACAAGGACGGTATCGATGAGGGCCTGATAGGTCCGGAGTATTACAGCAAGGCGGTAAAAAGCCCGGCAGTGATCACCCGCGGGGCAGCCCAGACGCCATAAAAAGCGAAAAATCCCGGATTTATTTGATAATCCTATATAAAAGTGGCAAATGGATTTATGAAAGAACGCCGGCCGGGTATATAATAAAAGGTAATATAGTAGTTAGATATAAACAACACAGGAGGAACAACGTGCAGGAAGATACTGTTAAGGCTATATATCAGGTAACACAGGCAATAGAATCCGAAATCGGCAAGGTGATAATCGGCAAAGACGATGTAGTCAGTAAGGTGTTGATGAGCATTATGGCCGGCGGTCATGTGCTGCTCGATGACGTACCGGGTGTCGGCAAAACATCTCTCGCTGTCGCGCTGGGAAAGACTTTTGGACTGGAGTACAACAGAATCCAGTGCACACCTGACGTGCTGCCTTCAGACATTGTCGGCTTTTCCGTGTTCAATAAAGACAAGAACGCATTCACATATATGCCGGGAGTCATCAACAACACCAACCTGCTGCTTGCTGACGAGATCAACCGCACTTCGAGCAGAACGCAGGCAGCCCTGCTCGAGGCCATGGAGGAGCATCAGGTTACTGTCGACGGAATCACACATCCGCTGCCTGATCCGTTCATCGTGATCGCAACTGAAAACCAGGTAGGCGCCGCGGGCACTCAGGTGCTGCCGCATGCCCAGATGGACAGATTCCTTGTGAGGCTCACTATGGGATATCCTGACAAGGAGAGTGAGATTCAGATCATCGAAGGAAGACAGACAGAGGATCCGTTTGCGAATATCAAGAAGGTAGCTGAGCGTTCGCTGGTAAAGGCGATGCAGAGAGCTACACTCATGGTGACCATCAAGGAGCCGCTGCTCGGATATATTGTAGACCTTGTTGAAGCATCACGCTCAAGCCAGAGTGTAGAGCTTGGCATCAGCCCGAGAGGCTCGATCGCCGTCAGCCATATGGCTAAAGCTTCGGCACTCATGCACGGCAGAGACTACGTGACCGAAGAGGACATTCGCGATGTATTCTGCGACGTATGCTCCCACCGTGTCATACTGACTCAGAAAGCCCGCGCGGCCGGCACCCAGCCGAAGGATGTGCTCCAGCGCATTCTTGACACAGTGATGCCGCCTTACGGCGTGTAAAAGTGGAGCAGCCGATGCGCAGAAATTTCATCGCCTGGGTCATTTTTATAGTATTTGCGCTTGCGCTGTATCTGTTCTCAAACGGGAGCGTTACACTCGCGCTTTTAGTGGCACTGATAGCGGCGCCGCTGTTTTCTTATGCCATACTCAGGCTCACACGCGGCAACGCCGTGCTTACACTGAAAGAGGCTGAGGCTCCGGCAGAGCCCGGGTCTTTTATTCTCAGCATGGAGAACAAGGGCATGCTGCCTGTGCCTTCGGTTGAAGCTAAAGCGGTCTGCGTAAATCTGCGTACAGGGGAGACAGATTCATTTGATATAAAAAGAGGACTCTGGCCACACAAAAAACTCGACATAGCTCTGCAGGTGGTGCCTGAACATGCCGGCCGGTATGAAGTAACGGTGAGTTCGGCTGTAATCAGAGATCCGCTCGGGATGTGGAGCTACAGAACAGGCTTCAATGAGCATGTCGGAGTTACCATCATGCCAAAGCTGCACGATGTAAACATTCATCAGGCAGGCGTTACGGCAATGCCTGAAAGTGACACTGAGGCGGCGAAAACAAGAGGCGCTGTCTCGGGTGACATGATAGATATAAAGGAGTATGTTCCGGGAGATCCGGTCCGCAACATTCACTGGAAGCTGTCCGAGAAAACAGGCAAGTCGCTTGTAAAGGTGCTCGGTAATCCGGTGTCCGACCAGTACCTGCTGCTGCTCGACAATCAGCCTGAGCTGGCTCATGATCCGGAGGCGCTTGACACGATCGCTTCAGTATATTCGTCACTGATTCACACTCTGAGATCGAGAGACATAGTCTGCTATGCCGGCTGGACGGATCCTGTCACAGGCAAGGCTGTCATACGCAGGGTCGCGGATGACAATGAAGCTGCCGCAGCGGCAGATGAGTATCTTGCGGTGCCGGCAGTGCTTCCGGGAGCATTCTCGGGAATATCGAGAGGCATAGCCGATGACAGATACGCCCATGTAGTAATAGTCGGCTCCAGGATTCCTTCAAATATAGATGCCATTGCCAACGGCTGCAGTGTCACCGTGCTCAAGTACGGCGAGATAGGCAGTTTCACCGATGGCAGCATGACAGTAGTCGGCTTCGATAAAGCCACATATGTAAGCGATACAGCCGGAATAGAGATATAGAGAAGGCTGATGAATAAAGAGAAGAAAGCAAAAGAATCGAAAAAAGAAAAAAGGATAAGGGCAAAGAAGACTCCGGAAGAAAAGGAAAAGCGCGGCAAGAGCCTGGGGCTGTTCCGTAAGAAGCCTGAAGACGGAGCCGCAGATAGCATGTCCGGGAGGCCGGCGTTTGCGGCAGCACTGACGCCTGCTGAGCCGATCCTTAAGATGAAGGATGTGAAACCGAAGCCGGCATGGAAAAAGGACCTTTGCTTAAACATCGCATGCGCAGTCATGATAACGACTGTCGCAGCCCTGTTTTGCATGTGCACATACTCGCCGGAGCTGCTTCCGTTTGTGCTGACATGCCCTGTAGTGTTTATGATTATAGCGTCACTCTCGTACGTGAATCAGCGCATGGTGAAATGGATAGCAGCCGGAGCCGCTGCTGCGGTGCTTCTGCTTATCGCGGTCATATGGCACAAAGCGCTCTTTGACGGAATCGCCTTTCTCATCAACCTCTTCTACGATATGGCGGAGGAGTCCCAGGCATATGTCTATGACAGGCTTCCTGCGGGCGATCCTTCCGAAGTGACTTTGATGGGATCGGTGGCATGGATATCCGCGGTCCTTGGGCTGATCGCGTCACTGCCGCCTGTAAAGCTAAGGCGTCTGGTGAGCGGACTTATCGCTATAGCGATAATGGCTGCTTTCGCGTACTATGGCATTATGCCTTCGGCGGTCTGCATCGCCGTGATGATAGCCGCTCTGATTGCGGCGCTTTCGCGTGGCGGTCTGCTTTCGTTTATCCCGGTGACCCTGATAGCGCTTCTGCTCTTTGGCGCGATCGTGCTTGTGGATCCGGGCGAAAGCTACACTGTATCACGCATCAATGAGAACATCAGGGACAGGCTGGCACTGAGATCAGCTCTGATCCAGAGTCAGGAATCGCTCGATGATGAAACATACGAAGATCCCGAAGACGATACATATAACGAAGAAACAGAAGAGACCCGGAAAAGTGAAGAAAGCTCTGAAATTGTCACTTATGCTCTTTACGGGCTGATCATAGCCGCTGTTCTGGCTCTGGGCGCCGGAGGCTATCTGTTTTACAGGAGACTTTCAAGGAAGCGCGCGCAGAACCGCATGGGCATCAGCAGCAAGGATCCGCGTGAGGCCATCACTGCGATGTTCCCTTACACGGTAAGGTGGCTGAAGGGATACGGAATCAAACAGACAGATGCTTCTTTTTCATCTATGGAACCGGAGCTGAAGACGGAATTCTCAGACGCCTATGCTGAGCGCTTCTTAGAGATGTACGATGTATGGACAGAAGCGGCCTACAGCGACCACGTGGTTCAGAGTAACTCCAGAATACTCATGGAAGCATTCATGAAAGATACGGTAAACGAAGTCAACAAGAAGTGCAAACTGATGGATAAGCTGAAGCTTAAGCTGAAATACGCTCTTTGACGGAAAACTGCAAATGAAAAAACCAGACAATACAAAATATTATAAGATAATCATGCTCATGTCAGCTGTGCTGCTGATGATGCTTTTGTGCGGCTGCCGAACCAGGATCAGCAACAACACAGAGGTTACTCAGATGCTGTCAGATGAAGACGGCTGGATACAGGAGTCATATCAGATTCGCAGAGATGAGCTCGGCATACCTGTTGCTGAGCCGCCGCTTTTTACGATGCCGGGTTCAGACGAAGAAGTGTATGACGAGGAGTATGAAGAGGACGAAGAGTACGAAGACGAGGAATTTGAAGAGGATGAGGAGTTTGACGAGGACGAGGAGCTGGAGGACGACGAAGAAAGCGTAACGACCAGCAGTCCGGTTACGAGCACAACTCCTTCTGTGACGCCGGGAACCAATTATGTGTCCCGCCCTTCAATAACTCAGACTCAGCCGGCAGCGGTAAGCGTGACTCTTAATCTGAACGGAAAAGGCGCTAAGTGCAGCATCACATCTCTCTCGGTCAGGAAGGACTCTACATATGGCGCGCTCCCAACTCCGACAAGAGACGGATATGAGTTTAAGGGATGGTATACAGCTAAGAAAAAAGGTAAAAAGGTGACATCCACTACAAAGGTTACTACCAGCAAGGCTCACACTCTCTATGCGCAGTGGAAGGAAATCAAAAGGAAGTCATTTACGGTTACATTCGACGGCAACGGCGAGGAGGATGAGGTAGAACTCAGCAGTTCGGAAATAACTGTTCAGGAGGGCGGCAAATACGGAGATCTGCCGTCGGCAAAGAGACGGAAATACACCTTTAAAGGCTGGTTCACCGATCCTGAAGGCGGCAGTCAGATAAAATCAGGCACTGCGTTCACTGATAATAAGAACCAGACACTGTACGCGCACTGGGAATCTGATCCGTATAAATGGTGGAAGGGAGAATTCGAGAAGGCTGCGAATGAGATCGATCCTGAGACGCAGATGGAATGCTTCGTAGAGGACGGCGAGGACAAGGACTACAGCTTCCTTGAAGGATGCAGACTGATAAAGGCGGAGGATGAGACGACAGCGGCGGTGATCATCAGGTTCGTAAAGAACTATGATGAGGAAGAGGCGCAGAAGGAAGCCGAAGCGATAAAGGCGAAATACGCGGAGACTGCGCCGGATGCAATGGTCATAGTAGCCTCCCATGATGCTCTGTATGGGGACAAGCCTGTGAAGCTCATATATAAGATAAAACTCCTCGATTCCGTTTACGGAAGCAGTTTCGATGTGGATGAGGCCGAGTATGATCTGCTCAAAGGAGAACAGGCAGGATGGTACTCATATTAATAACTGATTCAATATAGAATGAAACAACGGATTTACAGATACGACAATGTTAAAGCGCTGCTGATATTCCTGGTAGTGCTCGGACATATGACAACCGACTATGTGTCGGACTCACACCTCGTAAGGTGGACGACCCTGTGGATATATTCATTCCACATGCCGGCATTCATATTCCTTTCAGGACTTGTACACAAACACTACATCAGCGCAGAGAGAGCATCACTTGGAGTCAAAGGTGAGACCCGCATGCGCTGGGACAAGTTTCTCGGATTCTTCATATGCGGCTACGGACTAAAGGTGTTTCTGCAGTTTACCAGAACATTGATGGGGCAGACTCCTCTGTGGCACTGGATCGAAGAGCCGGGAATTCCGTGGTACCTGTTTGTAATGGCGGAGTTCGAGCTGCTGTTTTATCTGATGCGCCGCATCGATGCAAAGGTGAAGCCGTGGGTGATGATCTGCGGAGCGTTCGCGCTGAGCGCTGTGATCGGATACTTCCCGTCGGTAGGAGATACCTTCTGCCTTTCGAGAATGATCAACTTCCTTCCGATCTACATGATTGGCTATTACCTCGACATGAGGAAGCTCAATGAATTCATAGAGCAGACGAAGTATAAGGCGGCAGGCGCTGTGGTCATAATTGCCTCACTGATCGCGTGCCGTATGCTGCCATGGGGAGGATACAGCCTGCGTAAGTGGTTCACCGGACGCCGGTCATACGAATTCCTTTCGGACTTCTTCGGCAGCGCGGCTGTCAGCTGGGGCTGGGCGATAAGGCTCGGCATCTGGGCTGTCGCCATTATGATAACACTCGCTGTCATAGCTGTTATTCCGGATAAAGACATGGGCTTTATCACTACTGCGGGTTCGCGCACTCTCAACGTATACTTCTGGCACAGACCTGTCTGCTATCTCTTCCGCAACTGGATGGTGCTGCCGAGACTCTTTATGCTGTTCGGCGGCAGATACAACGCGGCTGCTGCCGGGCAGATAAGAGGCCTTGCCTTTACGGGCGGCACAAGCGGAGCTATGATAGCTGCCTATGCTGTATACATAGTGATCGCGGCCGCAATGACAGCGTTCTTCAGCCTGAATGTGTTCGGACATCCGTGCAATGATATAATGCGGGCTGCAGGGCGGTTAAGAAAACAATAAAAGTCACTAAACACCTCAATCTGAGGTGTTTTTTTCTTGAAGCGCTTTCGAAGCGCGTGGTATAATTGCACGGTTAACCGCCTCTGACTGAGGCGGAAATAAACTGACAGCAATTTGAAGGACACAAAACGGAAAAGGACTAAAGATGTTTGCTCAGAAGCTAAACAATATGAAAAAATCCACCGCAGCCATTATGGCGGCTCTTCTTGTCGCAGCCTGCGGTGCAGATGTTTACCAGACACGCATCGCAGACATGCGTAACGAAGGCGTCACTGCTCTGACCACAGCTGTGGACACAAGCCTATACAGAGAGGCTGAGCAGAAAGAGATAGAGAAGATACTCGACAGCACGGAGGCCGCGATCCGCGAATCTAAGGATCAGACCGAGATAGACAAACTGGTCGAAAAGGCCGTTGCTGACACAGCCGGATTCAAGACTGACTCGCAGTACGCAATAGAAGAGGAAGGCATCGAAAAGCTGGCTGCTTCTGTAGACCTCAAGCTCTATAGAGAAGCAGAACAGAAAGAGATAAAGAAGATACTCGACAGCACAGAGAAGGCGATCCGCGAAACTGCCGATCAGGAAGAGATAGACTCCCTGGTAAAGGAAGCGGCAGACAAATTCAAGGACTTTAAGACTGACGCGGAGTATACTGCCGAAGAAGAGGCGGCAAGGCAGGCAGCTGCCGCGGCTGCAGCGCAGAGGAACAGCAGCAAGAAGAAAAAGTCTTCAAGCAGCCAGGGATGTGTAGGAACAGGTTCGGATGTCTTCAATTAATACAGCTGTAACAGCGGATAATATCAATAAGGTGAATTCAGAAGGGATGAGAGGCTCAAAGCAGAGGGTCTCTCAATTCTCGTATATAAAGACGATCGCGTGTTTCGCAATCGTGCTGCTGCATTGCTTCAACAACGCGAGAGTATATCACATGGACAACATCACAGACGGTCAGATAACAGCAGCATTCGCTGCCTGCTCCGCGCTGATGTGGGCTGTTCCGTGTTTCCTGATGGTGACAGGCGCGCTGCTGCTCGACAGAGACAGGGTGATCACACTAAAGAAACTCTTCGGCAAATACATACCCCGCATGCTCATCGCTCTTGTGCTCTTCACGGCAATATTCACTGTGATAAGGCACGAGCCTGACGCGGATACAAGCCTGCTGAGCGAGTTTGTCGAGGGCCTGCTCTACAACCACTGCATGGCGTACCTGTGGTACCTTTACATGATGCTCGCGATCTACCTGCTCATGCCTGTCTTCAAGGCGATAGTGAACAGGGCAAGCGACAGGCAGCTCGCCGTACTGGCAGGAGTTCTGCTGCTGATATGCTCGATACTGCCTCTCGCCGGCTACTGGGGCGCGGGCTTCACATATTACATCCCTACATGGATAGTGTACGGAGTATATCTGCTGATAGGATTTCTGCTTTACAGGCATAACATGGACTGGCGTCTGGCGGCAGTAATGCTGGCGGTCTGCACCATCGCGATGCCTCTGCTGACGGTGAAACTGATGCCGGCCGGAATCGATCCGTCCGGGCTCACTGCGTATAATTCGCCTCTGACAGTGCTTCAATCGGCTGCCGCGTTCTCTCTCATGCTGCGTATAAAAAGCGCGGCCGGATGGTTCGTGGCCAATGTCGACAGATGTTCGTTCGGCATATACCTCATACACATGATCTTCGTAAGACTTACGATGAAGGAGATGGGGTTCAACCCGTACAACTACGGCGTGGCCGGGTTCGTTATTGCGGCTATAGTATTCTTCGCGGCATCGTTCGCGATAACATATCTGCTTAAGAAATTCAGGGTATTCAGCTTCCTCTGATACCTGTAAATAATTAGATGAAAAATGTGCGCAAGCACACACGGGATAAAAGGAGAGTAAAAAATGAAGAAAAAGCTGGCGATACTTGTCGCGGCTGCGATGCTTGTCACGTCGATGCCGTTCTATGTGTTCGCGGATGAGACAGCCGCGGCCGATGGTGTCACAGATCAGACACAGGAGTCTGCTGTTGATGGCGGGAATGGCAGTGCAGGCGAAGAGACCGGAGCAGTCACTACGGGTACAGAAGGCGGAACAGAAAGCTCCGGAACCGAGGCTGTTCAGGGTGAAGGCACAGAGCCTGGCGGCGAAGGTGCGGAACCAGGCGGCGGCGAAGAGCCGGGTCAGGATGAGCCGCTAACTGAATATCCGTGCTGGAACGAAGATCACACCGTATATTACGATGCGGACGGTCAGGCCCTCGCAAATGTTGTTAAGAAAATCGATGGAAAGCGTTACTACTTCAACAAGGGCGGAGTGGTCGATATGTCAGACGGCTGGAAAACTGCAAGCGCCGGCAAATACTATGTGAAGAACGGTAAGTTCCTCACCGCCCCGGGAAAGGCGAAGAAGACAAAAAAGGTCACATACTACTATAACAAATCAGCCAAAAAGTGGCAGACAAAGAAGATTAAAGGGGCGAAAACGAAGACCAAGACGGTAACCACGAATTACGTTTACATGTTCAGTACAAACGGACTCCTTAAGAAGAACAAGGGGCTGTTCAAGTATAAAGGCAAGGAGTACTTCGGTTACGGTACAGGGCGCCTTAAAACGGGTTGGGTCGCATATACTGAAAAGAAAAACGGCAAGGCATCTTTCTTTAATGAAGCCAATGGCCAGATGCTCAAGAATAAAAAGAAGGGGTATCTTAAGATCCCAAAGAACGGCAGACTTGGAAATGCGTACTATCTTGGAGTAAAGCGCCTCAATAAGATCGGGTGGTCGCTCAGAAAGGCATACAGCTGGTCTGCAAGGATGAGGTATCAGGGCAGATCTTACCGCGCCGGAAGCTCCGAGACTTACGCGATAAAGGGCTTCTCAAAGGGCTACGGCAACTGCTACTGCATGGCGGCAACGTTCTATATAATGGCTAAGCTGCTAGGGTACGACGTGCATCAGGTGGAGGGCAGAGTAGACCTGCCGCATTCCTGGACTGTAATCAGACAGGACGGAAGAGAATGGGTATACGACCCGAACTTCACGAATGAGACAGGCCGCAACGGATGGAAGATCTATTACGGTAAAAAAGGTACCTGGAAATACAATCACTACCACAAGATGAACTAGCGCATTGTAGCAGCCTCAAAATTTCCTCGCTCGGGTACGGCTCTCGCCTCAAAATTTGCGACGCATCTGTTCAGGGCTCGAACTTCGCTGTAATTATGTGCTCGTTCTCCCCTCTGAACAGGCTGCAAATTGGCCCCTCGCTCAGACGGATTTGAGTCTTCTGTTGTTTAAAAACTAGTCTACGTACTCCAAGATCTCCTTGGCGCGCTCGCGCAGCCATTCTGCGAGTGCCACGATTCCTTCGCCTGTGTATGCAGATACCATAAATACCGGTGCCTCAGGGCGGCAGTCCGCTACGTATCTCTTGAATTTCTCAGGGCTGAAG
>ODAI013470650.1_pt1 | contig 11168 bp, 7 predicted proteins | sample 1539321 | NCBI WGS metagenome assembly ODAI01 (sample SAMN02144231, study PRJEB22623) | gut metagenome | biome: sheep rumen | host: Ovis aries | place: New Zealand | reverse complement strand
TTCGTCACAGGACGCGCCGCCTGCCGCTATAATCGCTTTTTCCGGCGATTTCGTTCCCCTGAACCAGATCCCTGTAAAGCCGTTCTTTTCCAGCGTGCATCGTTCCGTCATCTGCGCTCCTCCGTCATTTAATAATAAGATTCTTCTCGATAGAAACAGCATGGTCGTTTGTATTCGCTGCAATACGTTCAGCAACATATTTACTATTGCCTGTAGCGCTGAAATATAAAATCATTAATACTCCCCCACATACACCGATTTAACGTGATCTCGACATTTCATCGCTGGCAATTGTATCTGACCCGTATTGCAGGCCGGACCCCCATAGAGGAATTGACCCTGTTTCCCATCAGATTCCACGAATTACCCGCGAATACATATATCGCATCGTCTTGCCTCTTTCCGGGGGATCTCAGCCACCAGTCGATACCGCACCGTTTGATATTATCGCTGACGGTCTTCGATTCAGAATAGGTGAACAGATATACTTTGTCATCGGTGTCATTTCCGCAGTCCATTCCATAACGGGAATCGTCTTCAGTGAATGAGTTGTGAGTAGTCACGATCGAGGCTTTTTCTCCTTCAGAGAATTTACTGTTATAGAAATCCTCGTTCAGCCATTTGCGCAGGGAACAGTTTTCCCATGTGATATCCGTTTTGCTGTCATGATACGGCATATACGCAACCGGTCCCTGACACAGCAGAGTGCAGATCCCATCTGTTTTGTCTGTCACATACCAGGTATACCTGCCGAACGCTACCACATCACCGATCTCTGAATCGGAGATCGCCGCCAGTTCAGTTTTCTCCTCCGCAGGAGTTCTGTTTATCGCCGCCGGGACAGTCTGATCCGCCGGTCGGAGATTCAGAGCAGGACGGACGGCACCGTAATAATTACTCACAACATCTCCCGAAGGATCTACAGCGTTTTTCCTGTCGCTGTCGTTGCCGACATATGCTGCATAACTGTCGTTCGCACCCGGTGACCTCAACCACCACCACTGGTTATCCATATCGTACCAGCGGCCGCATTTTCGCACCTTGCTGTCAAGGGCATTCGCCTCATCCACGCTCAGCAGATAGATATGATCATCTGTATCATTTCCTCCGGGAGTGCCGTATTCACTGTTGTCGGGATTGACGTTGTGAGTCTTTTCGATCAGCGCTTTTTCCTCTTCTGTGAATGTGTTGTAGAACTTATCACGCAGCCAGGCTCTCAGAGTGCAGTTTTCCCATGTAGCTCTACCCGGACCCCCGAAGTCTGTAAATGGCAGCTTAATCACAGGCTTTTCAGCCAAAACTGTGCAGCTCGTCTCCGTCCTGGCAATCACATACCACCTGATATCGCCGAATACGACGATATCTCCCACAGACGCCTCCGACAGTTCCACAGCATCCTTACGGACTTCGCGGGGTGAAGCGTTGCAGCCGGTAATAAATAATACAAGGCCAAGAACAGCAGCTGGCAAAACAACAAGCAACTTAATTCTCATATGTGAAATCATTCTCCGTATTGCTCCGCAGAACTACGTATTTCTTCGGACAGGACACCAGGCCGTAGACGATCATGGAATATACGTTGCCGATCCGGAACTCCTCGGGAAAGGGGATCCGGATGAAGGGCTCCTTTTCCCCCGCATGGAACAGAAGGAGCGTGCATCCTGTCGCATCCTTGGAAAAAACAGAAAAATGGATGACGCTATTTCCGATCACCGAGGCACCGAAGGGCAGGACATGACCGCAGCGGTACTGGATACCGTCCAGTTCATTTGTAGGAAATTCATCAATGCGCATAACGCCTCCCGAATGCTGACATCGCCGGCTGTTTCACTTCTCAAGTCTATATAGCCACATTCCAGGCGCAAATTCCATAAAAATATTCTCCACAAAAACTGATCTGTAATCCATTGTGTATAGCAATGCTCGGACAGCTTCTGAATGTGATCATAGAAGGCCTGGATTCCGGGACGGAGTCTCTGGGATGGCTTCTCATGTATCTGGTGTGTGCCATTAAATTTGACACAGGGTGTAACATAGTGGATGCACTCATGGAGGAGAGAACGGTAATGAGAAACAGAATGACTATAGCAGCTGCAGTTCTATGTATAACAATGATATTATCTGCCTGCGGCGGAAGCGGGGAAGATACAGCTCATGTGCCTGAGCCGGCAGTGACGCCGATTGGTATAGGACAGGATATAAATGCTTCGGCTTCGGCGGATGACAATAATGAAGTGAATTCCGATGAGGCCTCGGATAATACAATGGATGTTTTATCCGAGGATCAGGCATATACAGCAGTAATAAACTACTGCAAGGCGACCGAATCTGGTTTTTCAGATGAGAGCAGCGCTGAGGGACATACTGAATACTGGGATGTTTCAACAAACGAAGACGGTGAAATAGTGGTGCTGTATCGTTCTTACACGGCAGCCCAGATCCGCTATTATATTCAGCCGGTTACGGGAGAGGCGTATGTCACCGAACTGGTTCCCGGTGTCATTGATAATGAACAGGAGACTGGGGAAACCTTTAATGCAAGAGATTACCTGGTGAACTCCGGCAGGAAGAGTGAGGAGACTCCCCCTGTGGACAATGCATCGGTTCCGGTTGAATACGAAACTGCGGATGGCTTTATGAGTTCATTCCTTCTGGCATCTGACAGGGACAAGATCGATACGACAAATGATTACGGTGTCTTTTACAGGGTCGTGTATGAAGCTTCACTGGAAGGAGACGAGCTTATCGCGTACGGCTCAATGGATTACAGAAATTCCAGAGACCAGGATTCAATTACGATATCTTCAGACCTGAAACATATATTCAGAGTCGATGATAACACAGTTTATCTGAAGGGCGGAGAAGAGAGTACGGAGACAGTCTCAAAGGAAGAATTTGCAGAGCTCCTCGATAGTCGGAAGAATACCGGTATGTTTCTTGGAATAGAGACAAAGAATGGTGTAGTTACGACAGCTGAACTTTCCGCACAGTAAATCGTTGTTGAACGCAATCGTGATCTGTCGAGAGGCTCAAAGTATGGAAATATCAAAAGCAGTACCATACTCAAGGCTGTCCAATCTACAGGGTAACCTGAAATCATATGTCCATTATTGTGGGTGCCTAAAATCTTCCGTGTCCACTGTTATGGGTACAGTATACATCATTACTACATCAATCTGGCCTTTTTAGGCAAGAAAAGACAAGACATACTACATAGTTGACAAATCGAAATTCAGGATACACTGCAGTGTCTTATTATGAGGCGTTGCAGTGTATTATGTTTTACAGACCATTATTTAAAATGTCCGCGAAGCAGATTACGATATAGGCATAGGGTGTGACCGAGAAGAATTAATTTCCGTCTGCATAGGTGTGGCGTGCAACATTCGAAGATTTTTTACGAGTATATTGATATAAACAGATCTTTGCTCGTGGAGGAAACACATATGAGACGTATGAAATATGAAACAGCAGTCGTTTCTGTTCTTGCAGCAGCTCTGCTCCTTTCTGGATGCGGGGCGTCGACAGGCTCGGAATCGGCAGATACACTGATTCCTGAAATGGAAAATACCGTATCTGAATCTGCAGGGTCGGGGGAAACGGTACCTGAAGATACGAATGACACAGTCGAAGATCCGGCAAGGATCTATGCAAAAGGACCTTACGGCAGGATCTCTGTAGTTCTGCCTGACGATTGGGTTTATCAAACGTATTCTGTAAACAGCGATCATTCCAATAACGGATCCTACGGCATGTGGATCCGGCCGGCTGACGAAGATACCGGATATGTTGATCTGTTCTATATGCAGATGTTTGGTGTCTGTGGGACAGGACTGGAACAGGAGACGGCGACAATTGCCGGTGATGAGGCGTCAATCGGAACCTATGACAATCATGAGATGTGGGACTTCATCAATTTCCGGGGAATAAACAAAGGTGTCACGGCGCAAAGTGTCATGGCTGAGGAATGGCCTGAGGAAGACAGGCAGACCGCCAGAGCGATTTTGGAAACGTTAAAATATGAGCCTGATCAGGCCGAAGGCGCGGTCTCATATTTCAAAAGTGATTCGGAGCTCCTTGAGATCGGAGTGATTGCAGAAGCTCATGATATCACTTCCTCCGGTGCAACAGTCCGTTTTCGCGTATGGGATCCGGATCTTGCCAGCGGCGAATTAGAATATGGAGATGACTATTCTTTGGAAAAACTGGAAGGAGAAGAATGGGTTCAGGTTCCGATCATCCTGGAAGGCGAATGGGGAATCAATGATATTGCATATATCATTCCGAAAGACCAGGACAGTAAAGGCAGTGAGTGGGAAGTGAACTGGGAGTGGCTGTACGGCAGTCTGGAACCCGGGGATTACCGTATCGATAAGGCAATCATGGATTTCCGGGGTACCGGCGATTATGACACATATAAGATCTATGCATATTTCAGATATGCCGGAGAAATAGATGATTCTGCTATGGCCGCTATGGATCAGGGAAGCTGGACATCTCCTTCGGGAGATTCTGCTGCTGAGGAATCTTCGGCAGAATCCCCTGCATCAGGAACCTGCGTAAAAGTGGTTTTGCCGACAGAAGATGCTGAGAACCGATATGAGAAGCTGAATGCTGAAGATTTTCTGTTCGGAGACCAACACTATGAATGGTGGTCGGATTACAGGGACGCCGTTAATCTTTCCGTCTCGCTCCAGAATGGAATGGATGCTTATAACAGGAATGTCCTGCAGGAGCTGCTGATTACGGACACCGGTGATAATACCGTATGTTCACCGCTGAATATTTATCTTTCACTGGCTATGCTGTCAGAGACAGCGGATGGAAATACAAGACAACAGATCCTGGATGTGCTGCAGGCAGAGAATATAGATGTCCTCCGGCAAAGAGCAAAAGCCCTTTGGAACGCAAACGTGGTTGACACGCCGAGCATAAAGAGCAGACTTGCGAATTCTCTGTGGCTGAGGAACGATATCGGGTATCATGAGGATACTTTGAAGCGGCTTGCGGAAGAACATCATGCAGCATCCTACAGCGGGACGATGGGATCTTCGGAGATGAATGGGGCATTGCGGGACTGGACAAACGCAAACACAGGAAATCTCCTGTCAGAGTATACAAATACGATGGAGCTGAGGCCGGAGACGATCCTGGCATTGGTTTCGACACTATACTATAAGGCTGCCTGGGTGGACAAGTTTCCGGAAGAACTGACCAAAAGAGAAATCTTCCATGGAACAGATGGTGATGCGGAAGTCGACATGATGCATCGCAGCGCCGGCATGAGCATTTATGATCGGGAAAAGTTCTCTGCTATCAGCCTGAGTCTTAGCGACAGCGGTGAGATGTATTTCTTCCTGCCAAAGGAGGGTATAGCTCCGGAAGAGGTTGTCGCAGATCCTGCCTTAATCAATGTCCTGCATAGGGGAGAAGGCTTGTACACAGGGTACGCTATGGTTAATATGACGATACCGAAGTTCACGGTGCGGCAGAAGACGGATCTGATGGATCATCTGAACCGGCTGGGAATCACGGATGCTTCGATTCCGGGCACAGCGGATTTCTCTCCGCTGACAGATGAAGTATCAGATGTCTATCTGTCTGCTGCGGAGCATGCGGCGATGGTGGAAATCGACGAGGAAGGCGTTACAGGCGCAGCTTATACAGAGCTTTTGCTGGATGGCGCTGCTGCGATCGAGCCGGAGCCGGTAGATTTTATTTTGGACAGGCCGTTTTGCTTTGCAATTACTGCGCCGGACGGATCCATACTCTTTGCCGGGATTATTCATAATGTGGACGAATAATCTGCAAGTCGCATAACGCCTCCCGAATGCTGACATCGCAGGCTGTTTCGACAACAATTAAGGATACAATGAATCTTACATACCCATTGCCCGGTCCGTATAGATACTCAAATTCAGAACTACAAAACACGCAATATTTGCAATGATGGAAAGTATCGTCATCAGCATCTGTCAGCCCGCCAGGATATGATATTTTATTGCCAGGAAGATCAAAAGATGGAGTGGGCAGAAGCTATAGAATAGCCACTTGTTTACAGATGAATTGCTTCCTGATTCACCGGCTGCGGTACCCGGCGCGGTACTTCTCCGGTGTCTGGCCGGCATATTTACGGAATAATTGTGTGAAATAGCTCTGGGAGGAGTAGTTCAGGCATGCGGAGATCTGAGACAGAGAGAGCTCTGTCTGCTCCAGAAGGAACTGCGCCTCCCGGATTCTTTCCCGGTGGATATATTCCACGATCCCCATTCCCATCTCCTGTTTAAAGTGAAGCGACAGACTGCGCCGGCACAGACCACAGCGGTCTGCCAGCTCTTCCATACTGAAGCTCTCGTGCAGATGCACGCTGATATAGTCCAGCGCCTGACGGGTTACGGAAGAGAGCTGCTTTAATTTTCGGTTCTTCGCAACCTTGTCACAGAAATCCATTGCCATATCTACCAGCAGCCGTTCTATATCTCCTCGCTCTGTCAGTACATCCATGCGCTGGCAGTACAGGTCACTTAGCAGGAAAGCGGTCTCCATGGGAAGCCCGCCACGGATCGCGGCGCGGGAGACCAGTGTCGTGAAGCTGATGAAAGAATAGCGCAGCTGCCGCAGAGCATTGACAGACATGGTCCCGACCTGTCCCGAGCGGGGACTGTAGAGAGCCTTTATCAGAAGATCTGACCTGCCGGACTCGATCGCCCTGCACACACCATTTTCATAATCCAGAGTAGTATGCTCGTCCGTTTCCTCGCGCTGAAGGAACTGGGCCTTGTCAAAATCTTCCCTGCGGCCATGGGCGTGGAGCGCAATATCCTGATAAAGGATGTTTTCTTCCGGAATTTCCTGCCCGGAAAAGAGCTGCGCCGCCAGTGCCGAAATAGCACAGATCTGAGGCCGGTTCACGACGGGGACTTGCAGCATCAGGCTGCAGAAGAGCTGTATGTGTTCCGGGACGACTGTCTGTGCGCACATTTCCATCAGATCCTCCCGCGAATGCGGATAGGGACTGCAGAGTCCGATGATCAGATACAAATCTTCACTGATTTCATTCAGAGCGACAAAAAAACCTTTATCAAAAAAGTGAACTACCGGATGTGTTTGATCACAGTGCAGCTGGCTGAATTCCGCAATCAGAAGCCCGGCCATCTCCTGGCGGATGGTGCCAAGGATGGATTCGGGCCAGGAGTGCAGGAAATGTCCCCCGCGGTCCACAATCGACATTGGAATCTGGTGCAGGGCATAGAGCCGGCTGCAGAGGATGGCTGCTTTGTTGATCATTCTAAGACCGTATGCCTCCGTGTTAAATGCGTTGAGTATGAACTACAGATACAATTGTCCAGATGCAATCGCGCAAATACAATCTAATCATATCACAAATTTGATAATTGGATCCGAAAATTTATATATCCCCTATTCGCTGATTGTTATTCTGTTATCACAAACGCAACACCGAAGTTTTATGAGAGCACTTATGAAGGGAGAGGAAAGCAATGAAGAACAAACCGCTTGGCGTTGATAAGATGGGCATTCAGAAAACAATGCACTTCAAGGATTATCTGGCGGATTGCGGCGGACAGTTCGCGCTGAATACTATGAGCGGGCTGATCGCGGCAGTCATGTACTTTTACACGGACAAAGCCGGTGTAGCTGCAGCTGCAGCTGCAAATGTCCTCCTGGCAGCCAAAATATGTGATGCTTTCACGGATCTGATCATGGGCAAGATCATGGACAGCGGAAAGAGCCCGAAAGGCAAGTGCCGTCCCTGGTTCCTGCGTATGGCGATTCCGGCTTTCGTCGCAATCGTGGCGATCTTCACGGTACCCCGGGGGCTGACAGGTTTTGCTCAGATCGCTTACCTGTTCCTGTCGAATATCTTCCTGACAGCCATAGTTTCCACGGCGATCAGCATTCCTTACGGCGCGCTGATGGTTATGCGGACCAAGAGCCTGGAAGAGCGCAGCACTATGGGCATCTTCCGCGCGGCAGCAGGCTATGTGATCGGTATGATCATTGCCATTGCGCTGGTACCCATTACAAACATGCTTGGTCCGAACGGCGTCGCAGATCAGGCAGCTTATGTCAAGTTCGCTGTAGTCGTCGGCGCTCTGAGCGCAGTCTTCCTTCTGATTCTTTACTTCAACAGCAAGGAGACTGCCGCAGCAGAAGAAAAGGCTGATGACGGAATTCCGTTTAAGGAAGCCATCGGCAAGCTGTTTAAGAACAAATACTGGGTCATTGTGCTGATCGCCAATCTTTTTGTCAATGTCATTTATGCGCTGTCCAGTTCCTCGGGAACCTATTATGCCAAGTGGATCCTGGGTGATGACAACATCGTAGGAATCCTGGGTGCCGTCGGTCTGATTCCGACCTTCGTGGGATTCGGCATTGTCGGCCCGATGACGAAGAAATTCGGAATTACCAAAACACTGAAGATCAGCTTTATTCTGGGAATTGCCGGCAATATCGTCCGCTGCATTTTTCCGGCAAGCCTGCCTGTGACTCTGGGCGTCGCATTGTTTACCGGCTTTTCCACCATTCCGATGATGTGCCTGGGCGGTGCGCTGACCAGTATGGCGATCGATTATAACGATTATCTGTATCACAACAAAATCATCGGTATGTCCTCTTCCGCAACGAGCTTCGGTGCGAAGATCGCCAGCGGCCTCGGTGCTTCTCTGATTGGCTGGATTCTTGCCGCAGTTCACTACGATGCATCCGCCGCTGCAGCAACCACTTCTGTCCGCTACGGCATCTACAGCTTCGCAATTTATCTGCCGCTTGTCATGATGATCTGCCTGTACCTGATGATCCGAAAATTTGATCTGGAAGCGAAATATCCTCAGATGATGGCAGAAATCAAGGCCCGCAACGAAGCGGAAGCGCAGGGAGAATAATCATGCTGAAAATATATGACCTTACGATTGAACAGAAGACAGAGCCGCTGGGACTGGACGAGATGCAGCCCCGCTTCTCCTGGAAGATTAAAAGCGACCATCAGAATGTTGTTCAGACAGCTTACCGTCTGAGCGTTTCTAACGGCGAAGAGATGTGGGACACCGGTCGGATCGAGAGTGGACAGAGTACACTGATTGAATATCTGGGGGCGGTTTTCACTCCCCGGACAGAGTACAGATGGGAAGTTACAGTCTGGGATAACTGCGGCGAGAGCAGCACTGCTTCCTCCCGGTTTGAGACAGGACTTCTCACCGGCGCTGCCTTTCAGGAATATGCCTCCTGGATTACACACACACTTCCGAAAGAGGAGACCGCAAGTCCGGTCTTTATCAAGACCTTCCGGGTGGATAATGAGGTTCTGCGAGCACGGCTGTATGCCACGGCGCTGGGGCTGTATGAGGCTGAGCTCAACGGCGAGATGCTTGGTGACGGGAGGGGAGAGGTTTATTTTGCTCCCGGCTGGACGAACTATCACAAACGCCTTCAATATCAGACTTATCCGGTTTCGTTAACTCAGGGAGCGAACGAACTGCGCATCACGCTGGGAAAAGGCTGGTACTGCGGCGCCCTGGGCTTTAACCCCACGCCGGACAATTACGGAGATCAGACCTCGCTGCTGGCCATGCTTGTCATTGACTATGCGGACGGCACATCCCGGGTGATCGGCACGGACGAGACCTGGACGGTCACGACGGGCGCCATCCGCTTCTCGGAGATCTATGACGGCGAGACCCAGAACACGACGCTGCAGGAGAGTGCGCCGAAACCTGCACTTCGATACGAGCATGGTTTTGATACGATCATCGGTCAGGAGAATGAGCCCGTCCGCTGCCTTGCGCGGCTGGAAGCACAGAAGTTTTTCGTGACGCCGGCGGGCGAGCTTGTTTATGATTTCGAGCAGAATCTCACAGGCTGGGTCGAGGTCCGGATCAGCGGACATCCGGGGCAGACTTTGACCCTGCATCACGCGGAGAGCCTGGACGAAAAGGGCAATTTCTACACTGGGAACCTGAGCTTCGCCAAAGCGACAGATACGTATATTCTGAATGGGGATACGCAGGTACTGCGTCCGCACTTCACCTTCCACGGTTTCCGTTATCTGTGGGTGGAAGGCCTGGAGGAAGGGCAGGAAGCGGAGTTCGCAGCCTGCCATCTTTCCACAGACCTGCGCCAGACCGGCAGCTTTATCTGCTCCAATGAGCTGGTCAACCGTCTGCAGCAGAATATTCTGTGGGGTCAGCGGGATAATTATCTTGACGTCCCGACAGACTGTCCGCAGCGCAGTGAGCGCCTGGGCTGGACCGGAGATGCCACGGCTTTCGGGCCGACGGCTGCCTTTAATGAAAATATTCTTCCCTTCATGAAAAAATGGCTGCGGGATCTTGCCAGCGAGCAGACGCCTGAGATCGGCATGCCGCAGGTCGTGCCGAACATCATGGGTGTGGGACAGAACGGCGCCGCTTACTGGGGCGACGTGGCGACGGTGCTGCCCTGGACTCTGTATCAGGCCTACGGAGACAGGCGGATTCTGACAGAGCAGTACGAGAGCATGAAGGTCTGGGTGAATTTTATCACAGCCCAGTGCGGTGAGAACGGACTATGGCAGACTGGCTTCCAGTACGGCGACTGGCTGGGACTGGACGCGGAGATGAACGGCCTTGGCGAATCCCGCAAAGGCGCGACGGATGATTATTTTGCCGCGAACGCGTGCTATCTCTGGAGTCTGCAGATTGTCGCCGACACAGCACAGCTGCTGGAGGAGACCGAGGAAGAGTACAAGTACCGCGCACTGCGGGAAAAGGTGCTTACTGCCTTCCGCGAAGAATATGTGACCAGGACCGGGCGTCTGGTCTGTGAGACGCAGACAGCGCTGATTCTGGCGCTGCACCTGAACCTGGTGGAGGAGAAGGATCGGGCGCGGATCGCCGCCATGCTCAAGACCAGCATCGACGCGCACAAGACGCATCTTGTGACCGGCTTTATCGGAACGCCTTACGCATGTCTTGCGCTTTCCGATAACGGGATGCACGATCTGGCTGGCAAGCTTCTTCTGCAGGAGCAGAATCCGAGCTGGCTCTATGAGGTGAAGATGGGGGCGCCGACGGTCTGGGAGCGCTGGGATTCAATCATGCCGGGCGGCAGAGTCAATCCCGCCAATATAAACTCACTCGATCATTATGCCTACGGATCTATCGGGAACTGGA
>ODAI011414287.1_pt1 | contig 11168 bp, 8 predicted proteins | sample 1539321 | NCBI WGS metagenome assembly ODAI01 (sample SAMN02144231, study PRJEB22623) | gut metagenome | biome: sheep rumen | host: Ovis aries | place: New Zealand | reverse complement strand
ATAGCATATAACAATAAGAACAACACTACTTCAAAACAATTCTATCCTATTGACGGAATCTTCTGTGAAGACATTCCCGTTTCTGAACAAACAAAACTACCTGACAGAGAAAATATATTACACTTAACCAATTGCTATATAGATAATAAATTTTACCGTAATAACAATTTCACACTAAAAAAAGTTATACCCTTCATTAATCATGAGGACATTAAAATTGAATACAAAATATATGAAAAATCAAATTAACGCATTACCATATAGCTGTATATAATTTCAGAAGCTTTCACGATAAAATCTTTACCTTCGGCCGAATTATGCGGTCTGTTAGCCAAAATTACAACAATATATTTTTTACCGTTTGCACTGGTAACAATACCTGCATCCCCAAGCATAGAACCAATATCACCGGTCTTATGAATAATAGAAGCGCCTTCCCCTATTCCGGCAGGAATCAACCTGTCATTTTTTACATGACTCATGTAATCAAGGATTTTAGCAGTTGATTCTTCTGATAAGAATTTAGGGTTTTCAATGTTAAACAACATTCTTGCTAAATCCTTAGCGGTAGAATGATTAGTCCCGGCTAAATCAGGCAGCCAAGCTTGAACTTGAGTTTTACTTAATCCCCAATCTCTTATACCTTGATTTACATCAACCATAGAACCTATCTTTGACATAATCATATTTGTGGCAGAATTATCAGATTCAGTAATCATTAATCTTGCAAGTTTATCAATGGTATAGGTAGAATTTTCCGCTTTGAACTGCAAATTGCCTGAACCTTCCGAACGATAATACTCGGTTAACGGCATTCTGTCATACAAAGAAACTTGTTTTGCCTCAATTGAACGGAACAACTGCAACAGTACCGGTATTTTTATAATACTTGCTGTTGAGAAAACCTCATCGGCATTAATATCTGCATAATCACCGGTATCGTAATCCCAAACAAATACAGACGGATGAATAGACGGAAACATAGGTAAAATATTATTTATACTGCTTTCTAAATCAGAAAGTTCATTACCCATAACTAATTCACTCATTGCAGCTTTCTTTGTTGAAGCAGCCCCATTTAGTGATAACTGATTCATAAACAAATTATTATTTAAATAATTTACGGTCGGAAATAATAATTTTCTATAATCAGATTTAACGCTTGGATATGGGGTTTTAGTAAAAAAGGATTGCGAAATATTTCTGAATGCAACAGGAAGTGCCAAAACACCTATTGCGCCTAACAATGAGAATGTAACTAACCTTGATATAAGCTTATTACGCTGAATTTTAGCATTATTTTTTTTAGGCAAAGGCTTACGTTTTCTTACATGAGTACCGAAACTGCCATAATGTTTAACCGGTATCGCAGTACACGTCATTTTTTTATCTTCGTAATAATAATATCTATCTTCATACCTTCTTGCTAATTCCGGCATTTACACATATCTCCTTTAATCCCTTATATATAGATTTTACAGCACAATACATTACAGGGCAAGAAAATTACATTTTTGTTAACAAATTTTATCAAAAATAATGTTTAAAAAAACCTTCTCTTTTGAGGGGAAAGAGTCGGAGTTGGCACCATCATCTTGCCCGGATCATATTTTTTTATAATAAATCGTGCATTCTGCTGTTCTTTTAAAGCTTTATATTCATCAGAATCTAACAACATTTCAATAGAAGTTTTATTATTTATTGCTTTTTCCTGAACGTATGAAGAAACGTTTTTTTTTACGCTTTGCGGAGCTTTTGCGGAAAACACTCTTGTGGAAAGAGCTTTTATATATTTATCTCCGAGATGCGCATAATCAAACAGTATCACCCCATTAACATTTAATTTTCTGGATTCGTGAATTTGTCGTATTAAATCTTCTTCGCTTCCGCCCATAAATGTAACAAACAAACCTGCAAACAAATCAGTTTCCGGAGATTTATAATTTAAAACAGTCTTAACTTGAGATGTAAAAGTTTTGTGATCACAAGTTAAAAACAAAGGAGTAAAGCCTTGCAAGTATCGGTTTTGTGACCAAGTTCCCCAATCTTGAAGTTTTCTTGAATACGCAACATTCTTATCAGGGAAAATTACTGCACTTAAATATATACCTTTTTCCTTGCACATATCTCCGATTTTTTTAACAAAACCTGTTACCTGACTACGTCTGAAATTATTCCACGCAGACCATAACGGATCCGTAACTTTTAACGTTACAGGATCAACACCGTATTGTTGATTAAATAGAGAACGCGCATTTTCCGTATATCCCCAGTTGCCTGACGGCGAAGAAGAAATTGCCTGAGGATAGCGAATATAATCTAAATTAATACCATCGGGTTTATAAGTAGTTGCTATTTCCCATATAAGCTTAGCCAAAAATTCTTGAACATCAATATTTGACGGGTCCAAAAAATATCCGTTATGTTCTGATGCTGATGGAGTTGCACCGGATGAATTAGAGCCGGAAAGTGTTTTATTTCCCCATTCCGGTTTTACTGCTAGTATATTTTTCATGTTTGTATACGGCGGGTTATTGCCAACATAAAAAGTTTCAAACCATATATGAACCTTCATCCCGTTTTTGTGAGCTTCACTAATCCAAACACTAAGCGGATCAAACCCTGCAAACTTTTCGTATTGCTTTACAAAACCGTAATCTTCCATAACCTTGCTGGGAAAAATTGTTCTTCCATGAAAATATGTTTCAATAAATATGTTATCAATACCGGCAGCCTTTATCTTTTGAACTGAAGATGCTATATCTGTCGGATTTGTTTCTGTCGGACGAAGCCAAACACCCTTAAATTCATTTGTTTTAAAGGGTAAAACACTTTTTATTGCTAAGTTTGCTGATTCAATAGCAAGCGAAGAATATTGCTTCATTTGGTTAGGATTTTTTTCACCTTTTCGCATATAATTTTGGGCTTCTCTAATATATTCAGTCGGAACTTTCCAATCATAGGAAGGATTTGAAGTTTTATAATAATCAATCATTGCATTTGCTTCATCAATTTTTTGCATAGCTTCAAACATGTAACTTCTTGATGTAGTGTATGTTGTTACAACATTGTTGATATCATCAAAATACACTTTAGTACCAATAGACATATTATTAGTAATCCAATTCTTTGCAGTACCGTGACCGCTGATAACAACACCATTTTCCGGAATAAAAGAATCAGCTCCGCTCAACTCGACAACAGTATTGCCTTCTATTATAGCTTCAGTGCCAAATTCATTAGTACCGGTTCTTTCGCCATAGCTCGGAGTATATATGACTAACTGGTTAGAACCCCTCGCCCCGGGGAATGCCCTACCGCTCGGATTTGAATATGGAGTTGGATTAACCGCATCAACTTGCCGTTTCGACTGTGACAATAAAATTTCACCCTGACTAAACATCGGAGAAACATACAATGAGGAACTTTCTTCGTACCCCAATACAGGAATATTTATAAATAACATTAAAATAATAATTGCAACTATTCTTTTTATATACATTATTTTCTCCGTATATTAATATCTATGATATTCTTCTTTATTATAATACACTTTATCCAATGATTTAACTTTACTTTCCAAAGCCTGAAAACCCGGATTTAATTTGGCTGCCGCCCCGTAATATAATTTTGCTTTCTCAATATCCCCAAGTCTTTCATACACAGTTGCCAACTTTAAATTAACTTCATAGAAAGAACTATATCCGTTATCATAAGCGGCCTGAAAATATCTGAGAGCATTCTCATAATCCTTCTTTGCAAAATAATATTCCGCAAAATAATAATTAGGGAAAGGATTAAATGGTTCAAGACTGACACCTCGGAACAAATACTCTTTTGCCAATCGCTGATGGCCTAAGCTGTCATGAATGGCACCAACTTGCGCACTGATTGATGCATTATTCGGCTTTATACTTAAAAGAAGCATATACTTTACTAAGGCTTTGGAAAGATATGCTTCTTTTAAATTTTTATCATCAGCCTGCATGCCGGCATAAAAGTAATTATCCGCTTCTTCCTCATCAGAAACTACATTGTCAACTGCTTTAGCAGAATTCTCGGATTCGGAACCCGACGTTAATCCTTCCGGCAAAGCATCCAGCTCATACTCGGCTGACGCTCCGTTTACCGCAAGCGTCAAGACTATAACCAATACTACATATAAATTAATAGTCTTGTGTGTTAGCATAATATTTTATATCTTTATCCCAGAATCGGCAAGCATCCTCAGCAGGATCGATATAATTGAAGAACGATCTAGTTACGCTAACAATACTATTTCTAACCTTGTTGCGGCCGTAATACTTACTGCATTCATCGAACTGCAGGCTGTTGTAGTATTTTTCACCGTTAGACATAGCTTTTTGCATCTGAATGTATCTATTGCCAGATTCGGAGTAACCATAATTTCTCAAATATTGGATACTTGTCGAATCTTTTACTGAAACAGCAGCAAATGCCGGTACAGCTAAAGCCAGAATTCCAACAATCAATAAGATTTTTTTCATCGTGTTTTTACCTCTATTCAAATACCATAATAACATTTTTTTCTAATAGTTGCAATAGTATTATAAATTCTTTACAAGAAAAAAAAATGTACTATTTGGATGATTTTTTTATAATTTCTTCCAATTTATCTAAAAGTTGATTTTCCGGAACCTTAGCGATAATTTCACCTTTTTTAAAGATGTAACCCTCTCCTATACCGCCTGCAATACCAAAATCGGCATGTCTTGCTTCCCCGGGGCCGTTAACCGCACAACCCATTGTGGCAATAGTAATCGGCAAATCCAAATCTTTAAATTTTTCCTCAACTTGTTTTGCCAATTCAATTAATTTTATTTGAGTCCTGCCGCATGTCGGACAAGAGATAAAATTTACACCTTTTTGCTTTAAGCCCAAACTTTTTAATATATCTATACCTGCAGTAACTTCTTCAACCGGGTTTTCCGTCAAAGAAACTCTTATAGTATCACCGATACCCTCAGCAAGCAGTGTTCCCAATCCCACTGAGGACTTAATCAAGCCACCTCTCAAGGTACCTGCTTCGGTAACTCCCACATGCAAAGCATACGGTATTTTTTGTGCAATTGAACGATACGCCTCTATTGTTGTAAGAACATCAGATGATTTTAGAGAAACTTTTATCAAGTCGAAGTCCAAATCTTCCAAAATCCTAATATGTCCCAAAGCGCTTTCAACCATCTTTTCCGATAACGGAATATCTTTTTCTATCAAAGATTTTTCTAATGAACCTGCATTAACCCCTATTCTAATAGGAATATTTTGCTGCTTTGCCAAAGTGACAACTTTTTCTACGTGTTCACGTTTGCCAATATTACCCGGATTAATTCTAAGTGCTGCAATTCCGTTATTGATACATTCAATCGCAAGCCTATAATCAAAATGAATATCCGCAACAAGAGGAACCTGTGTTTTCTTAACAATATCCTTTATAGCGGCAGCAGCATCTTTGTTTAAAACTGCAAGACGGACAATATCACAACCTTTTTCAGCCAGTTCATTAATTTGTCTGCAAGTTGCATCAACATCCCGAGTATCAGTATTACACATGGACTGAACACTGATAGGGGCATCTCCACCTATTTTTACATCACCTATACTAATTTGCTTTGAACATCTTCTTTTAATCATGATTTCATGTTATCATAAAAATATAAGAAGGAGAGAGAAAAATGAAAGTTGCTGTTATATCTGATATCCACGGGAATTGGCAGGCGTTAGAAAGCGTAATGGCAGATTATCAACTTGCTGGCTGCCAAAGAGTATTGTGCCTTGGTGATTTGGCAATGGCAGGACCACAACCGAATGAAGTTCTTGATTATATCATCAATCGTGCCCAAAATTGGACAATCATACAAGGGAACACCGACAAAATGATAGCTGAGTTTAATTTAAAAATGTATGATAAATTAAGCAAAGAATTTCCTGTTATGGCAAATGCTCTTCTTGATGATGTAGATATTATCTCACAAGATAAAAAAGATTTTCTAAAAGAATTACCTGAAAGAAAACAGCTTATGATAGAGGGAGTATCGGTACTTATGGTTCACGGTTCTCCAAGGAGAAACAATGAAGACATTTTACCAAATATGAGAATGTCTGAAATTCAGGAAATAATAAGCGGAGAAACAGATAATTTAATATTGTGCGGACATACCCATGTCCCATGCGGATATCAAACGCTATCAAGTCAAACAATCGTAAATGTAGGCAGCGTTGGACGTCCAATGACAGGAAAACCTTTTGCAAATTATGCAATAATAGATTTCAATAACGGTTCCTTCACCGTAGAACACAGAGAAGTTGAATATGAAGACTATTTAGCGGCAGATATTATAAGACAAAGAGGATTTGAAGGAGCGAATGAACTTGCAGATCAGTTAATGATGCCTGTATTACGTCATTTCTAATCCTTAATAAATATATTATTCAAATTTAACCCGTCAAAATATTAACCTTTGGCGGGTTATTTTTTGCCGATTAAAAATCTATATAATTCACTCATAAATAAAATGAAACAAACATCAGGAGGATTATATGGAAACAATCAGAGTCTTATTGGTCGAAGATCACAAACTTATGCGTGTAGGACTGAAATCACTATTCGAAGACCAAAAAGAAATTGAAATAGTATCCGAAGCTGAAAACGGTAAAGAAGCAATTGAAAAATTCAAATCAGTACGACCTGATGTAACATTAATGGACATAGGACTTCCGGACATAAACGGAATTGAAACAACCAAGCGGCTTTTAGAAATCAACCAAAACGCCTCTATAATAATGCTTACATCACACCTTAGCGAGCAGGAAGTATTGGAATCACTGCAAGCAGGGGCAAGAGCATATGTGATGAAAGACATAAATATTGAAATTCTAAAAATGATAATAAAAACGGTAAAAGACGGTGCAATGTGGTTAGACCCGCAAGTAGTACCCATTTTACGTGACAAAAATTGCGGAATAGTGCCGCCAAGACAAATGTCACGAGCAATGTTTAAGGAACAGCACGCAAACTTAACGCAAAGAGAATATGAAGTATTAAAACTTGTAGTAGACGGCAAATCTAACAATGAGATTGCTCAAGAGCTGATGATATCAGAACATACTGCAAAAGCCCATGTTTGCAATATAATTCAAAAACTCGTAGTAGACGACCGGACACAAGCTGCTGTAAAAGCTTTAAAAGAAGGTTTAGTATAATTTATTCGTTTAATTCCTTTTCTTTACTTATGGGCATTTTACACAAACTTAAGTATGGACAATATTCGTCACACTTTTTTGCACAGTCAAATTTTAAATCCCGTATATCTTTTGCTATTTGTATAAATTTAGCAGCAACATCATCAGCGGCACTATCTATCTTCGCATCTTTAAGACTAGCCGGAACAATGACGGAATCCTCGAGCAACGGATATAAGAAACATAATTTTGAAACTCGTGCCTCAGGATGAATTTTTTCAAAAAGGTACTTATAAAATGCTATCTGGTGGTAATAATTTGAATAAGCACCTCCGGCAGTCAAACCTTCGGCTTTTGTGCCGGTTTTGTAATCGTATATAACATAAGATATTTTACCGCTGCCATCTTGAATTTTATCAACTCTGTCAATAAACCCGTCAAATTTTATGTTTTCGTACGTATACAATAATTTTTCTTCCGCCTTTGATTCAAGTATTTTAAACTCGCCATCGTACAAATTTGTAAATTTTTTATAAAATTTATCTTTCCCAAAAATAAAGTTTCTTGCTGTTTTGATTGCTGCTGAGGGGTTTGAGTGAGCAGAACTTTTTATTGTTTTAAGAAAAACTCTATATGCCTGCCAATCTTTCGGATAGACCTTTTTCTCGTTCCAATACAAAATTGCAAACTCCAATGCCTTATGAACAGCATTACCAAAATACAGATTATCTTTATTTTGAAAATCAAAATTCCAGCCTAAAACATACCTATAAAAATACTGTTTTGGGCAAGTTCTGTATGTATTCAATGAACTTGCCGAAAATGATTTTTGTATATGATTTTTTGTGTATTCCAAAAATTCCTGATCATAATCATAATCTGAATATAAAAGAGGTTTTTCGGGCGCATCATATTCATCTTTTTCGGGAGCGGTTATATAACCTTCATCAATAAGTTTTTGATTATTTACAACACGACTGATAAACCAACTGCAAGTTTGTTTTCCGACACCGGTTGTTTCTGTGTTTGATAGTACCAATACCCGTTTTGCTCTTGTCATCGCAACATATAAAACTTTTACGTAATCTAAAAATCTTTCCTGTTCTAACCTTTCAGTTAAATCTTCATAAGTTGCATCTTCCGGAAAATTCAAAGGAATAGGATGGTCTTTTTTCTCCTGAGCATTTTTCTCAAATTTTTTGTCTGTCAAATATGGCATAAACACATATTCAAACTCTCTACCCTTTGAAGCATGATAAGTAGACAACTGAATTGCATTCAAAGGTGTTTCCTCTTGCTCCAATCTTATTGCAATACCGTTATCAATTGAATTTGAAAGGTATTCAACAAATTGAGTAAACACAGAAGCATCCTTATACTGAATAGTATAATTTTCAGCCTCATTTATAAGTTTTTTTATACCTTTAATATTCTCAACTTTATTTATATCTTCCTCTATATATCGTTTAAAAAGATTTGTTTTGTTACCTATTTCAATGATTGATTTTGTCAGATTTTTTTCGCTTGAAACAAATTCTTTAAGATACTTATATGTATCTATAAAATTTTTAAGGCTTGCACTATCTTCCAGAGAAATAGTTTTATTAGTGAGAATTCCTTCAATTTCTTCCTGCAGATTTGTTACATCTTTTTTCTGTAAAAGCCAACTTAACCTGTCTCTCAGCTCATTCTCATCATATCCGGTATCTAACAGTCTATTTACATTGTCCACCAAAGATCTGTATCTTGATTTATACTCATATAAAATTTTATAATCTTTTGGTGCTATACCAAAAACATCAAGAGCCATATATGCCAATATTTTATCAGAGTACAAAGTCGGATTTATTAAAAATTGCATATATGTAATAAGAACATCAACAGCAATAATATCAAAAATATTTTTTCCACCGGTAATTTCTACATTAATACCGTTTATTTTTAGATAAGTTTCAAAATCCTTTAAGTCATTATTTGACTTTGTGAGTATTGCTATATTTGATAAATCATCGGTCGTGTTCTTAATTTCCTTAATCTTATTAACAATATAATTACGTTCCTGTTCTTTGTTTTCAAATGTGTAGTATTCAACTGCAGCATCTTTTCCGAACATTTTTGAAGATTCAGGGCATATAAGTTTTTTAGGCTCTATTCTATCAGCAGACGGCAATTTTTCTTGAAACTTATCTTTTGAGCACAATCTGAGTTTTTTTTGAGAATAATTTTTTTTGTAATTATCTTGCATGTAATCTGCAAAATCATCTTGTAAATCCGCCAACACTTTTGATACTTCAAGAATTGTTTTAGTTGAACGATTATTTTCTTTTAAAACTATCGGACTTGCCTCAGGGAAATTATCCATATAATTTTCCAAGGTATCAATATTAGCCCCCTGGAACGTATATATTATCTGGTCATCATCACCTACAACGAAAATATTTCGGCAGAATTTTGACAGCGCAAAAACTATATCATTTTGAGATTTATTTGTGTCTTGATACTCATCAACTAAAATATATTCATATCTGTTAGCAATTTCGTGTAATAGCCTTGAATTTTCTTCCTCAAACCTTTTCAAAACCATATCTATCATATCGTAAAAATCTATATATCCATACTTATCATGTAATTTTTGATTATATAGATTATAGAGTTGAATTAATTCACCTATTTTAGAGCTCTTAGTTTGAATTTTTTCTGCTTCTTTTTCTAATTCAGCTATTTCAGTTTTAATCCCGTTTTTTAATTGAGTAATCTCTTTACTACGTTCATTTTTGGGATTATGTATAACATCCTGCTCGTGCTGCAACTCTTCTAAATCCCTGTATTTCTGGTCTAAAACTGCGGGGATACGGCTCAAACGAGGAAGCCACATCGGATTATTTTCCAAATTATATTTAATCTGCTCTGCAGTTAATCTGTTTTTCTTTATTTCATCTATTCCGATAGAGATTTCAATTGAAAATTTATAAGGATTTTCTTTTTCGTTATTGTAGGCAACGAGTTTACCCTGTTTGTGTAATTCCTCAATACACTCATTAACGATATTCCTCTTAACGGTATCGGATGCAACTTGCGGTTCAATAATATCAAACTCTGATGGAAAATCTTGAATAATATTCAAACAAAATTCATGGTAAGTAAAAACGTCAACAGCATAATCATCACCAATTTTTGTTTTCATCTCACGGGCAGCCGTGCTGGAAAAAGTTAGGCAAAGAATTTTTTCAGGTTCAACTCCTGCATCCTCAATTAAATGTTTAATTTTACGTGTAACAGTAAAGGTTTTACCGGTTCCGGGACCTGCGACAACGAGGTATTTACCATATTGGGTATTATATATACACTCCTTTTGTTTTTGGTTAGGTTCAGGCAGCTTTAACCCATTATTTGATACTAATTCTTCTTCCATCATTTCTTACCCCTCTTATGACTGATATTATATCATAAATTAACATGACAAAATTTCAGTTAAAAATTTTGTTGACTTGGATTTGCAGGGGGTAATTTTTTGCATTAAAAAAGAGCCTTGTCGGCTCTGTTATTTAAATTACCCCTGTCTTGGATTTGTTCCACGCTCGTGGAATTTCGTCTATGTAGCTTTGCCACAGCAGACTCAATCCACTCGCTATCCGGACTCGTTTCGCTCCGTCCGTACGCAAATCCGCCAAGCGAATTCTACTCAGTTGTAGGCGAGAATCACGAGCCGTACAAATGAGTATGCAGAGCTTATCGAACAAAATTTTTCAACAAAAAATTTTGTTGATTCGGATTTGCAGGGGGTAATTTTTGCATTAAAAAAGAGCCTTGTCGGCTCTGTTATTTAAATTACCCCCAAGCGAATTCGAATCGCTGTCTACACCGTGAAAGGGTGTTGTCCTAGGCCTCTAGACGATGGGGGCTCGTAACTTCAACTATACCTAAAGCAAAATTAAATGTCAACAACAATTTTTAATTTCATCTAT
>ODAI011378675.1_pt1 | contig 11168 bp, 11 predicted proteins | sample 1539321 | NCBI WGS metagenome assembly ODAI01 (sample SAMN02144231, study PRJEB22623) | gut metagenome | biome: sheep rumen | host: Ovis aries | place: New Zealand | reverse complement strand
TACGAACGCCAAAGATATCAACCTCGGAGATCATGGCGAATTTATCATTCGGATAGGAAAATCCTATGCGCACCGCGCCAACCTGCACATTCGGCTCTACGCCCTTTTCCTGCAGTTCTTTGATCAGGCGCTCTGCACGCAGATTGCTGGCTGTAAAGAGCGTGACCGTCCATCCGTCTTTCCGGTACTTTTTAAGGTCCTCTACCAGATCATCAAAGCGGCCGTTATAAGAAGGAATATTGCGGGCATTTACAGGAATGGTTTTTATCGCCGGAAGTTCTTCATAGCCTGCACTAAGCAGAGAAAGCTCCAGGCAATTGCGTTTTTGGAACTCTTCTAAAAGCTGTTCCTCGAAGATCGCTTCGGTAAAGATCTTGGATGGCTCGTCCAGTACAAATAAAGTATGTTCATCAAAGTATTCAAAGAAATCGACGTGAGAAGAAAGTTCCGCGCTTTCGTCTGTTTCATCTTCTCCCGGCTGCTCGCTTACAGCCGGAAATACCTCAAAGGCTTCTACGGTTTCGATCGAACGCTGGCTTTCCACATCAAAAAGTTTGATTGACTCTACTTCATCTCCCCAAAGGTCGATACGGTAAGGAGCACTTTCCGTATATGGGAAAATGTCTACGATATTTCCCCTCAAAGAAAACTCGCCATGGGAACTGACCTGAGATTCGTTTTCATATCCGAAGGAGACCAGCTTTTTAGCAAGTTCTTCCAGATTCAATGCCTCGCCTTGTTTGATCGTGATCAATTCCTGCTCGATTTGGTCAAAGCTTTGGAACTTTTCTGCAAAGGCATCCAGCGTCGTAATGACTGTAAGTTTCTCTCCTGAAAACAGGCGTTTTACGACTTCGAGGCGCTGTTCGGAAAGGTAACTTCCGCGGATGTCCGCCTGATCAAAGAGCGGATCCTTTGCCGGATAATACACTGCTGCTTTATCGAATGCAGTGTAGTTATTTAAGATCTCAAGTGCTTTCTGCTCATCAAAAGTAACGATGACTTTACAGCCAAAGCCATCGCCAAGTCCCCAAAGAAGGTGCTCTGTCTGACTCGGCACGCAGCCGGTTAAAAGCGTCGTCCCTTCTTTGAGCGCAGTTTTTATCTGCTCAAGCAAAACTTTTTGAAACTGTCCCACGTTTTTTATTCCTAGTTAAAGTGATTCATGGCATGATCCATGCCGTTTCCGATGATATCAACTGCCGCATCCGCAGCTTTGTTAAATGCCTCTTCCATGATCTGACGGGTCTCTTTATCAAAATGGCCGAGTACGTAATCTACCATATCAACTTGCTCCGGGTGCTTTCCGATCCCGATACGGATACGTGCAAATTCTTCTGTACCTAACATCGAAATAATGCTTTTCATTCCGTTATGACTTCCGGCAGATCCCTTTTTCCGAATCCTTAAGCGGCCTTCTTCTAAATCCGCATCGTCATAAATTACAATAAGCCCCTCTTTCGGATCGATCTTATAAAAACGGCAGACAGCTTTAATGGCATTTCCGCTTAAATTCATAAAGGTAAGCGGCTTAACCAAAAGCACTTTTTCTCCGCCGATCACAGCCTTTCCGACCAGTGCATTAAAGACTGTCTTTTTCATTTTGACATTAAGGCGCTCAGCTAAAACATCGATCGTATCAAAGCCCACATTATGTCTTGTCTTTGCATATTTATCTGTTGGATTTCCAAGTCCCGCTATCAGAAACATTTTTCTTTATCCTTTTCTTTATTTTGCATGCACCTTAGGCTTTCAGCCTGATGCCATGCAAGAGTGCCGGAAATCAATAAAGACCCCGGCTCTTTTCGTATCTCGATTATAAAGGGTCGCCCTATTTGTTGCAAGAAAAGAAACAAATGCGTGACATATATAACAGTTCTAATATATGCATTTTTTGTATATATTATGATAAAGAAAAAGCAAGACGTGGCATAGCCAGCTTGCTTCTTCTTCAGGCCTGTATAGCTTTACGCTATATCAAGAACTAATTGTTTTAAATCGTATCTTTCTCCAATCTGAATCATAAAAGACTGATCAGGAATTCTATAACCAGGTTTTCAAAAAATCAGATCTGAAATTCTAACTCCGACAAAGCAGGATGATCAAAGCTGATCAGGAATTAAACATCCCGAATGTGAAATTACAATTTCGGGTGGAACTTAGCTCCCTGTTTTCGTAACTGCCCTGTCCACACAGAACACCGTCTCCCGATCACGAAGCAGATGCCCCGGTATTCAAGACTGAAACAATCCCAGTTTGAAAGCTCCTAAGCATTTAATGACTAATAACAACCTTTTGCACAAATACCCCGGGTGGACACGTTAAGTGAAAATATCCGGTCAGAATAAGCCTACTAAGTTGCCTGGCCATTCAATGCGTCAAAAGAGTTTTTAGTCAAACCCAACAGTGGTATTATACCACTTTCAGCAGACAATATCTACTCTAACTTATCAATATCCTCATTTGAGAGCTCGCCCTTGTTGTAGCGCTGGATCAAAGTCTTGATCTTTGCTGACGGGTCCAGCAAATCGCTGATGGATACGTCGTGGTTGAGACTGTCAATAATGTAGGACATGTATTTGGACATATCAACATTAATGAAATAGTCTCTCTTTAAGAGCTCCGGATCCTGATATGTTAAGTTTGTACAGCAGACTCGGTTGATAAGTCCCTGCTCACATGCGTCGTCGAACTTTTTCAAACCATTCGTAAACAGACCAAAGGTAGCAAAGATAAATACGCGATTTGCGCCTCGTTCTTTTACGTCCTTGGCAGTATCGATCATGCTGCCGCCGGAAGAGATCATATCATCAACGATGATAACGTCCTTTCCTTTGAGGTCCGTGCCCAAATACTCATGAGCGACGATCGGGTTTGAGCCATTTACAACTTGTGTATAGTCTCTTCTCTTGTAGAACATACCCATGTCGATGCCAAGCACGCTGGCAAAATACACGGAACGGTCTAATGCGCCTTCATCCGGGGAGATCATCATCAAATGATCCTTATCAAACTTAATATCCTTTTCATATCTGCAAAGGTTTTTAAGGAACTGATAGGATGGTTTGATATTCTCAAATCCGTTTAAAGGTGCTGCCTGGATAACCCGAGGGTCGTGAGCGTCAAACGTAATTAAGTTGTCAACGCCCATATGATAAAGCTCTGTAAGACCCATGGCGCAGTCAAGTGACTCACGTCCGGTTCTTTTGTGCTGTCTGCTTTCATATAAGAAAGGCATAATAACGGTGATACGTTTTGCTTTGCCGCCGACTGCACCGATAATACGCTTAAGATCCTGGAAATGATCATCCGGGCTCATGCGGTTCGGTTTGCCGGCCATACTGTACTCTAAGCTGTTGTTACAAACATCAACGATCAAGAAGAGGTCTTTTCCGCGAACACTTTCTTTCAGAAGTCCCTTTGCTTCGCCCGAGCCGAAACGCGGTGTTTCCGCTGCGATAATGAAAGTGTCTTTTTCGTAACCGGAAAAGGCGATCGTGTTCTTCAGGTCACTTTCCCTGTTTTTACGCCAGTTGGTAATGTAACGGTCAATTTTCCGGCCCATTTCCGTACAGCTCGATAACGGAATAATTCCAAGTGGCCCTACAGGTATGGTGTTGATTGCGATTTCTTCACGCAGCATATTTAGTTTTCCTCCAATTTTTTCGTCATGCGTATATCGTTTCCAAGTAGCCTGATAAATGTATATTTATTAGCAATGCGGGAAAAGATTCGTTCTGAATAATTATCCTGCAGCTGCTTCAGCGAAAGATTGGTAGATATGATCGTATGCTTCTTGCCCAGAATACGTTCATTAACGCAATTAAATAATTGTGTGGCAGTAAAGGAGTTTACCATCTCTGTACCTAAATCGTCAATGATCAGAAGATCACAATCATAAATATGTTTTTTTACAAATTCGCTGGATGCTCCTTCGGACCCGGTTCGGAAGGATCCGAAGGTAACATCCGACAGTATATCAAACAGCCTGATGGCTGATAGGTACACTACGAAATATCCCTGATCCAATAATTCCTTCGCGATGCAGTTGGTGAGGAAAGTCTTCCCGACCCCTGCTGCACCGGTGATGAAGAGATTATCTTCTGAGTGGGAGAAATCACGAATGAAGCTCTTAGCTTTCTGCAAAGCATTCTTTGCTGCATCTAAAGCCTCTCCGTTCGGATAGTATTAGAAAGAATACGTTCCAAAGTTTTCTTCTTTCAAAACTTCCTTAATGTTTGACTGGTCATAGAGAATATTGGTAACCCGCTCCTTAAAACAGGTACAGAGTTCGTTTCCGACATAACCGGTATCCTGGCATTTTCCGCAGCTGTAGTGCGGAGCAAGGTCTTCCTCTGTGAATCCGGCTTCAGACAAAACTTTGTTCTTCTCTGCTTTCAAAGAAGCAAGCTGGTCCTTATAAGAACCCGGCAGAGTTTTCCCTGAGATCCTGGATATCGCCTCGGAAACGGATAGGCCTGCGATCTCGTCCTCTATGTCCTTAAGCTTAGGGACCTGTCTTTCGATCTTTTCCCTGCGCTCCCTTAATTCCCTGGCAGCTTCGAGCTGTTTCTCATCATATTCTTTTAAGATCTGTTCAAAGGCTGTCCGGGTAATCATACGTTAAATAATTTCTCCTCCAACTCGGAATAGTCGTAGGTACGCTGATCAAAGTTGTTAAACTTATTGGAAGCTGCGGCTGTGCTTCTGGTGCTTTTCTTTGTCTGTGCTGTTTTCATGGATTCTGCGATCGCCATTTCACGTTTCTCATCAAGAGCTTTCACCTCTTCCATCGAAGAAATGCCTGCGCTCTTCCATCTCTTTAAGATCGAATCCGCATATTCAAAGCTCGGCTGGTGGATCGTGTTTATGGTCCGGTTGCAGGCTTCTAAGATCATCTCCATGTTAAAGCCATAAGAAAGCGTCCATTTTGAAACAAAGTCCGACTCTCCCTTGGAAGGTTTTCTTCCGCTCAGTCCAAAGGCTTTGAGAACCGGGTAGCAGTTATCGGAATAAATGCTGTTTAAGGTCTTGGCAGCTTTCAGTGTCGTGATCCCCTGCTCTGCCCAGCCAATGGCTGTTTTTTCGATATACCGCATATGTTTATGCCCTTTAGAAACGCAGTACTCAAATAAATATTCGATCACATCTGCAGGAAGCTTCAGGGTGTCATGGAAAAATAACACCGTATTTAAATCTGCACCCGAAAGGGCATGACCTAAATATTTCTGAATGCTGTATAAGAGCATCGTAACATCATCCTGTTGAGAGAAAGAAGCAATCTCATCCGGTGTGTACTGCTTTTTCGTATACCCCTTCTGTGATTCTGTGTTCTCTTCTTCTGTAGAAAGAATCTCTGCTGCAGGTACTTCTTCCTCTGCCTTGGACGGCGCTGCAGTCTGCGCAGATTTTGCAGAAACACTGACTGTGATCTTTTCAGTCTCATCTGTCATCTCCGCAAAAGAGATCATCCTGAGAGAAGTGAGAGTGCCGTCTTCAAAGGTAAGCTTTAAGAGGCCTTTCTTTTCCCAGTACTTCAGCGCACGGATCACATCCTTTTCAGAATCCTCCAGCGCATCCGCAATTCTGGCGATGGACAGCTCACTGCGATTCTCCTCTACACATTTGAGTAAATAGATATATATTTTTACGAATTCACCTGCGGCCTTCGGCATGTACTTTTCAATAAAGCAGTTTGGTATGCGTGTTGCCTGTGTGAATACATCTTGCTGTAACTTAAACTGACTCATGAAATTTCAAGTAACTCCCTATACCCTATTCCCTGACTCAGACGCAAATTCTGTCATTTACCATCTGAGTGTATGAGGAATATAGCACAGTTTATTTGATTTGCAAATAGCCCCAAAATCCCGATCCCCCTCAAACGTTTATATGTGGACAATGTGGATAAAGTGGATAAAAAAAGGTTCAAAAAAAGTACAAAAAAACCACCCCATCGGAGTGGCTTTATTTTAAGCGTGTCAATAGCTTTTCGGCCTCGTCTAAAAAAAAATACATCTGTTTTCATAGGCTTCGAAAATTTTGTGGATAAGGTGGATAACTATTGGCCAAGGAGCTTTTCGCCTATAATATAAACATCTCCGGCTCCCATAGTTATTAACAGATCTCCGTTTACACAATTTTCTAACAAAAAGTTTTCGATTTCATCGAAAGTCGGGAAGCAATAGCATTCGCATCCTTTTTTATCAAGAAGTTCCTTGATATTTTCCGAAGAGATTCCCAGCGTATTTTTCTCTCTGGCTGCGTAGATCGGTGCAAGAACGACAGCGTCCGCAAGACTGAGTGCATCTGCGAATCCATCCAGAAAAGCCTTTGTACGCGTATATGTGTGCGGCTGGAATACGACCCAGAGTTTCTTATGCGGATAGTTTACTGCAGCCTTCAATGTTGCACGGATCTCATCCGGATGATGTGCATAGTCATCTACGATTTTTACGCCTCCTACTTCGCCCTTAAACTGGAACCTTCTGTCTACGCCTGTGAAGGAACTGATAGAACCCGCTGCTTTTTCAGGCTGGATTCCAAGCTGAGAGGCTGCTGCAAGAGCCGCAAGTGAATTATAGACATTATGCTCTCCCGGAAGTTTTAAGCTTACATGAGCCGCACAGTTTCCATTTACATAAAGATCATACTCTGCACAGGCAAACTCATTATAGGAAATGTTCTTTGCCGTGAAATCAAAATCACCATGCAGACCAAAGGTCACAACCTTGCAGGAAAGGCCATCTGTAAAATAGGAAAGGTTTTCGATCTCTCCATTGATGATCAGAACGCCGTCATCCGGAAGCAGACGGGTATATGTCTTAAAGCTGTTCCGGATATCGTCAAGGTCCTTAAAAAAGTCCATATGGTCTTCCTGGACGTTTAGGATGATCTCCATTGTCGGGAAGAATGACAGGAAGCTGTTCGTATATTCACAGGCTTCTGTCAGGAAATAGCCGGAATGGCCAATGCGGATATTTCCTCCGATTGCCGGAAGGATACCGCCGACGGAAATCGTCGGGTCTGTATCAGCATCTAACAGAACCTGAGAGATCAGCGATGTCGTAGTCGTTTTTCCGTGGGTTCCGGAAACGCAGACAGCGCGCTCAAAGTTCTTCATCAAAGCTCCAAGGAACTCTGCACGAACCATCATCGGAATTCCTGCTTCTTTTACCGCTTTCAGTTCCGGATTGTCTTCCGAGATTGCGGCAGTATAGACAACAAGGTCAATGTCGTCCGTAATATTCGCTGCAGTCTGTCCGATCATGATCTTTGCACCAAGAGATGCAAGCTCGTCTGTCAGCTCACTTTGTTTGGAATCGGATCCGGATACCTCAAAACCTCTTGATAAGAGGATGTGGGCAAGTCCGCTCATGCTGATTCCGCCTATGCCAATAAAATGTACATGTTTTTTTTTGTTAAAATCTAGTGTTGTCATGTTGCCTTCCTTTTCTACGTTTAAGGGAAAGCCGGATTGCTCCGCTTCGCTCCCGCAATCCTAAAAAACATTCCGTACTCCGGGCTGCTCACCCTACGTACTCCATGTTTTTCAGCTTTCGCGATGTCCGTTCGTCTGTCCGCATAAATGCGTCCATCCGCACGGCCACCGCTCAAGACTTTCCTTACAGAATAATAGCGACAAGCTTTCTTGTCGCCTTGATTATTCTTTTGCATTTTTTTAGAGAGTACTTAGAATTCGGTGCTTGATGGTTCCTTAGCAGCTTCTTCTTCGTATCTTTCCAGGATGATACGCTGGATGCGGTCGCGGGTTTCTGAGTTGATAGGATGAGCAATATCGCGATACTCGCCGTCCTGAGTTTTTCTGCTAGGCATAGCAATGAATAAGCCTTTTTCACCTTCGATGACTTTGATGTCATGCACGACGAATTCTGAATCCAGTGTGATGGATACAACGGCTTTCATCTTACCTTCCTTAGCGACCATTCGTACTCTTACATCAGTGATCTCCATATTCAGTTACTCCTTTGTTCTAAAAAAAATACAGAACGGCAGTTAAATTATAACATACGGGAGCAAAAAAGCAATAAAAACAGCGTGTCGGTTTTCTCAATTTAACGCGTTAATATAATACAAATTGTCAAAAGGAAGCCCCGTTTTCTAACGGGGCTTAAATGGTCTTTTTATTAGAGTTCTAATACTTTATTCAGGAAGTCCTGCGTCCTCGGATTCTTCGGATTCTTAAAGACTTCCTCCGGAGTGCCCTCTTCCATAATGATGCCCTGATCCATAAATAACACGCGGTCTGCAACTTCCATCGCAAATCCCATCTCGTGCGTTACAACGACCATGGTCATGCCTTCTGCAGCAAGCTCTTTCATAATCACAAGAACCTCGCCGATCATTTCAGGATCAAGCGCCGAAGTCGGCTCATCAAAAAGCATGATGTCCGGCTGCATGCAAAGAGCACGTGCGATCGCAACTCTCTGTTTCTGTCCGCCGGAAAGCTGATGAGGATAAACATCTGCCTTATCTAAAAGGCCGACGCGGTCAAGCATCTCTCTTGCAGTTTTCTCTGCTTCTTCCTTCGTCGCTTTCTTAAGATCTACAGGCGCTAACGTAAGGTTACGCAGAACACTCATATTTGCAAACAGGTTAAAGTGCTGGAACACCATTCCGACATTCTCGCGAACTTTATTGATGTTGACTTTTTTGTCCGCAATATTTTGTCCGTCAACAATCACGGTTCCAGAGGTGATCTCTTCCAAGCCATTCAGACACCTGATAAAGGTTGATTTGCCGCTTCCGGAAGGCCCGATCACAACGACAACCTCGCCTTCTGTAATATCCGTAGAGATGCCTTTTAAAACCTCTAACGTCTTATTGTAGGTTTTATGAAGATCATCGACATGGATCTTTACGTTATCAGAATTTCCTTTTACTTTCTTTTCTATGTGATGAGATAGCAGCATTTCCATTTCTGCAGCGCTGACTTTATCTTGCTCTCTTTGCTTTTCTGCCATAGTTCAGTTTCCTTTCCAAAATCTTAGCAATCTGCTGAAGTACCAGAATAACGATCAGATACATAACACCGACAATCGCCCAAACCTGGAAAGATTTGAAGGTAATTGCGATAACGTTCTGTGCCTTATTAACCAGCTCCGGAAATCCGATAACAGAAAGAATAGAGGTATCTTTCAAGGTAATGATGAACTGGTTTACGATACTCGGGATCATATTTTTGATTGCCTGCGGAAGAACAACGCGGAACATACTTCTCCAATAAGTAAGTCCCAAACTTCTTGCAGCTTCCATCTGTCCCGGATCGATCGACTGGATACCGGCACGAATGATCTCCGCCATATAAGCGCCGCAGTTAAGTGCCAGACAGATCGTACCGGCAGTAAGCGCCGTCAGCGTAACTCCTGCATGGAAAAACTGGTTCAATGCATAAGGTACGCCCAGATAGATGAAGAACGCCAGAACGATCATCGGAACACCACGGATCAGATTGACATAGACAAGGGAGATTGCGTGGCAGACTTTGCTCTTAACAACGCTCATCAAACCAAAAATAATACCCAGAATACAGCCAAAGATCAGGCCGAGCAGAGCTAAGAGAAGCGTCTGGCCCATAGCCTGAAGCAGGAGCATTCCATATTTACCAAGAATTTGTGCCATAAAACACACCCACCTTTAATAAGATAAGGGCATCGGAGAGTCCTCCAATGCCCTTACAAAATTTCTAATTTAGCAAAAGCAATTCTTTTTTAGACTATCCGATATACTTCGCGATGATCTCGTCATATGTGCCGTTTGCTTTGATGTTTGCAAGTCCTGCATTGAAGAGGTCGATCAGTTCCTGATTGTCTGCATTGAAGATTGCAAATCCATAGGATGCCGGCTTATTCTCTGTTCCTTCAACAAACTTCATTGTAAGATCTCCAGCTTTGATGCTGTATTTCAGGATTGGGGTATCATCGAAGCAAGCTGCTGCCTGTCCGCCCATAACCTGCTGATACATATCAGGAGATGTGGAAACGCGGGTTACGGTAAATCCAATCTCTTCGCTCAGTGCGGTTGCATACTCATCGCTCATGGTTCCGTTCTTAACAACAACAGTCTTTCCTGCAAGATCCTGAACGGATGCGATTGTGGAATCAGCTGCTACAGCCATACCCTGAGTAGCATCATAGTATCCGTCAGAGAAGATCCAGCCGTTTGCCTGTCTTTCCTCTGTGATAGATGCGCCTGCGATCATACCATCTGCCTGTCCAGCCTGGCACTCAGCAATTGCTGCATCCCATCCAACATAGTGAAGGTCATAGGTGAATCCCTGATCTTCTGCGATTGCAGCGAGGATATCCATATCGATACCTACGATATTTCCGTTCTCATCTTCAAACTCAAACGGGCTGAAACCTTTATCAGTTGCGATGACAAAGTTCTTTCCTGCCGGAGCAGCAGAGCTGCCGGAACCTGCCGGAGCTGCGTCACCGCCATTATCGGAACTTCCGCAAGCTGCAAGCATTCCTACTGCGAATACTGCTACAAGTACGAGTGCTAAAATTTTCTTAACGTTTTTCATTTCCTTTCCTCCTTCTTTTCGCCTTGGTTTTCCCTTTGCTTCCATAATATAAGCGAAAAAACATGCTCGTATTATACTAAAATCATTTCAGAGTGTCCACAGTCTTTGATAAAGAGTCAACCTCACTTTAACAAAATGTCAAAATGGAAAATGCAAAAAGGCAGCCTCCGCAGATCTGCTGTTGCTGCCTTTGGTTTTTCATTACGTCTCTTTACAGATTAATATCCAATTCTACCGGGCAATGGTCGGATCCATAGATCTCTGTATGGATTTTTGCATCTACCAGTTTGTCCGCTAATGAACCGGAGCAGATAAAGTAGTCGATACGCCACCCTGCGTTCCGCTCTCTTGCTTTCATGCGGTAGCTCCACCAGGAATACATCTGCTCTGTATCCGGATAGAAATAACGGAAGGTATCAATGAAGCCGGAATCTAATACCGCACTCATCTTTGCCCTTTCCTCATCGGTAAAACCTGCATTCATGTGATTGGTCTTCGGATTCTTAAGATCGATCTCTTTATGTGCGACATTCAGATCTCCGCAATAGACGACCGGTTTCTTTTTCTCGAGTCCCTTAATATAGTTCAGGAAGTCATCTTCCCAACGCATACGGTACTC